>Ga0307513_10002960_pt1 | contig 23191 bp, 23 predicted proteins | sample 15_EM_MG_FD_202174 | JGI IMG/M metagenome (GOLD analysis project Ga0307513, IMG submission 202174) | Populus trichocarpa ectomycorrhiza microbial communities from riparian zone in the Pacific Northwest, United States - 15_EM | ecosystem: Host-associated > Plants > Roots > Unclassified | place...
GACCAATATCAGGAACTGGTGTAGGTACATGCATAACCGGTGGCACCATTTAACTTAGTAGGTGTCACCAGACATATAGCCAGGTTTTGAACCATGTTTATTTACTGGTGTGACTATCTACAGAGGAGGTGTGGCCGCCAAAGTTGCACTTTGTACCTGGCCACCTTCTCCCTGTGTGCCTGAAGCCAGTATATGTCGCCGTCCAGTAATTTATTGCGAAATTAATTGTCCATACCAGGGGCTTCGGTGGTTCCCGGACCGATTAACGGTTTCTAGCTTTTTCGGCACCTATTCCCTTCACTCAGTTCCTTTCTACTTGCCGGCTGCATAATTTATGGTCAATGCGCAAATTCTCACAACGTCTTCCACTTTGCTCTTCCCTGTTTAGGCATGCCATCCGATCCGATGGTGGATCAGCATTCTAAAGCAGGATCACCTCGTGAACAGATGACGGTATGCTGCTGTCAAACAAACGCCATGCAGAGCGTGCCACCGGCGTGTCTTTGGGTGACAGGCACATCCGAGGCACTATCTACACGAGGAACCGGCATGGGGTATAAAGCACCAATCTTGAGTATGCCACAGATCTATTGGTAAGGGTACACAGCCATTCCTACGCTACTTATATATTGTTAACATGGACATCGGAGCGCTTCAAACCATCGACCACTCAATAGAGGACCACAAACCACGCAAGAAAATGTCTTCACGACGGTCACTCCCTTTTGGGACACTAGTACGTCCACTGTCCAGCCGATATCTCCAAACCTTGAGTATTCATGCACCACGATGGATAGGTACGCACCGTCCGGCGAAAACGCCGCTTGACTTCTACCCCATCAAAGAAAGCCGTGAAGAGTGTATTCCTCCTTCCAGCCACCATGACCGCTGCCGCCCTCCTCGCGAGCTCGTATCATTCTCCCAATTCGCCGTCCGGTGCCGAGTGTTCAACTCCCATGTCATGGAGAGCAAACAAGCGACCCAGCTCAAGATCAACGCAATCTTCGCAGGAAGAAGAACCTTGTGCCTGCCGTATATGCCAACGGGCAGAGAGTACTGCCTCTTGAGCCACTGCAGGTCGTTGAGCTTAGGCTGCACAGTGGTCATTCCGTTCCCTCTTTAGTTTCGTCTGGTTGACCCGGCTCTCCCGCACTTGTCCTATGGCAGAGTGCCATTTGTAGTAATTTTTGTAGCACCTCGCAACTCATATGTATAAAGTACCTATACTACCACGTCTCGCGGTGTACACCCTCCATGTGCCCAACCTCAGAAAATTGGCGGCTTCAAGTGGTTTACAAACATTCAGACCTTGAACCGTCGACGTTCGCCCGCTAAACCATGGCAACAGCGAAAGCTTTGACGGCATACACCAAGCGAATACAACGTCGTGACAAATTGATATCGCTTGTTACTCGCTCTCTTACCCCGTTGCGGTACGGTTCTGAGACTTGACCGTCATGTAGCGAGACTGATACTCCGGCGGCATCGCAGGGTTTGTATGTTTGCCATTGGATATCTATGGCTTCTGGGACTACCCACTGGTTTACTTGGACGTGGCACGTACATCGATGAAAATGCGCTCGGGCCAGCACAAGTTGATAATTCTGACCACTACCGCAAAACCGGGGGACTTACTCTGTATCACACAGGTCAAGACCAATTGGGACTGGAAGGATGTGCATAAGGCGGACCTCTACCTGGGGGAGGTCGAGAAGTTGTGGAACGGGAATGCTACTAGTGAGAGGTATGCCCAACTTCACAACCAGTCTTCAGCGTACTAATTCTCTCTTAGGAGAGCTCTATGGCTTCGTGAAGAGTTTGAGAAGCTTGGGCTACATGCTTCGGTTCAACCTTACTTGCTGAGAGCCAAATCGGGGGTACGCTCCCGGTCTGAACGTATACGGTCTTGAATTGAGTTAAATTATCATAGGACATACGTGGTGTTAACTCTTATGCCATCTTGCGATCTCCTCGGACGTCTGGTACAGAGGCTATGGTCATAAGCGCGTCTTGGCTCAGCCGCATCAACGAGGGTGCGGGACAACCGAACCTCCGAGGAGTTGCATTTCTTTTGGCTCTATCGCAATGCGTTAGCCGTGCGTCCCCTCCATTTTAACTGGTGAAGTTTAACGGACCTGGGTCCGTTGCAGGTTACTCGTTCTGGGCGAAAGATATCGTATTTGTTGTTAGTGACGGGTACCTGGATGGAATGCAAGCCTGGCTGAGTGCATATCATGGTGCACTTCAATCCAGTGAGGCTATCCCTTGTCTTGATGGTTTGCTGACCCTTGGGTAGACCTCGTCGCAGAACCGTTGGCCCTGCCTTCTGGTGTAATATGGACTGCACTATCCATCGATTATCCTGGTCACTCATTCAGTCATCTCGGCGTTTTTTTTGGTCTGTTTTCCCGAAAGGTTTCATCAGTAGCCACTGACGGTAAATCACGACAGAGGGCACAAATGGCAGATTGCCTAATCAAGATCTCATCAACAGCGCTATGATGATTGCCCGATATACCGGCGGTATTCCCGTTAATCTGTACGGCCACCCTGACCTATGGAGGGGAGATTATCGCCTCCCTGGCTGGATCCCGGAGTTTGCACGGAACCTCGCCAATGAGCAATCTGTGAAGGAGTATCAGCGATTGGGCAAGAACATATGGAGACATGTCCAATACCAGGCTCAAGGGAGGCCAAGTGGTACTCACGGCCTGTTCCACAAGTGTGTGCCTCTGAATTTGACCTTCAACCCCGTTAATGCGTCATTAGGTATCGGATCGACGCCATTACTCTCTTCGGGATACCTGCCCGAGGACCACATGGGTTCCATTCGCTCGGGAAGTACGTCCTTGATCTCCATCACAGGGCAAATGGTTAACGCTCCCTGCCAGGGCTGTTGAATCAACCATGCGAACGATGAACAATCTTCTCGAAAGACTTCACGCCTCATTCTTCTTCTACGTTTTCAGCACGCCTTCTCGATTCCTCCAGCTTCATCATTTCCTACCACCGCCGATCATCATCAGCGTGGCAATGTCACTTGGAGGACTAGCTCTCTATGTCTGGACAGGATGGGAAAGGACAAAGACCGAGAAGGCTGGAACACTGGGAGAATGGCGGATGCGATACAGGCCAATCATGGAGGTCCTTTGCATCATGGCTACTACCCACATGTTTGGTGGTATGATGTTTCTCTGGACTACCAGTGGCATCTCCATTCGACTACTACCGGTACGTTGTGCCTTTCCGATCAATCCACGAGCTCACTCTTGCTTAGGAGCGGCCAATATTGACATACTGGCTAGTGGTACTGCCGTCTATTGCTTTCGTCAATATCACAGGGCAAGTCATTGATATGGCCAAGCCGCCTCAAACTGCCGCCCTCCTGAAGGCGTTCAATTTATGTTGGGCCGGGATGATTATCGCGGTCACGGCAGTTGTCAACTTTTCCTTATCAGCCGCGACTGCTGTACTACTCGGGATTAGCCTCAGTGTCGTTCCGTCTACTCGTCCCAATTCTCTGGTGAAGCTTTTCGCCATCGGGTTCTTAGTGGCTCTGACCCCACAAGGTATGATGGCCCTATTGTCTCTCATTATAGACCAGAATAGCTTATTGTATTGGGTGCGGTCTGTGATCTGGGACTACGAGGTCGTTGGGAGCTATTTTGTACCGTTTGTCTGGATGGTTTACTTCCCACTTGTTTTGCAAGGTATACTGTCATGTATCCTCGCGTGATCAATCATAGAGCATGCGACCCTTTCCTTCACCTTGGCGAACCACAGATACGTGATTCCTTCCTTTGTCACCAACTTGTTGGACACCGTTCTTTCCTCAAGATTAGTGCTAGCGACACAAGGCTTGCGTCATGTCAACTAGTATACCCGCAGGAGCACCGATGGGGCCACCCCCAGTCCCCGTACGACCCTCTATAACGACCGAAGGGCTTGGCGGGCCCTCTTCAGCCCCTTCCTCGGCAGGCGGACGTTCTCTGCGAAAACGAAATACCTCTTTATCGAAAGATTCACCTTATACCGAGAATGATGACTTCGATAGCCCCTCCGAACGGGCAATGCGTTCTGCAAACCGAGCCAACTTGAAGCCTTGGACACCGAAACTTAAGCTCAAGGTCTCGAGTACCTCGGATAACCGAAACCAAAGCTTCCTGGGGCCCTATGATCGTGAATTAGACAGTGAAGACGAAGACTTGGTGTTTGAGGAACAATTCATTTTGCGGTTACCCCCTGGAAAGGACGCGGAAAAGCTGCGAGAAGTGGTTGGAAAAAGAGGCGTTTCAAATGATATATGGTTGAAATTCAAAGGTTGGTCGAGGTTTGCCGCTTTAGCGTTCACCTGATAGAACCCTTTCAGATTCGAGACGTGCAGTCTTTCATATGGGCGAGAATCTGTACCCGGCCAAACTCGTGGATCTACCATGTATTGTGGAGTCTCAGAAGACACTTGACAACAAGCACATGTTCAAAGTCAGCGACATTTGTCAGGTACGTTCGCAGGCACGCGTGTATAATATTCTAATGATAGTTGCTTCAGATGCTTCTGGTCGATGAATCGCCCATCTTAAATGAGGACGCAGTCATTGTGAAGAAATCCTTCAACGCAAATGAATTCATTTACACCCATAGTCTAACACCACCTCTCCGACACGTCAGACAGCGGCGTTTTCGGAAGCGACTGAATAGGCAGGTATGCATCCCAACGTACAGCCATTTTGGACCACAACGCCTGATACTTCACTCCTAGGCCATTGAAAATGTCGAGAACGAAGTCGACCGCCTATTAGCAGAAGACCATGCAGCCGATCAGGTAGAAGAGCCTAGTAAGCAAATGTTGATGCATATCTTATATTCTGCTCACCTTTACTTCCTAGTAATTATCGAGGACGCAGACCCTAACGCTTCCGACTCAGAGTTCATGGATCCCGTACCTGTGGACGAAATTATGGGATCTGAAGAAGAGAGTACCAAGGATCAGGCCAACGATGATGACCTCTTCGCACAAGAACTGGAGAAAGCCCTGCAAGGCGACAGTGAGGAGGACGACGATGACGATGACGATGACGACGAGGATGAAGACGGCCTTGAAGGTGCAGATGAAGGTGACGAGGATGACGACGACGAGGATGACGAGTCCGTTAGCGGAAGTGGCACCGACGAAGACGAAGACGACGAGGAGTACAGTGGAGCAAAAAAGGTGTTGGATGATGAGATCAAGCAACTCGAGACTGCAATCAACAAAAAGAACCAGGATATCGCTGCTGTTCAGCATGTTGCCCTCAAAGTACCATTCTTCCTTCGTCATAATTATCAAGGAACTGATTTGTGTTCTGTAGAACCGCTTTATCAATGCCGTACAGAAGATGCAAGCAGATTTGCAGACAAAACTGGCGCAACGGGAGCAATTACTTGCAGATCATCGCGCACAGAAAGAGCGGGCTGCTGCTACCGAAGATGGTCTCCAAGAAGGCGAGGAAGAAGACGGCGAAGAGCTCTTCGACGAGCCGATGGAAGACTCATGAAGAAGTTTCTCTATTATTTTGCCCCTTTCTGTACACCTGCTGGTGATCATGTACAATTAAGACCTCTGGGAGGCCTGGTAGAACATCACAATGATACAACTCATATTCGTTACGAACTCTGATCGCTTTTGTTATTCGTGGAAGCGTCTTTGATCCGTAAATTACTCTATACACGTACATCCAGTCTTGACTCAATCACTCCACCTTTCCCGGATTTGTAACGAATATATAGCAATTATCGGCTGGGTAAACCGATGGGCAGTAGACCCTACCCCTACCGGGGTCCCAAATCAGAACCGGGGTACTGAGCGCGCGCATATGAAACCCCAAATTCCGACACTGTAGCCCTCGCACAACCACCAAGGAACAATCCTTCAAAGCGATGCGACTGAGAACCCGCGCATTCGACTGCTTCCGCATGGGAAAGTCGCCGCTGCCTCCCAGTTGACAACCTCAAGCACTCCAGTGTATTGGCCTGAATGGATATATGATCACAGAGATTACCCATCCTCGGCTGGCGTTGCAAATGGTGCAGAACTCTGGGCACAGATGGGTGAAACAAGATCATTCAGGCGTTAATAATCCGCAGACTCCCTTTCCAGTTATCTTCGTGCCCCAGGTCGACGAACGCTGGCAAGGACTGAACAACATCTGGCCGCGCGTATCTGTCCGTCCTTACCGATCTTGCCTTCCTCGCTGAAAATCCCTGCCACTCCGTCTCCTGGCTAGGAAAGGGGGTTACAGTATATACAGTGTATCCTATGATCTGGTGTGGGGCGAAAGGTGCAAATACCCTTCTTGTATTTGACTTCCATGTACATGTAACATTGTCCTTGTGGTATGACCATTACCAGCGGGGGTACCGAAACTAGAACTAAAAACACTAGGAATATTCCTTCTGAATGATCTTAGCGATAGTTTGCAGCTGAATATTCGATGTTCCCTCATAAATTGCGCCCTTGGATAGACAGGAGTTGTCAGTAACACTGCACATCGGACCATTGGATGCTCACAATCTTTGAATCCCTCCAGAACTTCTCGATTCCCATCTCTCTGGTAAAGCCTACACCTCCTGCCCATTCAATAGCGCTACCCGCAACCTTCTGGGCGACCTGACTAGAATAGAACTTCGCCATTGCCGCTTCCTTCGTGAAATTCTTCCCTTCCTCTTTTCTTCGAGCCGCATTGTAGGTCAAAAGTCGCGCAGCCTCAATCTCGATTGCTGCTTCCGCGATCTGAAACTGCATTCCCTGGAAGTGCCCAATTGGTTGACCGAACTGCTTCCGCTCATATGTATACGGAACGGCTTTGTCAAAAGCTCCTTGCGCAAGTCCGAGCATCTGTCCAGCGATACCAATTCGACCTTCAATAAGAATTTCGATGGCGACCTTGTATCCTTGTCCAATCCCACCGATGATATTCTCTTCAGGTATCCTAAGGTCGTCGAAGTTGAGCATACAGGTACTTGAGGCGCGAATGCCGAGCTTCTGTTCCTTCTTCGCGATTTTAATACCCATGTCCTTCGTGGCAACGAAGCAAGTAATGCCCTTGTAACCTTTGCTGAAGTCCGTGTTCGCGAAAATGAGGAAAATTTCCGCCTCATAGCTGTTCGTAATCCACCTGAGGACACTAAATAAGTCGGAGACCCGAAATAAGGACTGAAGGCATACATTTTCGATCCATTGATAACCCAGTGGTTTCCGTCTTTCACAGCCTTGGTCTGTAGCGCAAATGCGTCGCTTCCGCTCGCTGGTTCGCTGATGCAGAAGCTTGCCAACTTCTCGGTTGCAAGCTGAGGTAACCATCTGTCCTGCTGTTTTTTCGTTCCATACTTCCGGAAGACGGTGTTCACGAGGGTATTCTGTACGTCGCAGAGCACTGATATAGAAGGGTCGATTTTCGCGAGTTCCTCGATGACGACGATGGAACTTGTGAACGAAGCACCGGCTCCACCATGTTCGCCCGAGATTTCAATCCCCATAAGCTAGAGGGAGATGCCACTTCAGTCCCATAGTCCTTAAAGTGGAACTGACTCACCCCTTGCTCGAAGAGGCCCTTTATAATTGACGGGTCCATCATTTCATTCTCATCCATCTCTCGTACTTTGGGCCCTACTACATCTGTAGCAAACCGTCTAACTAGGAACGAAGTCAGTCTCACGAACTTTACATCAGGGTCATTCTAGGAGACGCAGACGAGACGCAGAGCGCATGAAACAGCATACCAGCATCTCTGAGCATCTCTTCTTCATCACTGAAGGAGTTTAAGGAGTTTAATTGCGATGCTGCTGGTCGAGACATGGAAATGGCGCGCCGCGAAACCGCTGCAGTCGACGCTACGGATCGCAAACACCGGACATTTCGTGCGGCTTTGCACAATACGTGACGCTGCATGATGACAAGAGGAGCAAGGAAAAAAGGTAATGGAACTGGGAACCGGTTGGGTGAATGAGCATGCGACTCCACCAAGTAAGAATACAAGGGTGGGCTAATATAAGTAGCGTAGTTCCTACAGATGGACAATGGGGTATCTTTGCTCGAAATTCTAAGGGACGAATTTCAACTTGGAGCTATTGATTCTCCCTTCCGGTGACCAGCAAGACAGCGGGTGGAACCCTAAGACAGCTGTCGTTCTCACGACTGGACAGCTGTCATATGAGACGTCACGTGCTGGCGTGTGACAATGAGGCTGGGGTGCGACCGTATGCGCTGCAGCCGAAACGACGCTATGAAAGCATTGTCCTTGTGTTTTTCTTGTGTATACTATTTGTAGTCACTGTTGTGAAGATTATGGATTATACAAGTATGACCCTGAGGCTGGGAGTCAGTCGGCGCACGTAGGGTAGGAAATCCCGCTGAATAAATGTACTGACTGAGGGTTCAATAGGTGCTGCAAGCAAGTAAGTATATTTGACATAGGCCGGGCATGCAAATGCATCAGCTCATGTCTGTTTGTGTAGTTGAATCTCCGCTCCGCCCAAACTGTTCAGCATTCCGCCGCCATGAGCACTGAGCCCAAGTACAAATGCAGTCAATGCAGAAGCCGTAAGGCGTCAAATCAATTCGGAACCCATCACAGGGGGTATTCACAGCCAAAAAGGGGACCGCCTCAACCTATGTCTGTCCTGTTCCACCTTAAACTCGGCTAATCGAAAGCGAAAGCGCTTCGAAGGCAGCCCTGAACCTCCGGTGAAGCGATTCGCAATGCCACCTGCGTTCACGCCCAATCAAGTTGTGGCAGCGTTGGCTGAATATGCTTCTACCCCTGAATTTGAGGCCGATTCACGCGTTTCCTTGGCTGGAATGGCCGTCTCTAGGCAGAGATGCCGCTGATCACATCACATCCTTGCCTGGAAGGCCACTGGGTACAGATTTAGGTAAGCAGCGTCCTCAACATTTGCTTGCGTGTTGTAGTGGCTCATTTATATTGCCTTTTACAGCCTCTATAATTCAAAAGCGACTCGTAATGGACTATCTAAGTGATGATGTTGTCACGGGACCCTCACACGTCGGGAGCATTCCAGCCAGTAGCTATACACTCCATCTTATTTTCTGTATGTATATTATTTTCTACATTCGTCTGTTGATCAAATCGCGCGCTCCTGTCCATCGCGGCAGTATTGGATATCATTTAGATATCAGTTATAATTCATAGTAATTGTACTACAAACAGCTACAAGCAGTATACGCGAGTCAATACGCGCTTTCGCCAGTTTTCCTACCCTACGTGCGACAACAGCCTCCTTGCGCGACAAATTATCAGACAGCTGGATAATCCATAATATTCACAATAGTGACTACAAGGAGTATACACAAGAACAACACAAGCACAATACTTTCATAACGACCTTTCGGCTGCCAGCATATGACCTTTCAACGATCGCGCCCCAACCACACTGTCACTCTGGTCCTGAGAATGACAGCTCTCTTGGAGTTCCACCCGCTGTCATGCTGGTCACCGGAAGGGAGGATCAACAGCGCGATGTCGAATTTCATGACAAACGAAAAGTACCACGCACCAGAATAATGCTAAGAAAGTAACAGGATCATTCGGCCCATTGCTTAGAACGATGTGGCGCACCTATCGCGTTGCCATCACGCGCCCAATCCCCGTGTCAATATCGTGCCCTGACGAACAACGCGATGGCATTCGCACTCGTATCTTCATTCTATCAATGCAGCCTCCTTTTCTTTTGATGAACATGTCATTACGCGCGTCCACTCACGTTTCAAACCGTTTTGCTGACATTATCAACCCCCACGCAACCTTCAGCACCCATCGGGTTAGAATAAGCAGCATTTCGATCGTGCCACCCGTAGATAGTTTATACAAATGACAGCATAACGATGCTTCCATCCGCCATCGCTAAAAACAAGCGTCCGTTTAGGTCGTCCAAGTCCAAAGAGTACACGTCGCCGTGGTCAGCGTAGACCCAATCTGGTAATTTGAACTCGACGACACTGTTCGTTTTATGCTGAGGTTTCCAGGATGCCACCGATTCACTGAAGCGAGATTGACTTGCGCTACTCGGTGCCAGGCTTGGTAGATGACTTGGTGAGTAGTGAAGCCCTTCATCAGCGTCAGCGAAACCTGGCTGAGAGTGTGCTGATCCTAAGGTAGAGCTTGTAGTAGCCGGACTGGCTGCGGGCTCCGAAGGCGTCAACCCGAACGTCTGGTTTACTGCGCCGCTGGAAACCGAACTCGCTGAGTGCCGGAAAGACTCTGAGTGCCACGATAGAAGACTGTGACTGGATTGGCTGGGAGTAGAGCGTGAGGACGCAGAGGACGAATTGCGGGCCTCATCAGAGTGCACGATTCCGCTGCTACTCCCGCTCACAGACACTCCGCTATAGTCAGGCAAACTGGACGGCGATAGCGGGGAAGAACATGGAGGTAGTAAGGGAGGATATGTGGTAGTATCTTGCGTTGACTCTCGTGGTTGCAGCGTTACATCGCTTGCAACAAGGAAGTCGGACTCCTCGCCTTCACTTGCTGTGACTGCGCCTTCATCGTCTGTTTCCATAGGTGACTCCACTCTGCGGCCCTCGTCATCACCGAATAGTGCGTGCATTTCATCCCAGTTGACAGAAGACTCCAGCTCGATGACGATCGGATCTACAGCCCGCCAGTGGAAAGGCCCAGATACCCAGCTTTCTTCCTCCTCTATTTCTTCCGGTGTCGGGAACTGGGCCATGCAGACCGTATCGACGAGAAAGTCATCCTCTTCCGCGCCGGGAGGTGGCTTGGCCCATACTATTGTCCTCCCCGCGGTTCCCATTCCGCACAGGTCCCAACCCTGTGGACTTTGCGCGATGCCAATGTCTGAAACCTCGTGGATATAAAGCCGTCGGTTAGGTGGGAGTGATTCTCCTTCTGGCGGTGGCTCGCTCTGCACGATTCCGAAGAGAACTAGAGGGTGTATTATATCGTTGTCGTCTCTGGGAATGACACGGGAGAATACTGCGTGTCGACCATCCCAGAGGTGACGAGTAGTAGGAAGGCAGATGTGGTTATCCGGAACCCCTTGGTCGATCCAGACCTGGGGAATGTGCACATCTGGACGGAGTTCTATGTGTGCCATTGGCGTAGCGTAGTACTTCGTCATCGTGTCGAACGAATAAGCGTAGTAGTCCGCGTGCATAGAGGACTCCATGTAGAGTGCGAGTTCGTTTGGGGAGGTCGCGGCTGAGAGTAAGTAATGGACCTGTTCTCAGAATGTCGGCTGGCAATTCTAAAAGGTATTATATGATTCACCTTAATGGGAGTAATGATATAGACCGAGTCACCCGTGCACCAGTCCACCATGTAGATGAAGCAACTAGTCCGCTCAATTATGCCTACACAACCGGCATGCTCTCGTTCAATAAAGTTGGACCGAATATCACCTTTGAGCCTCTGTCGAACCTTCAGAGAGCAGGATTTGTCTTCCCAGGTATGCCTCCAGACTTTGAAAACTTCTTCATCGCTACGTTTGTTCAGTCCCACAAATCAAAGGGGCAATGAAGAACATACAAAACGCTTGCATCCTCGTGTACATTTGCGATCAGAGTAACGCCTTCGTTGTCCAGATAATAGTCCCAACAAAGTGGATGTCCTCCAACGGAGATTGTCTGTTCAATTTCGCCAGTCTCAATGTTCCACAGTCGCAGGTAGTATTCGATGGACATGCTGAGAAAGTGCAATCCGTCCGAAAGGGGCCATACCCATATCTGTCGGTGGTTGGCGAATCCACTTGGCTGGTAATCTGGGGTACGGTACACTCGAGAGGATATTGGATCAGTATGGATCTCTGCTCGTGTCCACTTTGCTTCTAACTTGAGGCTTGTGAGAACCGCGCGACGATATTGCTCATTCGAGAGCTGCGAAGGCGAGCCCTTGCCAGAAAACGGGAGCGGAACTGGCCGCCGGCGAGATGTATGGTTTACGAGGTGAATCCAGAATGTCTTTGTTGTTGTCAAATGGTGAAGGGCCCGACATGTCTAGGACCGAAGCGAGTTAGCCTCGGGACGGTCGGGACGGGACAAGAGCGGTTGGTTCTAGGCAGCCGAGATACCTTAACGAGCTCCAAAGCATCTTCTGCCTTTGAGAAACTGACGACCTCTAGCAGTATTTCCTCCGGAAGATCGAGTAAATGCATGAGACCGGCGGTGGCTTGGTCCAAGATAGCAGGGACGTTCTTATCAGACAAACGGGTCGTGAGGAGACAATGAAAAAAAAAGGCATATTGGGCAGTATTTGAGTAGCTTGTGGAACGCTGTAGGTTCAGGACGGGTTGTTATGTGGTGGGACAAATCATCTAACTTGAATAGTATTATCAATTTCACGATTGGCGCGTGGAGAGTACGTGAGATGTTTGCTTTTGCTTAGTGCTATACCTACATCGATCCCTCCGTTTAAAGTGTACCGGAGAGCGGGAGAGCAAACCCACATATCTAGAAGGATGATACGGTAGATTGTGGTGCACCTTACCTAGTTGCATTCCTATGATCGACCAGCAGAGTGGACCCTGACTTGAAGACAGAGACTGGGAGCATTAGCAATTGTGCAGGGCAGGAGCAAGTCAATAATGTACGTTTTATGCTCATTCAAAGATCAGGACAACGCTTTTGGTGTTCAAAGTATGTCCAAAGTTGTACTAGTTAACGGTAGTCACATGGTGAGCGCCGTCCGTACCATGTGTATCCATGTTTCCATGTTTCCGATCCACACGTTCGTGTGATCCAGAGGCTGGCCTACTGGCACGGGGTACACATCCCTATCAACGATTGACAGTGCTCCATCTGCTTCAATTTACGAGTTGGGACTATGGAATTTGTGTGGCATCATTTCGGGCGACGAAAGAGGACGTTAGGTACCAGCGTGCGACGTGTAGCGTTGGCAGATCAGATGATCAAATACGGAAGGGGGATGTATCTACCATGACCTGGGAATATCTTTGCAGCGGGCTTCTCCCAAACAACTCGAAACGAAGAGGAGAGTTTGCAACCTACCGTGGAGTAACTCCACAACTGGCCAATGGTGCCCACGTGGGTTGCTTGCGACCGTGTTGGAAGGGGGCCTCGGCTCCTCGGCCGGTTAAGCAAGTCCGTCCATCAGACGGCCACGCTGCCGTCGACCCCGCGAGCACGTGGATCAACAACAACAACAAGAGGAACAGGACACGCGGTATCTTATGATGATGGTGATGATGGTGCATGGGTTGTGTTTTGGAAATAATACCGGTAGCCCTCTAGTATTATGGTAACACTGAACTACAACTGGCACTCCCGGTGCGAAAATAACATTATCATGCCGTTTTTTAAATTGCGGTCATACCGCCGAAGAGAAGAGCAGCAGCAACCGCGCCGATACCGACCGAGGTGCGCCCGCTCGCAGCACCAGAAGTGGTCGCCGCCGGGCTCGAGCCGGATGCGGTTCCACTACCGCTGGGAGCCGCAGAGGCCGTTCCGTTGGCCGATCCGCTGCCCTGAGCGGTTGCTTTGAAGGCGGCGTACGTCTTGTCAGTCGTGGGGTTAATGGCGAAGACCATTCCGCCTTTGCAATGCGCGCCGGTCTTGCAGTAGAACCAAAGTGGGTCGGTGCCGTTGACGGTGAAGTTGTAAACAAGTGTGGCAGGGGCAGCGCCTTGGACCACCCGACTATGGAGAGCATATGAGCTGTGGTGCGGGGTAACAGCAAGAGAGTGGTACGAACGGGCCGGAGTCAAGACCATTCGCAAGAGGATTGCAGGGGTCGGCAAAGCTCGACTGAGTGACAGTGTGGCCACCGTTTTTGCTACATTTCGCAACGTGAGGTGAGCATGTGGTGAGGATAGAGAAAAAGGGAGATAGAACATACAAGGTGAACACGACGACGTCTCCAACAGCGGCGGGGGTGTTGTCGGGCGTATACGTGTTACCGCTGGTACCAACTTCGACGTTGATTGTCGCCGCTTGTACAGCGGTGCCAGCGACGAGGGCAAGAGCGGCGGTGAGGAAGAGCATTATGGCTGGGGGTTACTGCGACGCGACGAAAAGTTGGGGAGGGTCGTAAGTTGGAAAGTGGAGTGAGCGTCCGCTGGCGACGTACGAGTTGGGTATTTATACTCCACATGTCCACATGTCCTCCTGTCCTCCTGTCCTCCTGTCCTCCTGTCTCCTGTCGCTTTTCTGTTTGCTTCTGTTGCTTGTTGCTGTCGCGCCGCAGATTTGCCTCAGTCGATCAGCGTGTCAGTCGTCACCAGACATTCTCCGAGGTGCCCGCCTCCGAACGGACAGATGGACGTGCTGAGGCCGCGCGCCGCCCCGCGCGGCGCTATATGGCCGGCTAGACCGGCTAGGGCAGCTACAGTGGGTCCCTAGTTTTCTAGAGTATTTCCATGCGACGCAACACGAGGGCCTCGTGACGTGACAGTACTCGCGACGCGTCGCCAGGTGAAACCACAGCAACGACAACGACGATAGTCATGAGAACCCGAGAACCTGAGAGCCTGAGAACCGCGTTTTGACTTCGTGCCTAGTCCTCTCATGCTGCTCCCGGAAAGGAAGACAGTCCTGGCCCCTATTCATAACCCGGTGCTCTGGCCGTGTAACTAATGGGGCTCTTAGTCTATTCCTGTTCTTGTCACAGCGGTTGTCACAGAGTCGTCTAAATATAAAGTTGATATGAGGTCGAGGAACCTAGGTTAGTATACAGTTGCAACACTACATTCACTTAGCAAAACTGGTCCAGACTCGTCGCACACGGACTAGCTAAGGTTTGGTCATCAGTCGCAGTCGCTCCCACACTCCTCATCCTCATTTGTTCGCTTCCTTTTCTTCCCTCCTGCAGCCTTACTGCCTTTGGTCCCCTTCTCCTTAATTGGCTTCGCGTGCTTCTTCACGAGCGCCTTTATCTCACCGACCATCTCCTCAAACATTTCCTCACCCCGTGCCATTCGCTGGAGGACCTCGATTTCCTTCGGCCAGACTTCCTCCGTCTCTGTCTCCAGAACCATTGGGAGGTCTTTCATGCGTGGATCGCGCATGAAGAAGGAAAAGGCCCTGATCCCGATCTTCCCCCTATAAAAAGTTCAACTCTCCATGGGCAGACTCGAAAGAGGCAGTACGCACAGGCCTATGTGCTCATGGCGGTCCCTCTTCGAGTCTAGCCCCTCCTTTGAATCATTTAGGTGGAGCCCGCGCAGGTATGAGAAACCGACGACTTTGTCAAACTTCGCCACTGTTAGAAGATCAGAGGTGACCAAGTGTCGACAGAAGCGATTGCGGACATACTCGTCGCACTGCAATGGCGGTGTATCAGCGTCTGTTCATTTGCCAATTTGTCAGGAATAGACACAGCATGAAGACTCACTGATAGGCCCCTTTCGTCCGGATGTCGTAGCCCTGGATCCATCGTCAGTGGAATGCAAGGTAGACCGTTGGAGTGAGCGTGAGATGTACCGATGCGAAGAGGTGGCCTGCCAAGGATTCAGGGTCTGACAAAGCATCATCGCTTCAGTTCGTTCTTACATGTGTCAAGGCATACGCCCACCCGGCTTTTATCTTCAACTCCTTCGATAATCTTTGCCAATTGTTCAAACGTGCAGCCCAGCACGTTTCCCGCTCCTGCCTGAGTATGGCGGACGCGAGTGAATATCTGATGAAAGGATGAAGCTAGCTATCGTACCATGTTTTCGACGACAGTGACAACGTTCTTTGTTGCCTTGTGGGCGCGATTAAGCGAGGCCGAGATATGCGCCATCGACTCTTCTGGGGTACACGCACCAACCGTGGATCCCGGGCTACGTAGACGGCGTTGTTAAGACGGCGTACTATAGTTGTTAGTGCATGTCGCTTACTGGAAGTTGTACAAGGTAAGGCCGAGCTGCTCGCATCGTTCAAGGTCATCTAGGAAGCATTCGTAGGATTTCTCGCGCTTGTCTCTGGTCAAAGTGGAGAATTAAACACTCATCAGACGCATCCTGCATCTCACTGACTTATCTGGATTACCCAAGTTGACCAAATAGCTACCGTGAGGTAAGACATGCTGTTGTTGGAATCCGAATTTCGAAAGCCTTGACTTGAAGTGGGAGATATTGTCATCAGTAAGTCCTTTCGATGTCCACTTGCGTTGAGATTTAAGGAAAAGCGCAAAGGCATCGGCTCTATCGGTGCGTTAAGCAATTACGGAGAGCCATCAAAGAAATGACGAACCCAATTTTGGCACCGTTGGTAATGGACTTTTCTACACCTCCTGCAGCGGAGATGTGTGCGCCAATCTTCCATTCCAGGTCGGAACGTGGTGGAAAGTCGGTGGGTGACGGTTCAAGCGGAGATCGTTTCTTGGCTCGTTGACCACGTTTTCCTTTCGTCTTCGTATCCGTTGAAACGGCTGCGGCGGAGCTCTGGGTCTCGACGAGTGGTTGGGAATACTGCTCGTCAATGAAGATATTTGTCCCGATCGACTGCAAGGCCAACTGGGATTCTTCGCCAGCCAGGATAGAAGTGGCTGAGGTGTCGCCCCTCTTAAGTCGCTTGCGCGCCGGTTCAGATACGTCGCTTTCAACGACAAGCGTCGCGGTTCGGGTGAGTGTTGGACTGGTGGCTCGCGCGACCGTCTCGACGATTTTTTTTGTAAGCAAAGAGGACATGGTTGGTAGTGAGTGTAAAATATTGGGATTTCTGGTGGCAGAAGCGGAGTCTGAGTCGCGTTGTTTATTTGTCGAGTGGGTCGCTCCTATCCGTCACGCTCGCGCTGGCGCTGGCGCTGGTGGTCGCGTAGGCGGTATCGTGACGGAGGAGGTTATGGTTATGTGCGATATTACGCGCTCTCAGGGACGTTGACCATCCGTTAACGGGGGCAGGCCAGACTATCTTGATGGCTGTGTACTATAAGCCGCCTATTTTTATTTACTATATCTATAATTAATTTTCTATTAATTTATTTCGGTCGTCCGTCCGGCGTTATTTGCGACTCTTTCCGGATGCACTACTGTAGTCCCTACTAGTGTTGACTGTGCGCCGGACCAGCCTAGGCTAGGCAACGCTGTCGTCGTATCGCTGGTACGCGCCTGACCAGTTTCCCAGCGTCTGTGCAGATATGTCGACGAGGCGGTGACCAATAGGATTGGGTGGAAACGGGTACATAGCCGCCGTCAAGCGATCACTGCTTCTTCACTCTTGACTCTTAACTCTCCCCACCCACTCTCCCTCCTCTCCCCGTCGCGCTTGCTAGTTGGGCCAATTTTGTTCCTCCTTGTCCTATTTTTTCGCCTGACAGCTGTATCTTCACGTCCCCGCGTTTACCGCTTTCACCGCAAGCCGGGTCCGTCCAACTTCGCCCCATCCTTCCAGATCTAACCTCTAACCTCTCCCATTTTCTTTAGTTACATTCTTTCACCTTTTTATCGCCCCCCCGCCCACGCCCACGCCCGGCACTTCCTTTGTATCATTCCCATTCCCAAGCACAAATCTCAACCATGAAGTTCTCCGTCACTGCCATTCTCCTCGCTGCTGCTTCTCTTGTAGCTGCCGAAGAGTTCCGCGTTGTTGTCGGAAAGGCCGACAACGGAACTGCCGCTGTATGTGCATTGTCCAAAAAAAAAAAAACAAAGAAATCCTGCCGGGGTGTTAACTCCCTTCCTCTTCCTTCACTAGCTCGTATTCACGCCTGATCAAGTCAAGGCCAAAGTTGGCGATCGAATCCTCTTCGAGTTCTATGCGAAGAACCACACTGTCACCCAGTCGTCCTTCGCCGAACCATGCACGCGCCAGCGTAACACCGTCACCAACGAGCTTGGCGTGGACTCTGGCTTCATGGTGGTTGCCGTTGACGCGAAAGAGGTCCCAGTCTGGACCGTCGAAGTGAAGCAGGACACTTCACCCATCTGGATGTTCTGCAATCAGAACAAGTATGTATCATCGTTGTATCAGCAGAGTCCTGTTACTAACCATTGCCTAACCATGATAGGCATTGCAACAGCGGTATGGTCTTCGCCATCAACGCACCTGAGGAGGGCGAGAGGACCCTCGCGACCTTCAAGGAAAAGGCTAAGGCTGCCAGACATCCTGACCCGGCTGACCGCGAAACCGCCGACTTTACTCCTCCCGCCGCCCCAGGTTCGCCGCCTCCCGCCGGAAGCGATGCTCCCCCGTCTTCGCCGAGCGACACAGCAGCCCCTACCGAGTCTAACGTTGCACCAGTCGAGTTTGAGTCGTCCGCTGCAGCGACCGACCCTGCCTTGCCCTCTGATGTTTCTGCTCAACTCACCAATAGCGCCCCCTCTGTCGTCCCTACCGCGGACCAGGCGAATATCGCTCCCGCTGATTCCTCGCCGTCCACTACGCCTTCTGGTGCTCTCTCCGCGGTTCGGGTCCCAGGGGCAGGTATCGCTCTTACCCTGGCTGGTCTCCTCGCGGGTATGCTCCTCTAAATGCCGGCCTGGCTCCTGGCATGTTAGTGAGGTGCAAGTAATGGTTATCTGTGCGCTGCAGTACGCGCAGGGAGTGGAGGTTTAGGGTATCTCTATTGCGGAGTTTGGATTGCTGCCTGTTACATTGTTGTACGCCCTCTTCGTGCTCGACAATCTACGCGCGTCGCTGTTCGTTTATGGGAATTCTTTGCAAGTCGCTCATATATGAAGGAACTCTTCATTGTTGCGTCTTTTAGGGTTGAGTCGTCCAAAGCATTCATATTCGACATTCGATCTCAAAGCTTGGGCAATACTCGTTTGATATCACGGGTTATAGGTGGACGAATCTGTTAGGCACTGAATTCAGAGTTTTCACTTCGTCCTCGGTAATTTCATCATAGGGGCCGGCCGCCTTGCTATATAGCCCTGAAGTGATACCAGTTGGGTCAGATCCGCCCTTTTCAGGACCGCCATCAGAGTTCATTTATATCAGCCTTAATTTCGGATTCTCTAATTAAACGGAATCTTGTAGGAGCCGGGAATCAGCCGAGGAGCCGAGTTCGTGTCCACCAAGCAGGTTTAAGAAATCCACCATGTGCAACCTGACACAGTTCTCGCTATTAGACGATATCACCGGTTCATGCACGAATGCAGCCATTACCCGATCATGTCAATTGACCAGCTCTTAACTTGATGGCTATTATCCGATACCCAGTAGACATGTTCAGAAGGAATCAATGGATTCCTAATACTCTGGATCTCGGTTAGAAGTTCATCCTGGGGCCACTTGCCTTTCGACTCTTCCAAAGCCGGACTCAATTCCGAACGTATACCCTGGTGACGTGACTAATGTCATTTTCATCCTTGCAGGCACACCGCATATCATTCTAGTTCACATTTGCGCGATGAACGCCCATCCAATGCCACGACCTCACTCTCCACCAGACGGAAGCGGCCGGGTGCCCCACATGCCCCCTAACGTGACACCAAGATAGAGGCTATGTATGTCTTTACTTTCCTCGCCGGGAAAAAATTGCCAGACATAAAAGCGTCACGCTCAATGACGAAGGGCACATTTGATGCCACACGGCTCACTTGGTGAACCTTGATTGCGTTTCCGATTCAAGGTGGGCACTCGATACAGTCAACGCGCTTAGCGCGACGTGGAGCCGATCTCGTCTCTCCTAGGATAGAGATCTCCACCGGCCCAGCAGCCCAGGTTGTGCAGAAAAGTCAGGCAGCATTTACCAAAAGGTTAAAGGCTATAAACCGGGTTCCAAGGGCAATGTAATTTTTACCAATTCGTTAATGAGGTCTGCCTTCTGCTTTTCCTGTCGCACAAAGGAGCACTAGATAGGGCCGGGCAGTCTCTACCGTGGCAAAACGGGCAAAACGGCAAGCACCGAGGTTCTTAATTTGTCTACTTCCCGACTCGTATTTTTTTTTGGCAATATGGAACGAAGCCACAGACCCGCCATCCACGACCTTCCAGAGGGGCTAAACCGAAAGCATGGCTGGATTATTCCCAATGCCACAGAGAATAACGCCGCATTGCCCGCCTCGGTCCCAGCCTGCAATTACGTCCTCCTAGTGCCGTATCTGGTGATTGTTTCGACGCCCGTGGACCCGACGACGTCTCTTTTGCACATCTGCTGACATTTGACTGGGCTACTGTGCAGGAGCAGAGGCAGGCCAAAGCAAATGCCCGATTATACTTTCCCAGACTCGTGAAATATAAGGTGGGACGTGGGGGACTAACTTATCCTTCCTCACAGCTCACCCGACATGGAACACAACCAGCAGCAGTGGAATCTCAGCCAATGGCTGCCCTCGTGGCCCCCAGTAGCCAAGAGTGCGCTCATGGACTACTCAACCATCCGCTATTCCCCTTGCTCTGCGGTCTCAGATCTTTACTCCTCGCCTACTAACTCACCAACCCCTCCCGAAAATCTCGGCCTCGACATCGAGATGGCAAGAAGCCCCTGGAGTGGTACCGGTAAGTCGTTAAGGCATCCTCTCACGCGTGTAGCTTCTTCGGGGTACTGCAGCTCATATATGTGTAGATCGAGTTCCACCTCCCCATGGAGTGTTCTCCTTTTGCTCTGTTCAATACCCTAACACCGATGCACGCTATACTCATGACCCCACGACCGAAGTATCTAACCTTCCACCTGATCCCTATTCGGTTATTCATGAACAGTTCCTTAATGCCACTTGGAGGCATGTCGGCGAACTGGAACCGAAGGATCCGACAACTGGCCGGTCTGTTCTACACGCACTGTTGGAGGAGCGTACCAATGGAAATAAAAGGTACATCATCAAATGCCGTTTATGTCATAGGACATTCTCCCGAGCGGACCGTGCAATTACACATCTCCGACACAAGCACTTGGACCATCGTCCCTTTTGGTGCGGGGGTGCTTGTGGGACAAAGGGGTGGTGCGACGCTTTCCCGTGTGCCTCTCTTGGACATACCTGATGTCTTTTGCAGCCGGCAACGATTTCATTCGCAAGAGAATTTGACCCCCCACCTTAAACCCAAGATCATGTCATGCCCTGGCTGGTTAGTACTCGCTGTGCAGCATGCAAGCGCCACTTCTGAAACGAGTCTTCAATCGATAGTCCATACAAGTGTCTTCGTCAAAATTTGAAACGGCACATCCAGAAATACCACCTGGAGCAACTTGGTACTTAGTTCACATATAACATAGTTATGATGGATCTGTCTTCCTAATTTCTGAATAAAATACTTGTCCCATCTATCGAGTGGCACCTCACAGCACATCAAGGTGAGGACAACATTTATCGAATCGAACGATTCCGGATTTTAGAAATCGCCAGCATAGAACTGTTCTGCCAGACACGCTGTAATAGTGATGATAACCTCAGATTCGTGGCGTCACTTGGCATCCGTCTTCTCCTGGCAACTAGTCTGCACAACACAAACACACCAGTGACTATCATTTAGTAGGTGCTTCCTCTCCATGAACGATTAAATTGGTTCCGGGATGTGGTGGTAGTGTTTTCGGTGCCAAGTGAAACAATATTGGACCCGCGACCTGCGTTACACCAGCACTCGTGTAGTTAGAGTCAATACCAGACGGCGTCAAAATCGGTCAGCACTTCAACATCTATTCCATCATATGCTTCGGTGTCAACAATCTCCTTGCGGAAACGCCAGGAGAGTGATTATTTCTGTGATATGATCTTGACGCTTCAATTCTGTCAAACATGTTTTCGATTTTAATGGCGCGTTGTATCTTTATTTTATTGGAACCCGTGGACAATCTGCCGCCCAGCATGTGGTTCATTCCATTTCCGTCCTACAAACCCATTCGGAGGTGTAATGCCGATGACTCATCACCCATTATCAGTCTAGTAGCTCAGGTGTCAGATACGCAGAGACCCGGGTTCGACTCCCTGCTTGACCGATATAACGCCTCTTCTCCTGCAAGTATTCGGGTCGAACACTCTTGGTAAATTCATGTATGTGTATACAAGTAAGTTTAGGTACAACGGGAATCCTGATCCGGGTACGTGGGCGGTCGTGTCACCCAATGCACGCTTCTGCCTCGCTGCAAGCAACGCACGCAGATTGGCCGACCTGCGCTGCAGCAATGTCGCTGGCTCGAGAATAGCCACCTCGCTCGCCCAAACTACCGTACTTCCCTGCCTCGCTAGACGCCATCTCCGATGACTATTATTACTAATATACCACCCTATCTCGACCGGAGCAAAAACGAGCCCGCTTCTCATATCACACGAGAACAAATGTATTACCGTTTGCACATACGTGCTGACAGCTTATAGCATTTTACCTGAGAGTTGCTGTGCGCATACCATATAATCAGCTTCACTCGAAACCCGAAGGGGAGGTTAACCATTCAATTGGCGGCCCTGAATTACCGAGATTGCAGCGGCTGTCCACCTTTCACAGCACCCTCTAATTGTAATCACTTGGATCGAGGCTATCTGTGTTGCCATATTGCCAGCAGGTTTTTCTCTCCAATCAACTCGAGCCCCCCCTGGAGTAAATCCGAACGCAATGTTCCTCAATCATGTGAAGGGAACCACGTCATCGTATAAAACCTTGCAGGGTTGAGCAGGGTTGAGCTAGTCTGGCATTTCCCTCTGGTCCCTAATACGTTAAACGGCCCATGGTCCCTTATTCCAACCCGACTAATCAACTAATCGACTAATCCTCGGAGCAACATATCTGACTTTGTCGGTTCGATTCAAGGTGGTTCACTTCTACACTTTGGCACTGGTAACATGGGACTGCACCACATGAAATAGCTTTCTTCTGGAAAAACCTAAAGACAATAGATACATTGCGTGCTGGCCTGTTTCTCTAAAACCGCCGCCTGACATTTCATCCACGTAATCAACCGATTGCTTTATATTCCGTTATGCGTGGCCTAAATCCAATTTTTTTGAGTTTGTGTGGCTGGTTTTTGGTCAATCCATTGTTTTTAATCCGTATGTGGCACGCACGATGACTCAGCCAGGGTAAGGTGGTCTCGCAATCATTTGATTTGTACAGTTTCTGACACTAACTGCAAGTCTCGTAACTACTACGAATGTGGTCGCTATATGATTAGTCGCGGCCTATTGGAGTCTTCCTACTCTGCTTGTTTCTGCAGCCATTTAGCAAGAACTATCCAGACTCCGGTATCAGTCCGGCATTATGCTGGATGCATCGGGGTCATACAGAGGAGTCTTCCATTGATGCAACCTGGTAGAATTTCGGTATTTGGGAGGCAAGGTTCTAACAAACTCTCGAAAT
>Ga0307513_10002961_pt1 | contig 23179 bp, 25 predicted proteins | sample 15_EM_MG_FD_202174 | JGI IMG/M metagenome (GOLD analysis project Ga0307513, IMG submission 202174) | Populus trichocarpa ectomycorrhiza microbial communities from riparian zone in the Pacific Northwest, United States - 15_EM | ecosystem: Host-associated > Plants > Roots > Unclassified | place...
TCTTTGGTGTTGGGACGCAACTACCCAGGCGGCCAGTGATGACGCGCCGTCCCAACGCCGGGGCTGGAGGGGGGTGTTATCTTTTTCCTTCGAAGTTCGTGTGCGTCAAGGTAGGGTAACTTTGCCGTGTAAATCCTTACGGGGAGTCCGTGCGCCTAACACTCCCGAGGCAGTTGTGTTGAACAATGGAAAGAACTTGTCCAGGGCCCGGTCCTGGTGGCGAAGCTTCGCTAATGTGCCATATCTTACCAGGCTGAGCCTGTCGGAGGGCGGGTGGATGGTGAGGGACTGGCCGGCCCCTTGGGGGGGGGGGGTGTTAGGCGCACGAACTCCCCGTAAGGATTTACAGGGCAAGGTTACCCTACCTTGACGCACACGAACTTCGAAGGAAAAAGATAACACCCCCTTCAAGCCCCAGCATTGGGACGGCACGTCATCACTGGCCGCCTGGGTAGTTGGGTCCCAACACTAAAGACCACTATCAAAGGTACATATCTTATAATACCGTATACGTCGCGGCCTTCAGTCTGACTGGAACCCGTTCGCAGGATGTCTGAGGGTAGATCTTCGTGCACCTGATGCAGGTGGAAGCAGCTGAATCGGAAGGCGGGGCATAAACCTACAGACACTTGAAGACAGACTGGTGGAATAGTGGGTTGAAGGTAACGGGACGCTTTGCACGAAAGTTAGTCCCCTCGGATGTACAAAGACTTTTAGAGTATGAAGGAGGTGACTATGCCCGGTAAGTGGATCGGGTGCATCCACAGAGGACAGGTTGGTAAAAGATGCAGTCCGAGGGAAAAAGCCTATAGGTACGATCCCAAGGACAAGTCGTGTAATGCCGGAAGACCTGAATACAACACGCGGTTGAATGTTGAATTCTCGACAGAACTAACCAAAGAAGACTCGCCATCTTCTGTTCGGCGAGTTAGACTACCCTCGACGAACACGAGGGCAAGATAATTCGTAACCATCGTTGTCAACGGAGGAGCGGATGAGATGACACCTGACATTGTCTCCACACCATCAGGTATAACAGAAGCGCACACCGACAAGGTGGCCATGGGAGCAAAAGGTGTGGTAGAGAGTTTTCGGGGTCTACGAGTGTTCGCACTCAGGTGAAGTTGGCAGAGTTGCGGGCAAGATACTTAATTAGTATAGAGTTAGCATGTATACCACGCTTGCTCAGACGCGGAATATAAATATTGAAGCATCTTCGCTGCTATTAGACACAACAAGGATGGAGAAGAGATCTTATCAATATAATAAGCTATCTACACTTTTATATCGTTACCAATACTTCGACAATCTATACGGAAGTGAATTATTATATCTAGCCTACATTACTCATGTCTTGTTCACGAGTTCTCCGATGCAATTACGATTACGGTCCGAGTTGTCGGGATACCTCACCCCGAAGCTACCACCTAACTATTAGGTGGTAGCTTCGGCGTGAGGTATTCCGACAGCTAGGACCTTGATCGTAAGTATATCGGAGAACTCGTTAAGAAGATACGGGTAATGTAGGCTAGATATAATTATTCACTTCGAGGTAGATCGTCGAAGCATTGGTAACAATATAAAAGTGTAGAATAACTTATTATATTGATAAGATCTCTTCTCCGTGCTTGTTGTTCTAAATAGCAGCGAAGATGCTTCAATATTCATATTCCGCGTCTGAGCAATCGCGGTATACATGCTAACTCTATACTAACTAAGTACCTTGCCCCCAACTCTGCGAACTTCACCTGAGTGCGAACACTCGTGGACCCTGAAAACTCTCTACCACACCTTCTGCTCCCATGGTCAACTTATCGGTGTGCGCTTCCATTATTCCTGATGGTGTGGAGACCACGTCAGGTGTTAGCTCATCCGTTTATCCGTTGACAACAATGGCTACGAATTGTCTTGCCCTTGTGCTTGTCGAGGGTAGTCTAACTCGCTGGACAGAAGATGGCCAATCTTCCTTGGTTGGTTCCGTCGCGAATTCAACTTGCAAGTGCATATTGTATTCTGGTCTTCCGGCATGAGACGACTTCTCGTCGGGATCGTACCTATTGGCTTTTTCCCTCGGACTCCATCTTTTACCAACTTGTCCTTTGTGGATGCACCCGATCCACTTACTGGGCATAGTCACCGCCTTCATAGTCTACACGACTTAGTAGGTACGAGGGGACTAACTTTCGTGCGAAGCGTCCTGTTACCTTCTACCCCCTCCTCCGACTGCCCGTCTTCGAGTGTCTGTACCTTTATGCGCCGTCGTCCGATTCACCTGCTTCCACTTGCATAAGGTGCTGGGAGGTCTCCCCTCATATACCCAGCGAACAGGATCCGGTCGGACGGACGGCCGCGACATATACGGTAATATAAGATGTGTTTCATTGATAGTGGTTTTTGGTGTTGGGACGCAACTACCCCGGCTGCCAGTGATGCTGGGCCGTCCCAACGCCGAGGCTGGTGTGCGGTGTTATCTTTTTCCTTCGAAGTTCGTGTGCGTCAAGGTAGGGTAACTTTACCCTGTAAATCCTTACGGGGAGTCCGTGCGCCTAACACGAGCTCCCCTCTCCGAAGTGTTCGTCCCGAATACTCTGTCTATTATACAATCTGTCTTCCATCTCGAGATCCACATAGTAGGGGTAAAAACCACAGGCGTTTGCTTGTCCACCGATGGAAAACCTTTCTTATGTTACTCGACCTCTCTCAGGCCCGGCATCTCCGGGTTCTCTCAATGAAACCTTTCCACCTCTTCCTGCGCGTTCTGCATACCTTCGGGTGGTTCCCAAGTATTCTCGTCCTCGGCGCAGCCTTTCCATTTTACAAAATACTGAAGCTCTTTCATCGGTTTATTCCTTCCTTGCACCTTTCGCGTGTAGGAAATGATCTCACTCTTGACGATCCTTTCTACCTCCCACTCTAAATCTCCCTCGATCTCTTCGGGGTCCCGTGGGGGTTGTTCGCGATTTGGTCGCTTCGAGGCTCGGTAGGGTTCCAACAGCGAAACATGAAACACGGGATGAATTTTCCACCTCGGCGATATTTCCAGCTTGTATTCCCGACTTGCCTTTTTCTCCAAGACTTTTAACGGGCCATACAGCTTAGGACTCAGCTTGTTCGATGGGCGTTTGGTACGTATGTTCTTTCCATTCAACATTACCAAGTCGCCGACCACGATGCTGGGCTGTTCCATCGCTTTTCGGTCATAATATTTCTTCATCGATTCCCGTGTCTTCTCTAAGGATTGTTTCGCCTGTTGATGTATGTCTTGCATCCAGTGAGCATACATTGTCACCCCAGGGTTATGAGCTTCTCATTCTTTGATCCACTCCGTTTGTGAGTGAAAACCGTAGTTGGCAAAGAATGCGGTGATTTTATGTGCATTGGTTGCTGAGTTGTTGGAGGCGTGTTCGGCTAACGGCAATAGTTGGTACAAGTCGTCCTGAACTTAGTTGACAAATGTCTGTAGGTAACCTTCCAGCACTTGTTTGGTTCTTTCAGTTTTGCCGTCAGTCTGAGCGTGATAGGCTGTTGACATCGGCCTTTTAACTCCTAGCATTTTGCACAATGATTGCCAGAATTCGCCGGAAAACTTCGCGTCCATGTCCAATATGATTTCGGTAAGTAATCCGTGAAGTTTCCTGACTTCCCGAAGGAAGGTATCCGCAACATCCTTTGCGCTCGCATTTTCATGGAGGTCGATAAAATGACCCATTTTGGTGAACCGGTCTACTACTACCATGATCTGGGTCTTACCCTGCGACTCCGGTAGTTGGATGATGAAGTCCGTCGATATGGAGGACCTGGTGCCATAAGGTACTTCTAAGGGTTGAAGTAGTCCATCCTTAGCATGCCGTGGGGATTTACTGTGTTGGCATTCGTCGCAGGATCATACATAGTCTCTAATCCAATCTGCGAGCTTTTTCCAGTAGAAATCCCTTCTTACTATCTCAATCGTTTTTTGCTGTCCGAAGTGCCCCGCTACTAGCGAGTCGTGACAGCCTTGGGCTATCGCGGTCTGAAGCGCTTCGTTTTCCGGAATATACAGCCGATTTTTGTAGTATAGTAACCCGTCCTTTTCTATCCATTCGTCCGGCATCTTTTTTCCACTTTCCCTTAACATAACCAGTTCACGGCCTCGGTCCTGCCACCTCTTGTCCTCCTTTCCAGCCATCCTAATCTTGTCCAGAAATGCATCATTCATTGTTCGCGTCAGGGCTACATTAACGTGAGCACTTGATAGCATTTCTCTTTCTTTCGTTAACCGAGCGTGATAACCGATATCAGCTGCACTACAGAATTCGTTTCCGCTTGTGTCCGCCTGAAGGAAACATATTTTAACTTTTACTTCCTTGGCCGTGATGGATCGCTTGGGGTTCATGTCACTTGATCCGAAGCCCATTTCTCTTCGCTTGGTGTTTCCCAATTCGTCTACTTCCATGGCGTCGGCATTGGCAACTTTCTCAACTTTGAGTTGTGCTATCCGATCTCCTGCCTTAAATATGCACTCCGCTTCGCCATGATTTCGAAGTATGACCTTGACTTCTCCAGTGTAATCTGCATCTATTACACCACCGCCCACTGCTATTCCCATCTTGCTAGCCATACCACTTCTTGCGGCCAGCCTTCCGTAGGTTCCTTCCGGCAGTCCTATCGCAATTCCCGTTTCCACCATTGTGTGTCCTTTGGCTGGTACCAGGCCGTCTGTTAAGGCGTAGATGTCATGACCGGACGCAAACCGTGATCCTTTCGTCGGGATTATAGCCTTATCTGAAAGTTTCATTATCCTGAGGCTTGTAGGTTCGCGTTTTTCTGGGACGAGGGCTGTCTCTGCGTTTCGTTTTTGATGAATCATGGAAATTTGAAAATCTTCTGATTTCAAAATTGACTGTTCACTGTGATGAGCTCCCTCCTCAGGACGGTACTCCGGCCGTCTACTTAATGCGTTGGGTTTCCAGCCCCTACTTCCCGGTCGATAGACTATTTTAAAGTTGTAATTCGTCAACTCGTGTGCCCATCTAATTTGTCGCTGGTTCCAGACTTTTTTGGTCAGAAAGGATTGTAAATTTTGGTGGTCTGTATATACCGTCACGGGTTCTTCTTCCCCCCAGAGGTATCTTTTCCATTCTGTGAACGCCTCCATTATTGCGAGAAGTTCTTTCTCATGTATCTCGTAATTTCTTTCAGAGCTGTTCAATTTTCGAGAATGGAAAGCCACTGGGTGAAGCCGTCTCCCTTGGTGTTGTGACAGCACGCATACTAGCGCGAAGTCGCTTGCGGCTGTCTCGACCACCGTTCTTCTTCCCGGGTAAAAATGCGATAAAATTGGTGCCGTTGTAAAGCTCCTTTTCAACTCCTCAAACGCCTCTTCCTGCTCTCTTCCCCAGGGAAAATCCTTTGGGCTTCCTTTTAACGTTTCGGTTATTGGTTTGCAACCTTTTGAAAAATCTTTGATGAAACGACGATAGAAGTTTGCGAATCCAATGAAGATTTGGACCTCTTTAACCGATCTCGGATGTGCCCAATTTTGAACGCTTCTCACTTTTCTATCACTCATAGTGACACCGCTTGTCTTGACAATGTATCCTAGGAATTCGACTTGCTCTTGGTAGAACACCGACTTCTTCAACGAGATTGCCAGATCGTGCTGTTCGAGTCGGTCAAGGACTTTTTGGACTAGTTTGATGTGGTCGTCCATATTTTGGGAGTATATTAGGATATCGGCTAGGTAGACGACTACACCGTGGTCCAAGAATTCCCTTAGGATTTTGTTCATCATTGTTTGAAACGTTGCGGGAGCGTTCACGAGCCCGAAAGGCATGACTTTGTATTCGTACTGTCCATATCGTGTACCAAAGGCTGTTTTGTGTTTGTCGCCCTTCCTCATTCGGATAAGATGATATCCATCTTTTAGTTCGAGCTTGGTAAACACCTTTGCTCCAGCGACGCGGTCTCGTAGCTCATCCATGAGCGGTAGGGGGTATTTATTCAGGATCGTCAATTTGTTGAAGTTCCTATAATCTACGCATAGTCGTAGACTTCGATCAGGTTTCGGAACGAAGAGGATTGGAGCGCCGTAAGGGGATTCGCTGTCAGCTATTTTTCCCTCAGCCATCACTTTCTTGAGGTACTTATCCAGTTCGTTCAACTGGTGCGCCGACATTGGATAGATCGGACCCCATGGGGGTTCGGCCCCTTCTTTAAGGTTGATGGCGTGATCGAAAGTCCTTCAAGGCGCCAACATCTTAGCTTTTTTCTCTTCAAAAAGCTCCTTATACTGCCAATATGGTTTTGGCAGCGTCTCCAACTTCACTCCCCGGTCTTCCTCTCGTTCTATCCGTCCCACATACTGTGCTTCCTCATCGTAAGCTACAGTTTCATCCCATTCAAACATATCCGCCACCGCCTCATCGTCTACATGAGCGTGGCATTTGGCTTCTTCAAATGCCCATAGACGTGGGTCCGCGATATTTTTAAGGGGGTGCTCATCATGCCACCACCCAAAGGGTATGAATAAGTCATACCTTCCGGCATTCGCAATTTCGCAGGATATCATACTTCGGTGTCCGTTGGCACCGATTTCTAAGAGGATAGGATGGGTATAGAATATTCCACCTGTAGGGGGGGTTTAGCCATCGAAGGCTGTGATTTTTAAGGGTGAATCCCTAGCTTCGGTCGGGATTTCGAGCCGTCGTGCGCTTTTTTGGTTCATGAGAAAGATATTTGAAACACAATCTAAAATTACGCTTCTCGCATGTTTTCGTCCTTTTCATTCAATAAAGGCCGTCCCCTCAGGGCAGGCGTAATGCTTGGGTTTTTTAATGGGTCTGGAGCTTTCGCTCGGTGCTTGATGAAATCTTTTCATCATCGCCGTTACAAGTAATGTGGGGGTTTGTTACCGCGCCTGCGCAGTTTCGGCTCTTAAAGCCTCCACAGACAAACCTTTCCACTAAGTGTCTAATATTTTGATATCAGGCAGCCCACTACTAGCGGTCTGTACCTCCTGCCGAGGAGTTCCCATATCACAGGAGTGGTGGTTCACTAGAGTACCTCTCGAGTTCGCGACTAGGATGCGCTGTCCTTTATCATCGACTTAGCCCTTATTTGAGATTGTCCCCTGCGACGAGTCCACCGTACCTCGGCCTTCGAGTTTGGTCTCACTCCCAAGACGCCCTCGGACACCATTCGTCGGGCATGAACCTTGTGCCCAATAGAGGCGCCCCCAGCTTCTATTTGCCCGGCTTTTTTACACGGAGGGAAAGTCAGGTTGCCCTGGATTTCGACCCTCCTCACGCGTGTCGTGCAACTCAAGTTCCGTTCCGACGAATGGTAATCTCCTTTTTCCCATTTAGTCTCTTCGACCGGTTTCTTCACTTGTAGTTTTTTATGGCTCACGTGGTAAGCACGGACTACCCAATTTTGGACGTAAATTGGCAACCGCGATCCTTTGGTCTTTTAGCCTTCCGGTGGGATCTCGTCACCGACTATGCCGCAGGTCTTTCGATTCGAGGCGGCAACCTCAATACCCAATCACCGTGGTTGTCCGTACCTGGATGCCTTTTTATAAAATGTCGTCATCGTCAAAGGCCCATGCTGGGGGCCTTTGCACCGCTCTCTTTGAGCTTTCTGCCTTGCCATCAACGGCAACAGTGGCTACCTGGGCGCGTCGTTTTGGCGCGAATGCCGATGGTCGTTTGGGATTTGATTGCCCTCGATACACCGCCGATACTTGTATTGGTTTTCGACAGTGTTTCCAAAGAGGGTTCCTCATCCCGCATCGCGTGCATTTGTTGTCAGATTTCCGTTTATCGACAACTTTCTGGTCGACGCCCTGGTGTGCTTCCGACTACACCCTATGTCTAACCTCCCCCGTCGGTGCCACCGACCCTTCTTTCTTCACCTTTCTTTCCCCAGCCTTTTTCTTCTGGTGGTTCACCTTTTCCTTAGCCGTGTACTGCTTTTTTACACGCTTTGCGGCAACCGTCGGCTTCGAATCCTCAAACTTCCTTTTTTCGCCTCGTGTCGTGCCGGAGGGACCGCCTCCTGGAAGATCTTTTCTCTCTTTGAAATCTTCTTCCGCTCGGGTAACGGTCCTGACGGCCTCTCACGATTCCCCATCGTCGACATATTCTCCGTGTGAGAGCCGTCGCAATGCTTCAACGGGAAGTTCGTCTTCAATCATTTTTCTCCAGGCTATCCCGGTGACTCTTGCATGGATATTGAGATTTTCCATCTCCATCAAGAATTTGGCGACATCACCGCGATATTTGACCGATCCCATCTCTCGTAGGGATTTTCCGCTTGATGAGTGGGTCAGAAGCGTCGCAGGGCTTGTTCTGCAAAAACGTGCCAGAACTCGAACCCTTCTTGTCTTGTATAACCTATTTCTCCGGTCATTTGTCGTCGGTAGGTTAACGCAAACGGTGCGACTTCTTTCCCGTCCATTCGGCTTATGGCGTATCGGATTCGTTGTGCCTCGTCCTCCCACTGCCTGCTATTTCGGCCAAAATTATCCGTACATGTCATTAGCCACATGCGGATATCTTGGTGTTTCTCTTTCCTGAACATGGCAGGGGGTTCCGCTGGGACTCTGGTTCGTTGTCCCAAAGCGTTGGCCATTACTCGCGAGAACAGATTATACTGTTCATCGTTCTCGACGTCATAGTCATCTTCTTCTGGCTGGGATGCGGGTCTCTCGTCCCGTCTTCCTTTCCGACTCTCATCTGGCTTCCTGCCAGATCCTTCTCCCTCATCATCCGCATCTCCTCCCCCGCCTCCGCCTGGAGCTCCTGCCGCTCCGTGTCGTGGTGGTGGTGGTGGTCTTCCTCCACCTGCCCCAGAAGCCTCTGGTGTCGGGTCTGACACCTTCCCTTTTCCTTTGACCTGTCCTAACAACTGTTCCACCAGAGCCTTAAGCACCGCGATCTCACCATCTTGGGCTTCTCTAGACTCCTGTTGTCGTTGTAGCTCATCCCTTACGAGATTAATGCTTATCTCGTGAGTTTCCATTTCCCGTTTGTGCTGCTCGTTTATCCGAACAATTTCCTGGTCTAGGAGTAGATCCCGGTGCATGGACTGTTCGCTAGTTCCTTGCACTGCTTCGTGGAGATGAGAGGTGACAGCCTCATGTCTGGCCTGTCGCTCATCTGTTTCACCCAGTGGGTCTGCGACCTGGGTTGCCAAGCTTTCTTGGATCTTTTGAGGCTCCAAGTCTAACAGTTGTACTTGTTCGTCTATTCGGGTGAGCTCACGACCGACTATCTGGACCCCGGATCTCAACTGATTTTTGACGGTTACCAGTTCTTGGGCCATTAATCAGATGTTGGTCGGGAGGGAGCTGAACGCAAGATGTCGTCTATCTTGACTGACGGTGAGCTTTGGGTCAAATCGGCCGATGATCTGATCTAGTTTTCGGATCCGAACGGCCATTAGGGATTCACCTGTCGGTTCAGGCATTCGGCGACCCCCTGGTCGTCGTCCCTTTCGATATTTGTCTAGGAAGCCTAAACCGACTGGGGATCGGGCTGTCCGGTCGGCCGAATGCGATCGGACGAGGTGGGTGACGGTGGTTTCCACCCTTGGGGCTTGAACGGAGGAGAGCTCATCACCTCCTTCGCTTCCTTCCTCGCCTCCAGGTCGTTATCCTCCTTGCCACTCCATGGCTTCAGGAGCTTTGGGGTCAGAAGACATTTCTTTGACTTCTATAAGAAAAACTTATCTTTTGTTTCCTCCACAAACTATAGGTATCTCAAAACACTGACTTGAGTGTTGCTCGCTGGGTGGGTACTGGGTGAACCAAATGGAGTTTGACTTCGTCGAGGGGGTGTGATAGATGAAGTTTTCACCGTACTGGTGTTGGTATAGTGCGGTGATGTCTTCGAGGGTAACGGTATTTTCCGGGTTTATCCAGTAGAAATACGATTGGTGGTAGGGCTCTTGAGTCCCTAATTCAGCGAGGACTTCGTCAATTGAGATAGTCTTCGTGGGTCTTTGTTCGAATGGTTTTTCGGGTTTGGGAGTATGAGTTTCTCTGACAATCATTCGTCTTGGTAACGATGAGAAGTATCAATATACTGTTAGGTGGTAGCTTCGGCGTGAGGTATTCCGACAGCTAGGACCTTGATCGTAATTATATCGGAGAACTCGTTAAGAAGACACGAGTAATGGAGGCTAGATATAATGTCTCGCTTCGGTATAGATCGTCGAAGTATTAGTAACGATATAAAAGTGTAGAATAACTTATTATATTGATAAGATCTCTTCTCCGTGCTTGTTGTTCTAAATAGCAGCGAAGATACTTCGATATTTATATTCCGGGTCTGAGCAATCGCGGTATACATGCTAACTCTATACTAACCAAGTACCTTGCCCGCAACTCTGCGAACTTCACCTGAGTGCGAACACTCGTAGACCCTGAAAACTCTCTACCACACCTTCTGCTCCCATGGTCAACTTATCGGTGTGCGCTTCCCTTATTCCTGATGGTGTGGAGACTACGTCAGGTGTTAGCTCATCCGTTTATCCGTTGACAACACTGGCTACGAATTATCTTGCCCTCGTGCTCGTCGAGGGTAGTCTAACTCGCTGGACAGAAGATGGCCAATCTTCCTTGGTTGGTTCCGTCGAGAATTCAACTTGCAACTGCATATTGTATTCTGGTCTTCCGGCATTACACGACTTGTCCTCGGGATCGTACCTATAGGCTTTTTCCCTCGGTCTCCATCTTTTACCAACTTGTCCTTTGTGGATGCACCCGATCCACTTACTGGGCATAGTCACCGCCTTCATACTCTACACGACTTAGTAGGTACGAGGGGACTAACTTTCGTGCCAAACGTCCTGTTACCTTCGACCCACACCTCCGACTCCCCGTTTTCGAGTGTCTGTAACCTTATGCGCCGTCGTCCGATTCACCTGCCACCACTTGCATAAGGTGCTGGGAGGTCTCCCCTCATATATCCTGCGAACAGGATCCGGTCGGACTGACGGCCGCGACGTATACGATGTTATAAGATGTGTTCCATTGATAGTGGTCTTTGGTGTTGGGAGCAACTACCCAGGCGGCCAGTGATGACTCGCCGTCCCAACGCCGGGGCTGGAGGGGGGTGTTATCTTTTTCCTTCGAAGTTCGTGTGCGTCAAGGTAGGGTAACTTTACCCTGTAAATCCTTACGGGGAGTCCCTGCGCCTAACACTAACAGCTTCCCCTACCCACGAACCTATAGTTCGGAGTATAAAGCCTGGCGAAATGCTATGAAATGTAAGATAGAGCAAGAGTGGATCCCAGGGTGGAAGCAGAGTACTGCCACACAATGGGCAGCCATCCAGGCACATGCTCTTACCCTCCGGCCTGTTAGGCAGAGGTTGGGACTCTGCGAGGCTGATTACTCCCTTAGGGAAGGTTTTACCGAATCTCTCGACCTTTGGCTAAAGGACATAGGAAAAAAAGCATCAGAGTCTCTTAATACACATGTTGAGAGCACCTGTTGCCGCTGATCCGGTTGTGGACCCCCCTCCCTCCGGAAATGATCGTATGTTATCCCCAAGTGTCCGCAATACAAATGTACCATCTATGCTAATACAGCTCCTGCAGGTCTCGCTGATCCGCTGTCTGTCCGTCCCTGGATTGATAAGCCATCCGTAGTCTGCCCAAGCAGCCCACTTCCAGTCAGGATTGAAAAGATCCAGTGGCAAAGTTGTGGACATTTTTACTGGATGGAGCTAACAGAGCACACCTTTCCGAACCTGCTAGCGGGCATAGACAAAACCATGGTACCGGGAGTCGGATTTTGTCTGCTTATTGGTGCGACGAGACAGGGTACAACTCTCCTGCTGGACAATCCAGAGGAGCCGCTGCCGCTTCCTGAAATGATCTGAATCAGAAATAGCCGACTTGTCCACATATGGTGGTCTTTGAATCCGCCAAGTGAACCAATGGATCTGCTCTTCTGTTGCCATCGAAGGAAGGATACACGGGATAGCACCGCTCCGCCAGGTGAGAGAGTTGCTCTATGTGATAACCAGGGCTCCGCCAGACGCCTCGGAAGACAGGTCTGCTGGTAGTGATGATGGACAGAGCTCAGATGGCCACCAGCCAGAGTCATCCGCAACGGCGGCAAAGCCAACCACCTCATCAAGGACCAACAGGAGCGGTAATACCACAAAAAAGACTAGGCGAATACACCGCATCAATTCGGCAGATATTGGCGAATCAGAGCCAGAGTCTTCTGGTAGGCAAGCTTTTGTCACTCGTGCTAACTTGAGTACACGTGTTTTGAGGTCTAGTAGACAAGGAGAATAGGAGACTGACCTAAAGAACGCATCCTGGACCTCAGCCAATAACAGTGGTAGACGCAACCTCCAGGTCATGCAAGAGGCCGATGAGCCATATGGGTGGGATGGAAGTCCGGAACCCGGCGGAAGCTGGCCTGTCAGGTGGGGGCAATCAATGCCGGCATTGAGGTTGGGCTGGACACAGGCGATGGGGAGCATAATGTGAGTCGGCAACTTGCTGACAGGCCTAGTCCTACAAACAGTCCGTCTGCGTTTACTCCCAATCCGGGTCACCATCAGGCGTCTGCAGCCTCTGAGCTGGTAGAGGCGAGAAGGTCAGCCGCGCATCTTTTGATTCTGGCCTCAGGGGCCGAGCAGCCTGGCAACACATAGGCGACACAAGTCGATACGCCCGGCAGAAGCCATTCCCCCTCCGATCCGTTACCGGTGATGTGTATGCTGACATTCCGACCGCTGAACAAGTCGGACGAGAATGAAGCCCGCCGGCTGACTCCTCAACCAACTCGAGTGCATACTCTACACCTGGTAAGTTCCGGTTACAACTACCAGGTTTTTCATCTATTCTGTTGGCAAGGTCTGCCACTGTGCCGCCAGAAACGGGGGCTGGAAGTCCGCTCAAGTCCGTTTCTGTCCTGGCTCACTAGCTCTGCAACCAAAGCTCTCCTGCCCCAACCAATTTGGCTAATGTCTAGCTAGCCGACGGCGAAGGTCCATTTCAAGCAATTTACAAGTACTAGGCCACCATGGACCATTCGACTTTTCCTTTTGGTGTTTTCACTTTTGTTTCTAGAGTTCATGTTATTCTCCCTGTTATGTGACTATTTCTGTTTTAGATTGGCCCGCTATGTCTGGGCTCCTTGCCCTGATCAGTATACTCAATTTAGACCTGCGACTGTCCGCAGATCCTGCGGGTGTTTCCTTTGGCTGTTTTTCATTTGGAGTTTAACTTTTAGAGTTTTGCGAGTTATCCTTGTAGTTTTTTCCCTCACATTTCTTGTTTGGATTGGCCCGGCTGCTGCTGTTCTGGGTTGCCCAAACCCAATGTAGTCTACGGACACATTGTTGCTCTATCGGGTCCCTCTTAGAGTTTTGCAGACCATTCACGTTTGCCACTAGCTGTTCTGCGTTTACCGGGTAGGCTTGTGGGACCTGATCTCGGAATCTTCGCAAATCATTCTTGCTCTTTTCCAGCTCTTTTTTGTTTGGTATATGTTCTCTCTGCTGGCTTTAGGGGTTTGCTCTTTGGACTTGTGCACATCATTCTTGTTCTTCTCTAGCTCCTTTTCGTTCAGGGTTGCCCCTTTCATTACTATCCCTATCCTAGCTTTTCATCATATATGCCATCCATTGAGCCTTAGCGGGAGCGTTCACGTTCTGAGATCAGCGTCCGGGCCCGACCCCTAGCATTACCTGCATTTGTTTCTGTCCACTTGGCAGATCTGCTCAAAGTAGATTTTTCCGTACATTCTGATAAACCTTTTTTCATCCGCAGGAACCCCAAGTACCTAACACTCTTATTGCCCAACTGAAATCGGAGCGCTGCCAAGCCTTCGGGTGCAAATTCCTATATGAGGTATCAAGGTGCAATTTGGACACGCAGTGTGTGCTGATGCCAGCGGACATGAAAGCGTGTGATGAACTGTGAATGTCCGTGGTTCTTAAGCAAGCTGGGCCAAGCATTTCGATCTTCCAAGTTCACACCCCATATCGTGCCCTTAGCTACCTACCAATAGAGGCTTCCTGACACGACCTGCACCTCACCATCATACACTGCAATTCTCTTCTATTACTATTCACCTGCATACTATGTCACAACAACAGCGGCGGCTTATAGCGCACCGAGCGCGTTCATCAAGGCAGGGAAGACAAAGCCAAAGGGAGGTCCTTCGCGGACGTTTCCACGAATCTGGGTCCAGGGACGGATTAACTATAATAACATGACACAGTGTTGAGTCTGTTATGGCTGAGTCCGCTCTAGGCAGGAGGAGGGATGCTGTGCGGGAGCCAGCTTCATTACGACTCCAGGTATGAGAGCCTGTCCGGTTCAACCGAGAGCAGGTCTTAGAGTCAGCGGATGAGAGTCTAGACTCTAATGATGGGGAATATGAGGGTAATGATGGCCAGAGTAAGGAGAGTGAGGAGAACGAGTTAGGCCAGCATCGGGACGATATGGATCATCCATGGGCCTGGGGAGCGCAAAGACCAATTGGGCAAGAGTTCCCTAGCTCGCAGCGCTGGATACTCACAATTATCCCTGTGATTACCCCGAATTCCAGCAGGAGGATTAGTTACGCCGGACGGAGAACGTCTGCTCAAGTATGAGTTAGCCAAAATGGTTTTACATCTGCCATTCCCTCCCGTTCGCCCACAGACTTGAATCCACTTGCGATGCCGGTGATAACCTCAAGTTACCCAGATCCAACGGTGCGGGAATTCGATAGCGGAGGACAGCAAGCCAGCAGTAGGTGAAATATGGCAACCGGGCTTGAGCGTACTACTCTGGCCAGATCCTGTGACCTGATGTGGGACTGGACGATCTTCGTCAATCCGTTTCAGGACCCGATTACCCTGACCGAAGAGGTCCGCTCATATTGGAGCCATGCCCGGACCAAATTAGGCTGTCCCGACTTTGCTGATGCTACCCCACCCTCAAATGACCAGGTAAGTTACCCTTAATCGATAACCAACATCCCATCCTAGACTAAATGCAGTGGCCGCTGGTCACTGATTTGCAGATCCTGGCAAAGCACAGCAGATGCAGATCCCAGTATCTGGATACAGCAAAGCAGGCTATAACAGAACTCTATAAGCTCAATATTGAGGATCCTAAAGCCTACGCACCAAGAGTGGAATACTTACTGGAGGTGGATAGGTGCATTTGCCTGCCGGGCAGCTATGAGGTCTCTTTTTGACATTTGTCGGGATTGTTTCTAATCGGAATACGAGTAAATCGATCAAATCCGGCGGACAGCCAATTCCTCTTAGATTCCTAGCACACCAGATTCCGGGTGTGATATTTGCTCAATATTACTCTAGCACAAAAAGCAAAGGCATAACGGATGAGGGTTTCCTGGATAAGATCGATGGCCCGTTTATCTGTCTGACAGCCGCCATATTATGTCATTCACTGCGATGTTGGCAGACAGGCATCTGTATTGAGAATGTGGCTTTCACAAGGGCCACTTCCGGCGGTAAGAAAAACAATCTGTAGTAGCAGGTTTCGAAAGTGTCTGGATCCCCTGACGGCTCAGGCATACGGACACTTTTGAACACCGCAAGTACTCGAGTTGGGTGAAAGGTCAGCTAACGGATAGATAGCCCTGCTGGAACATCAGACACGATCCTGGGGCAAAACGGGAAGAGTTTGGCAACATCGAATAATCCAGCCGATAAGGACGAAATTGGAGGCCAGAATCACGAAGGAGCCGGGAAACTGGGTCGAGATGATGGCGGGATATGACAATGATGAGGACCCATTGAGGCGGGAGTTTGGTAGTGATACGGAGCTGGATGAATTGGAGGCCGCTGGCGGCCTCGTGGATAGAAGAGGACATGGTCGGCACGAACCGCGGCGAGATCATGGGCTGAATCAGGGAGTACTTGTTGGTGCAGCGAAGTTCCAGGACCGTGGGGAGGCGGAATTGCATGTTGAAGAAACCGATCGAGAGGATAGGGGGAATGGTTTTATCATCGCTCGCTGATCATGTATATACATGTAATAAAATTAAATTAAATTACCTGTGCTAAAAGGGTCATGAATGGTCAAACGATAGTAGTGTGCGAGTCGGTGGGCAGGGAAGGCATGAGAATGAATTGCGCGGATGGTTATAAGCTGCACAAGTATGAGTATGGCATCTAGCAGGCAATAGTAGGTTCGGAAGGCATGGGAATGTGTCGGGCAGATGGTTATAAACTGCGCAAGCTTGGCTAAGTCGTCTAGCGGGCAGCTGTAGGTTGACAGGCACGGGAATGTGTCTGGGGGGCTGTCCGAAGCCGGGGAAGGCGGTCGGAGCCCGCAAGTGGACTGTAAGAGGCCGTGGAGGGGGTGCGAGGCCGGGGAGGCGGCGAGAGGCATGGAGTAGACGAGATAGGATGGGGAGAGCTGAGGAGAGAGCCGCACGAAAGGGCAAGAGAGGGGGGAGGTCCGCCGGATATGGGAGAAGAGGGGCTGGGATCAGAGGGTGAAGGAGGAAGGGCTGAACATATTGGGAGGGATGAGGTCGGAGGCAGTAATCACGGGAAAACGTCTGCCGAATACGTGAGAGGACAGAGAGAACCCAGGCGTGTGGGAGAAGTGGAGGTGATGTTGGTGGGGTTCCGGATGAGAAATGGATTCAGGGAGGGGTTAGTGACGGGGTTAAAGGAGAGAGGGTATCATGGACTGAAAGCTGGTGGGTGGGCGTATCGGGGGGGGAGGCCGGAAGGAGAGAGGTCGCGGCCGCAAGACGTCCGCAAAAGCGGAGCATGAGAATGTGTGCATTGGGACTGAAGGGATGAAGAGGCTGGGCGCTGGGGGTAGAGTATCAGGGGAGTTACTGCGCCAGGGGGTGTCAAATGCGTCAGGATGCAAAAGGGCCACGTCGAATTCGTCCGGACGGTGCCTTGCCCCTCCAAACACATGGGATGTGGCCCTTTCACTTCCAGACGGGCGGACGCACCCACAACTGGAGTTTACGTTATAAGCCCCTAGAACGTCCGGTGCACCGGGTGAGCCCGGAGTGCCAGAACGCAAGGTACTTTTTTTTGCTAATGCACTGAGGCCTCACGATCTCAAACCCCAATTTTGTATGGAAATGTCCTCCATCAGACGTCTTGGCTAACTCTCCTGATCACAGAATGATATACCATACCAATCTTGCGACTATCTGGGTAGCGGGCGTGGCCACAATGGCAATAATTCCAATCCAGATGTTCGGCAATTCTTTCACTCTCATACCAAGTGATAGTCTCTGCATAGTTATATCTAGTCTGGCGACAACCGGCTGCATTAGATTATTCACAAGGGAGTACTGTATTCTTTGAATACACTTTCAGTTTGTGGTGATGATTCGACACTGTGAGATAATAGTAGATACTTTGCATCCTCGTTTGGCGAGGTGAGTGTCTTGCAAACAGCCCTCGTCAGTAACCGATACGTCTTGCAGCTAGATTTGGCATGTTCGGTGACGTTAGCGACCCCTCTAGTTCCTCGATTATATCTCCCCACAAACCGGTTTAGTCCTAATTTCTGAACCGCGGATATGCTATTGAAAGTTTACACCCTTTGTCTAGGCACATCTCGCCCTTAGATACTGAGTGATAGTAAGTGAGCCTACCACACTCCTAAAACCTAGTGTACAGGTATAAGACGTCAGGCATCGTCGTCAACGAAGGTAAAATACTCACTGCTCGCTTCCACCAAACTCAACCCATCCAATAGTCAGATTGACTTCAATCTTACCAATGTTTACTACGCGTCGTATATCCCACAGGCATCCAAATTCCAGGAGTCACCTAGCCCCTTGGGTAGGCAATCATAACAGGCGCAGGCACAACATCATACCTGACTCCCTGGGGTCGAGTCAGCCAACTCTACCCGTGTGCAATCTGACCAAGCGAAGGTGGGAAGTCATACCCAACTCAAGGGGATTGCATCAGCCAACTTCACATGGGGGCAGTCTGAACAGGCTAGATGTGACATCGTACCAGAGGATAGGGTCTCTAGATCTGTAACACAACATACTGGATCAGGCAGCTCCAATAGTTCTGAATGGTCGGGTCGTAATTCTTCCCGACCACCAATCGCCAGACCACTTCTCGCATGACCAGCCAGCACCTCCGGAGTAGCACAATTCAGACCATAACATATACTGAACCTGTCGTGGAGGCTGACGGACAAGTGCGAAGGGAACCTGTCCACCTCAGGGACATTAGCAGCGATGAGTATCAGATGTCAGATGCAAGGGACAAACACAAACTAGACACCAGCACTGAAGGAGAAAGCCTAAGGGGTGTGGATGAGACAACACCTATACGTCGTCATGGGCCACAATCGGTGGACACAGATGGAAATAATCCCCCAAGACTGTGCCCATTTTGACCAGCTCTGGTGCACAGGAGGCAGCAATTGTCCCATGGACTCCTGCACCCTATGTGACTATGACTTCTGGTAGGGGCTTGTCCCCGGTGACATTCCCATCATCATGCATAGCACGGTAGTCGTCCCCACTTGGCGTCCCTAGCACAACACCCTCTGGTATTAGAAACTCAAGTCTACTAGGGAAACTGTGTACTTGAGGAAATGAGTCTGTCCAGTATGAAATTAATTCGCGGTGAAACACAGTGACAGGTGTGGAGGGGGAAATACTAGGCGTTGCAAAAGATCTCATCCTTCAGTTCACCCTTTATCTTAACCCAAACCATCACTCATTCGCTTTGACGTCTGAGGTGCCTAGTTTTGGAAGTCGCATGCAAGATGTGATTTTGGATGCCTCAAAGATGGAACTGTCGTCGAAGAGAAAACACATTCTAAGTCACAGGTGGCAAAGATCAAGGGTGCATTTCTGACTACGAAAGATACGTCAAAAACATTCTGGCGTGCAGGTGCACTTTGTCGAATATATAAAAAATCATACACTGGCATTGTAGAGACTACCAGGCGACCCCACTGCCATGGCTTGTAGAGTCAAATACCTCTTGAGGATGAGAGGTTCATGTACCCCTCACATAGACATGAGGTGTGTATCTGCCCATCACCCTTCCCCCAACCAGGACTTCCAATCATGACTGACAATGACCTGGATGGAGCCTATATCATTGCGATGCCTGGCGCCTCAGATTGCCGATGCCAGCCATGGCAAGTATTTCAATAGCAACAGAAAGCTCGGGATGCTAGACCCGGAATTTATGAATCTTGTTAATTGTACCATGGTGTGTCTCGTATGTACAATCCTGTCCCAACAACTATGCGCATATTGACCTAGGGTGTATCAGGATCCTCCGGAGTTCAAGCCTGACGCAGTTGGAAGTAGGCGTCCCTCAATGTCCCCCCTGGCCTTGGTTTTTGTTCTGATGACTAACCAATCTTGCAAGACCATTTGATACCGTACAAGAACATCTGGCGTGCTGTACCACTGTCAATGCCCCAACTCATGCTGAGGAAACTGTCTGAGACGATAACAGACAGGATCCGGCCAAATGATTGTATGATGCAGGTAAGTGGTGAAGGCTTTGCTCACAATCATGACGCAGTTCATGCCAAGGTGGAGCGTGAGCTATTCAGGCATCAGCTATCCAGCCGGAATCCCAGAGGAACTCTGATGTGGGAACAGAGACCTGTGAACAATCACGCCGGGGGTTTAGAGCACCAGGGGCCGAGTCAAGATGCATCCCAGGTGAGTGAACTGTCCTGTGACTACAACCAGGGGATGTTTGCCCAGCCCCGTCAGATGCTAGATTCATATCCAGTGAGCCAAGGTAACTCACACTAGCCAACCGTGTACCTAGCGCAATAGGGGCCAGCAACCCCAAGTTTCACCAGACAGCTATCATTGAGCCTGGACGAGGTGTAGGAGAAGGGGGGAAGGCGTGGGTGTTAGGCGCACGGACTCCCCGTAAGGATTTACAGGGTAAAGTTACCCTACCTTGACGCACACGAACTTCGAAGGAAAAAGATAACACCCCCCTCCAGCCCCGGCGTTGGGACGGCGCGTCATCACTGGCTGCCTGGGTAGTTGCATCCCAACACCAAAGACCACTATCAACGGAACACCTCTTATAACACCCTATACGTCGCGGCCGTCCGTCCGAACGGATCCTGTTCGCAGGGTATATGCGGGGAGACCTCCGGGCACCTTATGCAAGTGGAAGCAGGTGCATCGGACGACGGCGCATAAGGTTACAGACACTTGAAGACAGGCAATTGGAAGAGTGGGTCGAAGGTGACAGGACGTTTCGCACAAAGGTTAGGCCCCTTGTACCTACAAAGTCGTGTAGAGTATGAAGGAGGTAACTATGCCCAGTAAGTGGATCAGGTGCATCCACAGAGGACAAGTTGGTAAAGGGTGGAGTCCGAGGGAAGAAGCCCATAGGTACGATCCCTAGGACAAGTCGTGTAAGGCCGGCAGACCAGAATACGACATGCAGTCGCGTGTCGAATTCTCGACGGAACCAACCAACGAAGAATGGCCATCTTCGGTCAAGTGAGTTAGACTACCCTCGGTGAGCACGGGGGCAAGATAATTCGTAACCATTGCTGTCAACGGATAAACGGATGAGCTGACACCTGACGTGGTCTCCACACCATCAGGGATAACAGACGCACAGACCGATAAGTTGACCATTGGAGCAAAAAAGTCTGATAGAGAGTTTTCAGGGTCTACGAGTGTTCGCACTGAGGTGAAGTTCGCAGAGTTGCGGGCAAGGTACTTAGTTAGTATAGAGTTAGCATGAATACCGCGATTGCTCAGACGCGGAATATAAATATCGAAGCATCTTCGCTGCTATTTAGACACAACAAGCACGGAGAAGAGATCTTATCAATATAATAAGTTATCTACACTTTTATATCGTAACCCATACTTCGACGATATACCTCGAAGTGACAAATTATATCTAGCCTACATTCCTCGTATCTTCTTAACGAGTTCTCCGATATAATTACGATTAAGGTCCAGGCTGTCGGAATACCTCACGCCGAAGCTACCACCGAACAGGATAATGATACTTCTCATCGTTACCGAGACGAATGTTTGGCAGAGACACTCATACTCCCAAACCCAGAAAATACCGTTACCCTCGAAGACATACCCACACTGTACCAATATCGGTACGGCAAAGACTTCACCTACTACACCCCCTCGGGAAAATCAAACTGCATTTGGTACACCCAGTACCCAGCGAGGAAAGGACGCTCAAGCCAGTGTTTCGAGATACCAGCAGTCTGGGGAGGAAACAAAAAGATAAGTTTTCCTTATAGAAACCACAGAGACGGCTTCTGACCCCAAAGCGCCTGAGGCCATGGAATGCCAAGAAGGAGAAGCAGCAGACGCGGGGGATGAACCTTCCTCCGTCCAAGCTCCAAGCGTGGAAACCACCGTAACCCACCACGCCCGATCACATTCGGCCGATCGAACACCACGATCCCGAGTCGCGTTGGGTTTTCTAAATAAATACGGAAAGGGACGACGCCCAGGAAGGCGCCGAACGCATGAACCCACAGGCGAATCCCTCATGGCCGTTCGGATCCGAAGATTAGATCAGATCCTCGGCCGGTTTGACCCAAAGCTCACCGTCAGTCAAGATAGGCAACATCTTGCATTCAGTTCTCTCCCGACAAACATCATATTGATGGCCCAAGAACTGGTAACCGTCACAAATGAGTTCAAATCTGGGGTCCAGATACTCGGTCGAGAACTCACGCGAATAGACGAGCAAGTCCAGCTCTTGGACTTGGAATCTCAGAAGGTCCAAGGGAGCTTCGCCACTCAAGTCGTGGAGCGAATTGGTGAAACAGATGTGCGACAGACCAGACACGAAGCTGTCACCTCGCACCTGCACGAAGCAGTGCAAGGAACTGGCGAACAGTCCATGCATCGGGAGCTACTCCTTGACCAAGAAATTGTTCGAATAAACGAACAACATAAATGGGAGCTGGAAAATCACGAGATGAGCATTAATCTCGTAAGTGATGAGCTGCAACGACAACAGGAGTCTAGAGAAGCCCAAGATGGTGAGATCGCGGTGCTTAAGGCTCTGGTGGAACAATTGTGGGGGCAAGCAAAAGGGAAAGGCAAGGTGTCAGATCCGACACCAGAGGCTTCAGGGGCGGGTGGAGGAAGACCACAACCACCACCACGACAGGGAGCGGCAGGAGCTCCAGGCGGCGGAGGAGGAGGAGGCCCCGATGATGAAGGGGAAGGATCTTGAAGGAAGCCAGATAAGCGTAGGAAAGGAAGACGGGACGAGAGACCAGCACCCCAGCAAGAAGAAGAAGACTACGACGTCGAGAACGATGAACAGTTTAACCTGTTCTCTTGAGTCATGGCCAACGCTTTGGGACAACGAACAAGAGTCTCAGCGGAACCCCCTGCCATGTTTAGAAATGAGAAACACCAAGATATAGGTATATGGCTGTTAACATGTACGGATTATTTTGGTCCAAACAGTTGGCAGTGGGAAAGCGAGGCACAACAAATCCGATACGCCATATGTTAGGTGGTAGCTTTCGGCGTGAGGTATTCCGACAGCTAGGACCAAGATCGTAATTATATCGGAGAACTCGTTAAGAAGATACGAGGAATGTAGGCTAGATATAATTTGTCACTTCGAGGTAGATCGTCGAAGTAGTGGTAACGATATAAAAGTGTAGAATAACTTATTATATTGATAAGATCTCTTCTCGGTGCTTGTTGTCTTTAATAGCAGCAAAGATGCTTCGATATTTATATTCCGCGTCTGAGCAATCGCGGTATACATGCTAACTCTATACTAACTAAGTACCTTGCCCGCAACTCTGCGACCTTCACCTGAGTGCGAACACTCGTAGAACCTGAAAACTCACTACCACACCTTTTTGCTCCCATGGTCAACTTATCGGTCTGCGCTTCCATTATTCCTGAGGGTGTGGAGACCACGTCAGGTGTTAGCTCATCCGTTTATCGGTTGACAACAATGGCTACGAATTATCTTGCCCTCGTGCTCGTCGAGGGTAGTCTAACTCGCTGGACAGAAGATGGCGAATCTTCCTTGGTTGGTTCCGTCGAGAATTCAACTTGTAACTGCATGTTGTATTCTGGTCTTCCGGCATTACACGACTTGTCCTCGGGATCGTACCTATAGGCTTTTTCCCTCGGACTCCATCTTTTACCAACTTGTCCTTTGTGGATGCACCCGATCCACTTACTGGGCATAGT
>Ga0307513_10002962_pt1 | contig 23167 bp, 28 predicted proteins | sample 15_EM_MG_FD_202174 | JGI IMG/M metagenome (GOLD analysis project Ga0307513, IMG submission 202174) | Populus trichocarpa ectomycorrhiza microbial communities from riparian zone in the Pacific Northwest, United States - 15_EM | ecosystem: Host-associated > Plants > Roots > Unclassified | place...
ATATGTAATAAAATCAAGTTGGATTACCCGTGCTAAAAGGGTCAGGAATGATCAAACAATAGTAGTGTACGGGCCAGGCCGGTGTGCAGGAAAGGAATGAGAACGAACTGGGTGGATAGTTATAAGCCGTGCACGCATGAGTAAGTCATCTAGCGAGAAATTGTAGGTTCGGTAGGCATAGGAATGTGACGGGGGATGGTTATAAACTGAGCAGGCTTGGTTAAGTAGTCTAGCGGGCAGTTGTGGGTGAAGAGGCACGGGAATGTGTCTGGGGGACTGTTAGAAGCCAGGGAAGATGGTGGGAGCCCGCGAGCTGATAGCAAGAGTCCGGGGGCGGATGGCGAGAGGAGCGGGGCGAACAAGATAGGATGTGGAGAGCTGAGGAAAGAGCCTAGCGAAAGGGCATGGGGGTGGGGGACATCCGCTGGATATGGGAGAATACAGGGTGGGATCAGAGGGAGGAGCAAGGGCTGAGGGCGTTGGGAGGAAATAGGGTGAAAAAATGAAGACTGGAAAACGTCCGCCGGATATGGGAGAAGACGGAGGGAATCCGGCGGTGGGGGAGAAACAGAGGTGATGTTGGACGGGTTCCAGGTGAGAAACGGATTCAGAGAGAGGCTAGTGACGAAGTTAAAGGAGAGAGGGTATCATGGGAGGAAAGCTGGGGGGCCGGCGTGTCCGGAGGGGGGCCGGGATGTGAGAGGTTGCGGTTGAAAGGCGTCCGCAGAACGGCAGCATGGGAACGTGGACTTTAGGCGCGAAGGGAGGAAGAGGCTGGGCGCTGGAGGGAGGGTTTCTGGGGGGGGGGGGTCTAAGGCGTCTGGACGCAACAGGGCCGCGTCCAATGCATCCAGACGCTGCCTGTTGCGTCCGGACCCATTGGAGGCGGCCCTTTCACTTCCGGACGGAATAAACCCAGGCGGACGCACCCAGAACTTGAGTTTACGTTATAAGCGCCTGGAACCTCCGGCCCACAGCCTGAGCAGGGAGAGATGGGGCGCAAGATGATTTTTTTGCTGATGAAGACAGGGGTACACTATCATAGATGGAGATGTATCTAGGAAGATTCAATAGAAAAGTACGTTAAAATCATGATAAAGATTGTTCTCGTAATAATTTATTATCTTGAGATGGTCTCGTTTTGTAAGATGATGACTACAGTAAAGCTCGGAATTGTTTTGTTTTTATTTAACTGATTTAAAATTTGTTTAAGGTAGAAAACATGCCTGCAGCGCTAGCTATCGTAAGAAAAAATCTAAAACTCAGTCTATCCTACTCCCATGCCAGTAGATAAACCCACTTGCTGAAGTGTTCGGGTAAAAAAAACTAACAACTGAAAGACAAGTCTGAAAACAACAACAGATTTCCAGAAACCTCAGCAGACAAGCAATCTAAGTAATACAACCCAACAGTGAATAAGAACTAATAACAAGTAAAGAAAACCAAACACCTAAACCAGAAACCAGCAAGCTGACCCATCATTTAGGGCTGCAGCATAACATCGTTAATCCCAGTGAGCCCAGTCGAAGCGGAAGAGGCAATAAAGATCCCAAGCAAGAAGAGCAAAGGAATCCAGCTGGAGGACTTAGGACAATCAATCCAGGAAAGGGGATGTGGGTGGCAAGTTGCATAACTCAAGTCCACCGGAACACATCAGTAAATAGCAGTAAGGTATCAGCTGGGGAGTAGGTAGTAGTAGGGTGGCAGCCAGGGACGAAGCAGTGGGGTGCCAACTCTCACGGTCCCCAGGTGAGATACTTATTGGGGATAACTTGGTGTTCTTTCTTTTGTTACATGGTTGCTATGAGGGATTTCCTTTGTAAGATTTACGACAAATTGTATTGTTTCCTTGGTTACCCGGATGTGCGACTCATACTAAGGTATGGGTTGGGTGGCAAAAGGCTGTGCTAGGATTTCCTTCTATATAAGTGGGGCTCCGCCCACTATTTCCTTCATCTTTCTCGTCCGCTCCACCTCCAGCGATTGAAACCTCAACACCATGTGAAATCATCGTGAGAGTGTCCTCCACCTCTGGGCTCCCTTGATGGCTTCTGCCTAGGAGTGCCACGCACCCGTATTTCCCTTTCCTCTCTCTGGGGTCTCTGGCCTCCCCTCCCACGGGGTTCTTGACTCTGTCTTGGTTAGGCACGCTTGGGTTGATGTTTCTCCCCCTTACCCAGCACTTCGCGACGGGTCTCGCTTAGCGTTTTGCACGGTCGGCAACCCTCTTTCCATCGTCAACACACGGTCGCTAGTTTCCAGCTATCGGTGTAGTAGGTGCTCTGGTGGCCTTGCTCTCTGGTATTGCACTATCGCCTGAGCTGCTCGGTCGGTACGGTCGGCACTCGAAAGATCGTGACCTCGCTTCGGTCCTCCGTGTTCGCACTTCTTGGTTACTGGCGAGCCTTCACTCTCCTGCTTCCCACGCGTTAGATCCGCTTGCACCGTACTGCTACAGCTAGCTGGCACCTTACTGCCCCATCCCCTTTCTCTCCCTCCTCCTTGGGTCTCCCCCTCGTCCGGGATCTCCTCCGGTAGTGACACTTTCTCTCCTGTAACAAGGGACCACGCGAGAGTGGCGGTAATATCGTCCGGTCGGCCCTTGGTCTATCCGTTGTGGCTGGCATCCCCTCTGCTGAGTGGCTCTCCTCGCTGGGTGACTCCCCTCGTCCTTCTCCCTCTCCCGCGATTTACTCTACTGTCGCACCCCGTCGTGGTTACGGTATTCCATGGTATAGCACTACCTCCTTGGATGTTCCTAAAGTCTGCCGCTCGCCGATTACTGGGGACAGTCCGTCCCCGTCCCGCTCGCCCCTGTAGCCCTTTAGGTTTGGGGTTCAGTACGTTTTTCCGTTAGGGCACCCGGCAACAGTAGTTTTATCCTTCCGCTCGATCGGCCCTGGGCCGTAAGATTCTTTTCTTTTGTTTTGGGGGCCTGCTGAAGGGTTTCTTTGCTCCTGTACATCTTTATGTTCGGTTTCTTCGTGTTTGGCTTTCCTATGCTTTCCTCCCCGTTAGTTTAGGCTGGCGGCTGATGTGCGGTTAGGCCCATACCATAGGGTCTTGGGGGTATGGTTTCGGTCTTCATGTTTGATTTCTTTCCTACTGGTGGGGGGTATTTGTTTGTCCCATGACGAGGTGCAGCGGGCCGTTGAATTGTTTTATAGTTTTGTTTCGGCCATAGCTAGCTCCCCTTGCTGTTTCTTGTACTTAACCACGAATACATGATATAAAAAATAAAAATAAAAATAAAAAAAAGCCCACTATTTCCTTGTATCTTTCTCGTCCGCTCCACCTCCAGCGATTGAAATCTCAACACTATGAGAAATTATCGTGAGAGTGTCCTCCGCCTCTGATCTCCCCCGCCCATGGCAACTGCTCGGGGGGTTATCACGCCTTCATCCCTTTACTATCTCTGGGGCGTTTGGCCTCTCCTCCCTGGGGTCATGGATTCCTTTCTGGTTCCGTTCGTCTTCGTTGAGCATGCTTGTGTCGATGTTCCTACCCTTTACCCCGCAGTTCGCGACGCATCTCGCTTAGCGTTTTGCACGGTCAGCAACCCTCTTTCCTCCGTCAACACATGGTCACTAGTTTCGGACTATGGGTGAAGTAGTTGCCCTGGTGGCCCAGCTCTCTGGTATTGCACTCACTCGTGAGTTGTAGGATCGGTACGGTCGGCATGCGAAAAACAGTGACCCCGTCTCTGTCCTCCGTGTTTGTACTTCTGGGTTGTTTGGCGAGCCTTCCTCCTCCCGCTTCCCACGCGTCAGATCCGCTTGCACCGTACTGCTACATCCTTCTTTGGCTGGCACCTTATCTACCCCTTTGGCTGGCACCCTACTGCCCCTCACGATAGCTGGCACCTCCACTGCTGAGTGGCTCTCCTCGCTGGGTGACTCCCCTCGTCCTCCTCCCGCTCTAGCGATTTACTCTACTGTGGCAGACCTCGCATTAGGTTACGCTCTGTTATTGTATAGCACTACCTCCCTGGCCCATGCTAAAGTCCGAAGCGTCGCCGATTTTCCGGGCAGCCCGCCCGTGACAACGCCTTGCCCCTAAGCTGCTTAGGTCGGGGACATTCCGTTAGGCATCCGGCAACAGTAGTTTTATCTGCCTTCTCCGTGGGCACTAGGTGCCGTAAGATTTCTTTCTTTTGTTTCGGGGGTCCCGCCGAAGGGTTTGTGTCTTTCCCTGGTTTCTTTTCTATACTTGTCTTTCCTTACGTATCTGGAGGAAGATATTGCTCCGTCTTGCTTTCGCCTTCGGTGCTGTGAGGGGGGAGGATGGGTTCTGGCTTAGAGGGGTTTGATTTTTCCCATGAGGGGGTGAAGCGGGTCGTTGGATTGTTTATAGTTTTGTTCACGCCATAGCTAGTGCTCTACGCGGTTTCTTGTACTTTAACAACGAATAAACGATATTAAAAAAAAAGAAAAAAAGAAAAAAAAGAAGCCCGCTATTTCCTTCCACGCTCCGCGCCCTCTACACCTCCAGTCATTGAAATAACAACTCCATGTCGTTCAGTGCATGATCCCCCCTCGCCCCTTTCTTTGCCCCCAGTCTCAGGCTTCGCTTCCCTGAGCCCCTGTCCTTAGGATGCACAACCTCCCAGACATCCCCGTGGTATTCCCTTCCCTCCCCTCCTTGAGATCCTCCTCTGTACTGGAGGAACCTTCTCAGAACCTTCTGCTCCTTCGCCAGTTCCTTCACGAAACGCGTGACAGACTAGGTTTCTCCGATGACCAAATCCCCATCCCTAACGATAGACAACTCAACGACCTATCCGACAGCGAATCCATCCTCATCCCTTTCCTCTGCTCCTCACTTAAGGCCCTCGCGTCCATGACCAAACAACTGGAGACTGTCACCACCCAGCTCGCCACCGTACAATCCATCGTGGCCACCCTCCCTACTTCCTCAGCGCTAGACAGCAAACTCTCTCCGATCCACGCCTCTCGTGGTGACTTGTCACATAGAGTCAGCTCGGCCCCCGCTGCTCCGCTTGCAACCTCGGCCCCACTTCGGCAAACTGTTGCCCCGGTTGGTGTGCTTACACGCCCTGCGGCCCAACCCCCAGCCCCCAAACCTCGTGCCCCCCCCCTGGGAAAACCAAACAACCACACGGGATTCGACCTGGACATCCCCTGCTATGACCCTGTGGCACGCGTCTTCTATGGAGACCCCCGCGCCTACGCTATCAAGTTCCCTGACTCATGGGAAGCCGGTGCCTTCCGCGACGGCAAATACCCAGACCCATCCTCTTTCGTCTCGAGCCATCTTGACCCTGACTGCCCCAAGCCCCAACCCTCGTACGCCCAGGCTGCCTCGGCCAGTGTCCCGACGGAGAACAAGAAGAATAAGAACTCCACCACAGCCTCGAAAGTCGTGGCCGTTCTTAACACGGTCCCTGCTCTGCAAAAGCCGAAGCCACTCCTTACAGCTGAAAGAATGTTCTACGCTCTTCGTTCCCCCCTCACTGAACACCCTGAGTCCTCCCTGATCGCTGCCACCTTCCCCAACATCGCCGCCTGCATCCTCAGGGATGGTAACTGCACTCTCCCCCTCGGTGTCACAGCTAAGGTCAATGATAGAGGTTCGGTCACGCTCCTCGTCGCCGACCCTACCACCCCAGCGGCTGCCTTCGCACCATATTTTGACGCCCTCACAGCCCCACTCAATCGTTCTTTCCCAGTGGGACACTCTCCCTGGCGGCACTTTCGCCTCGCCCCCAACGAGGTCCAGCTGGCAATCCACTCCCTCCCGCTCGCGTTCCTCCCCAGAGACCCTCAGGAGTTGTTCCCGAGCCTCAAGGACTCGATACTCAAGTCAAAAAACATCCAGATTCTCTCGGCAAGGTTTCTCAACCCCGACCCTGAGTCAAGAGCCGGTAAATCGGCTACCTCAGTTATTGTCTCAGTCAACCCCGGTGGCATCCCCACAATGGGGAATTTGTTCAGACTTTTCTCCCGCTCAAGGACCATCGAGCAGGCCTACTCCTCGATCCGTTACACACAATGCAGGAACTGCTGGAGTTTCGGCCACGTCGCGCCCCGCTGCCCCTCTGTTGACCCGGTATGCCCACTTTGCTCCCTCAACCACTCCCGTTCAAACCATCGATGCCCAAACCCAACCTGCCCTAGTAGTGGCAACCTTAAGGCTACTCCTGGCTGTTGCTCTTCTGCACAGTCCCGCTGCAGTAACTGCGGCGGAGATCACACTGCCCTCTTCAAAGACACCCCTAGCCGCGCGGCTCATCCCACTCTCAGGGGTGCCACACCTCCCCCGGAGAGCTTTCGTCCGTCACCCGCTGGCGACAAGATGGACATGGCCGCCGACGTCGAAAACCTATCGCCCCCCCCTTCACCCACCCTTTCACTGTGGTCGGCCTTCGAGGCAGAGACGGCACCCACCAGAAGGACGACGATGATCCCGGCCCCTCCAAGGCCTAAACACAGTGCCAGTACCCCTCCTCCCGTGAAGGCCACTAGTCCTTCACCCAACCCCTGTCAGAACCCGGGCCTGGCCCGATGATGCTGCACATCAGTTCACAACTGGGGGTTGAGCAGGTCTGTAAACCCCCACCAGCACCCTTTAGACTCGTTCAACACAACTGCCTCGGTAGCTGAGATGTGTTTCTTTCCTTGTTTGATTCAGTGTCTCAACTGGCCTCCACCCACTCGATTGTCGCCCTCCAAGACCCACCGGTGTACAGGGACAAGCTTCCTTATTTCCAGTTATACACGTGCTTCTCGCCACCGTGTGTGAACTCTGCAAAGCCCTGGGCTGCTTTTTATGTTTTTAGTACTTTTTTGTCCACAATTACATTTTTGCTTAAGTTTTTTGGAAGAAATGATGTAATGGGTATTGAACTTTTTACACATGACGGTTTTTTCGACCCTTGTATGGTTGGCTTTACAATTCTCAACTCCTACAGCACCAAAGGCCGGTCCAACAACACCCGATCAGTCTCGGCCGACCTTATTTTTCTGAACTTCTCTACGCCCGTCCTTACCTTGTGCAACCTGAACATCCATCAGCCGACCGCCGACCCCCTCAGAACCTTCAAAGAAGATGAGCTGGCTACCACAGTCCCCTACTTCAACAGAGCCACAGAGCTTGGCTACTCCCTCCTCAACACCCCTGGGGTTTATACCCGTTTGTCCATGTCCTTGGTGAGCAGGCCGGGGGTTATTGACCAGGCATTCGCATGCCCACTACTTACGCCATATTTTTCAGAATGGTCCGACCCCTTGCCTTCTACTGGCTCCGACTACATCCCTATTTTGCTTCGCTTTGATGCTCCCCTCATTCGAGCCCATCCCCCCCCTCCCAATTGGGCCCTGACCGACTGGGGTGCTGTGGATGCAGCCCTCAAATCGCTTGTTATTGCTGCGCCCCGCCCCCTACCGACCTCGGTCTCGCTGGGGACATGGTTTGACACCAGCCTCAATAGAGTCTCGGCTCAGGTGACTCTCCACACCCCCATCAAGGGCATCACCCACTGGTCTAAGCCCTGGGGGTCGGCGTCCCTGACCGTACTAAGAAAAGCCTACACTTCCGCCGTTAGGTCCTCCAAGGAAGACAGTTTCGATGCTTCCCTGCTGGTGTCAGCCATAGCTGCCCGTTCCTCGTACTTCAAAGCTATTAACAAGGCAAAGAGAGACCACTGGAGCGCTTTCCAGGCAACAGCGACTCCTCAACCAGTATGGACGGCCAAGAGGTTCGCTATCGGCTGCCCACCGCCTCATTTCCCTGAGTTACCGGGGGCCTCCACCCAGCTTGAGCTGAACAAGGCCCGCCTGGCTACCTTCTTTCCTAGGGCTCCTCTCGGGCCCACGACCTCCATCCTCCACTCTTTCAAAAACTGCCCTGAGCTAGTGCCCACAGAGGTTGAAAGGGCCCTTGTCCGCTCTTCCCCATCATCAGCTCCAGGTCCGGACTCCATTCCGAACTCGGTGTGGAAAAAGATCAACAAGACCGCCCCACACCTCATCCTCAAGTTACTTTCTCCACTCGTCTACTATGGTTTGGACCCTTCCTCCCTGAAGAGGGCAGACGGTATAGTCTTGGACAAGCCGGGCAAACCCACCTACGATTCCCCCTCCTCCTTTCAGGTTCTTGTACTTCTTTGTACCTTCTCCAAGATTCTTGAGAGGATGATGAACAGCCGCCTTTCCTGCGTGGCCTGTATGACAGGCTTTCTCAACCCTCATTAGTGAGGCTCCCTGGTAGGTTTGCTAGTGGCGGACGCCTGCACTACCCTCTCACACAAAGTGAGAACCCAGCGGATGGATAAAAGAAAGGTCTCCACCCTGTTCCTTGACATCAAGGGAGGCTTTGATAATGTCAACCCCTCTACCCTCGGTGGCATGCTAAGCGCAAAGGGGGTCAACCCATATCTGGTATCTTGGACTCGCTCCTGCCTCACGGGCACCTCCTGCCGGCTCCTCTTTCAGGGGTCTCCCAAAATATTCTCCCCAGTGTCGGTGGGCACCCCACAAGGCTCACCGGTCTCCCCCCTTCTTTTTGTTATTTATGTTTGTCGCCTTCATATCGAAATCCCCTTCCGCCTCACCCTGTCCTATGTGGACGACTTTGCCCTAACAGTCTTGTCAGTGTCGTATCGCCCCAATATTCAACTCCTACAGAGTCATTACGCCCGGTTAAAAGCCAGGGGCTCCCGCCTGGGTGTTGGCTTCTCAATCCCCAAAACAGAACTGATCTACTAGTGCACGAACAGGGACAGGGACCCCCCCCTCTCACTCCCCCATCCATCCTGATGGGACAATATTTAGACCCAAAGATGAGCTAAGGTGGTTGGGGTACTGGTTCACACCCTGCCTCTCCACGACCCCCCAGTTCACCAAACGCCTGGCAAAGGCCCAGGCTGCCTGTGTAGCTATAAAACTTCTGTCCCCTCCAGGGATGGGACTCCCCCCCTTCCCCTGCCACTGGCTGGGGTCTTCTTTACTCTTCCCAATTCATGGGTATGGCGGGGACTTTTTCACCCCTACCGTCCAGATGATGAGAAAACTCTTCGCCTTTTGGCACAAAACCCAGAGATGGTGCACTAACTGTTTTACCTGCACACCAACCGACATTCTGGCCATAGAGGCCGGTCTCCCGCCGCTTGAGTTGCTTTTTTCGTACAAGAAACGCCTGGCAGGTCTGAGAATACTCTCCTCTCGCCCGGAGAGCAACCCGGCTACGGCACGTCTCCGCCCCTCCGTGCAATCTCCCTCCCTCCACCGTCATTCCCCGGACCATAGGGCCCTCCTCTGGAAGAACGCCGGCAGCCGCCTCCCTCTACAATGGCTCCAACCGAGACCCCCCTCGAAGAACAGGGCACACCTGCCCCAAGACGGGATCCCCCACTCCCTCCTCTTCCTGCTAGGTCCAGAGGGGTTGGCCCCTCTTCCTCTCACCTCCCAGCATCTCCTTGGTGAAACCTAGCCCGCAGCGGCGCCAGGGCGCTCATACCCTCAGCTCAAGCGGCTCTGCCGCGATCTCCTTATGAAAGAATGGGAAACCAGGGCCCCGGACCTGAATAGATACCAATACCGACCGTCGGGAAAAACCCCACCCTTTTATTGGTCTCAACAAGTTTGACGCTGGTAGGCTACACGAGATGAGGTCTGGGAAAAGCTACCTACGTGCCCACCAAGCATGGGACGACGACCGCCCCACAACCTGCCCGAGATGCAACGAGGCCCTCAATGCCCTCCAGCACGCCGTCCTCTCCTGCACTGCGAGGGAACCAGCCAGAAACTGCCACCTTCAGGGGGTTTCTGACTTGGGCCCCGACGCTTCCATCTGGTCCTCTGCCTCCCTATTGGCCGGCTTAGTCCGCTTCATGAGGTCTACGATGACCGCCTTCCCCCCAGGCATGTTCTCTCGCTCTACCTCAGCAGCCAGCTCAGTTTCTTCCCGCTCCTCCGCTGTAGTAGTTTCCTTTGGCTATTTCATGTCGTCTTACGAAAGTTAGTGGGTTTTTTTATTAGTTAATATGCAGGTTGCCTGTAGTTTTCGCTGGTCGTGGGAGGGTTTCCTTGATTTACTTGTTATGATTTTCGCGCCGGCATGTGGGCCAGGGACCGGTACAGGCCCTTATGAAGATGATCAGTGATGGAATTTTCCATTGTTTGTTTGTTTTGGATTGTAGGTTTTGTTTTCGCCATAGCTAGCGCTCCATGCAATTTCTTGTACCTTAACAACGAATATAGGATATAAAAAAAGAAGAAAAAAAAAGAAAAAAAAGAAAAAAAGAAAAAGCAAAAAATGCCCCCGATTTCCTTCTTTGTCCTCCATTACATTGTCCCATAAGTTTTGTGAAAGAAACGATATAATGGTTCTGGAACCTTTTACAGGGGACGGTTTTTTCGACCATGCTATGGTTGGCTTTACTAACGTCAACTCCGACACTACCAAAGCCCGGTCCAACAACACACGATTAGTCTCGGCAGACCTTATTTTTCCTAAATTATCTATGCCCTTCCTTACCTTGGGCGACCTGAACATCCCTCACCAGTCCTCCGACCCCATCAGAACGTTCAAAGAAGATGAACTGGCTGCCTCGGTCCCCTACTTCGACAGAGCCACAGAGCTTGGCTACTCCCTCCTCAACACCCCCTGGGTTGATACCCGCTTGTCCATGTCCTTGGTGGGCAGGGTGGGGGTTATTGACCTGCCTTTCGCATGTCCACTACTAGCCTCCTATTTTTCAGAATGGTCCGACCCCTTGTCTTCTACCGGCTTCAACCATATCCCTATTGTGCCTCGCTTTGATGCTCCAATCTTTCGAGCACCTCCCCCCACTCACAACTGGGCCCTGACCGACTGGGGTCCTGTGGATGCAGCCCTCAAATCGCGTGTTATTCCTCCGCCCCGCCCCCTACCGACATTGGTCTCGCTTGGGACATGGTTTGACACAAGCCTCAATAAAGTCTCCGCCCAGGTGACTCTCCACACCCCCATTAAGCGCATCACCCACCGGTCTAAGCCCTGGGGGTCGGCGTCCCTGTCCTTACTAAGAAAAGCCAACAGCTCCGCCCTTAGGGCCTCCAAGGAAGACCGCTTCGATGCTTCCCTGCTGGCGTCAGCCAGAGCTGCCCGTTCCTCGTACTTCAAACCCATTAACAAGGCAAAGAGGGACGACTGGAGCTCTTTCCTGGCAACAGCAACTCCTCAAACAGTATGGACGGCCAAGAGGTTCGTGATCGGCCGCCCACCCCCCCGTTTCCCTGAGTTACCAGGGGCCTCCACCCCGCTTGAGCTGAACAAGGCCCTCCAGGATCACTTCTTTCCTGGGGATCCTCGTGCGCCCACGAACTCCATCCTCCTCCCGTTCAAGGACTGCCCTGTGCTAGTGCCCGGGGAGGTTGAAAGGGCCCATGTCCAGTCTTCCCCATCATAAGCTCCAGGTCCAGACTCCATTCCGAACTCGGTGTGGAAAAAGATCAACAAGATCGCCCCACACCTCATCCTCAAGTTACTCTTTCCACTCGGCTCCTATTGTTTCCACCCCCCCTCCCTGAAGAGGGCCGACGCTATAGTCTTGGACAAGCCGGGTAAGCCCACGTACGACTCCCTCTCCTCCTTTCGGGTTATTGTACTTCTTCGTACCTTCTCCAAGATTGTTGAGAGGAACATGAACCGCCGCCTTCCCTGCGTGGCCCGTATGATGGGCATGCTCAACCCGCATCTGTACGGCTCCCTGGCAGGCTTGTCTTTTGCGGACGCCTGCACTACCCTCTCACACGAAGTCAGAACCCAGCAGATGGACAAAAGAAAGGTCTCCAACCTGTTCCTTGACATCAAGGGAGGTTTCGACAACGTCAACCCCTCTACCCTCTGTGGCATGCTAAGCGCATAGGGGGTCAACCCATATCTGGTATCTTGGACTCGCTCTTTCCTCACGGGCAGGTCCTGCCGACTCCCCTTCCAGGGGTCTCCCAAAATATTTTCCCCTCTGTCGGAGGGCACCCCACAAGGCTCACCGGTCTCCCCCCTTCTTTGTGTTATTTATGTTTCTCGCCTTCATATCGAAATCCCCTTTGGCCTCACCCTGTCCTCTGTAGATGTCTTTGTTAGGTGCACGGACTCCCCGTAAGGATTTAGAGGGCAAAGTTACCCTACCTTGACACGCACGAACTTCGAAGGAAACAGATAACACGCCCCTCCAGCCCCGGCGTTGGGATGGCCCGTCATCACTGGCCGCCTGGGTAGTTGGGTCCCAACACCAACGAATACTATCAATGGAACACATCTTATAACACGGTATACGTTGCGGCCGTCCGACCCACCGGATCCTGCTTGCAGGATATATGAGGGGAGGCCTTCGGGCACCTTATGCAAGTGAGGGCAGGTGAATCGGTCGACGGCACATAAGATTACAGACACTTGAAGACAGACAGTCGGAAGGGTGGGTCGAAGGTAACGGGACGATTTGCACGAAAATTAGTCCACGTGTATCTACTAAGACGTGTTGAGTATGAAGGAGGTAACCATGCCCAGTAAGTGGATAGGGTGCATCCACAAAGGCCAGGTTGGTAAAAAGATGCAGTCGGAGGGAAAAAGCCCATAGGTACGATCCCGAGGACAAGTCGTATAATGCCGGAAGACGAGAATTCAACATGCAGTTCCAGGTCGAATTCTCGACCGAACCAACCAAAGAAGATTGGCCATCTTCTGTCCAGCGAGTCAGACTACACTCGGTGAGCACGAGGGTAAGTTAATTCGTAACCATCATTCTCAATGGATGAACGGATGAGCTGACACCTGACGTGGTCTCCACAACCATCATTCATAACCGAAGCCCAGACCGAGAAGTTGACCAGGGGAGCAAAAGGTATGGTAGAGAGTTTTCAGGGTCTACGAGTGTTCGCACTCAGGTGAAGTTCGCAGAAAGGTGAGCAAGATACTTAGTTAGTCTAGAGTTAGCATGTATACCGCGATTGCTCAGATGCGGAATACAAATATCGAAGCATCTTTGCTGCTATTAGACACAAGCAAGCACAGAGAAGAGATCTTATCAATATAATAAGTTTTTATCTTATCGTTACCAATACTTTGACTATCTACCCCGAAGTATATTATTATATCTAGCCTACATTACTCGCATCTTCTTAGCGAGTTCTCCGATATAAAGCGATTCAGGTCTTAGCTGTCGGAATACCTCACGCCGAGGCTACCATCTAACAGTATATTGATATTTCTCATCGTTACCACGACGAATGTTTGGCAGAGACACTGATACTCCCAAACCCAATACCGTTTTTGAACCACGACCATTGTGGACTACCTCCATAGATCAAGCCCTTAGCTCCACCGAAGACCTTGACGAAGGCACCGTAGCACCTTACCACGAATCCTATTTCCACTGGACAAACCCAGAACACCCCGTCACACTCGAAGATATTGCCTCACTATATCGATACCAGTACGGCAAACCCTTCACCTATAATACCCCCTTGGAGAAATCAAACTCCATTTGGTACACTGAGTACCCAGCGACAGAAGGAAACTCCAGTCAGAACTTTGAGATACGAGCAGTCTGGGGAGGAAACAAAACACAAGTTTCTGGTTAAACAATTGAAGAAATGCCCTCTGACCCAAAAGCGCCTGAAGTCATGGAATGGCGACAGGATGGGGGAGAAGAAGGAAATGAACAAGGTCATGAATTGTCCCAAACCTCGGCCCCTAATGTGGTGACAACGGTCACCCACATGGCCTGAGCCCGTTCACCTGACCAGACACCTCGATCCCCTGTCGGAATAGGCTTCCTTGCAAAATACTGAAAGACATGACGAGGAGGTGGTCGCCGAAGCCCCGAACACGCCAGCGACCCCATCATGCGCATTTGAATCGAACGTCTAGACCAGATTCTGGGTCATTTCGATCCAGAGCTCACTGAAAGTCAGGACAGGCAACATCTCTCTTATAGCTCCCTACCAACCAACGTCCTACTCATGGCCCAGGAACTGGTAAAAGTCAAAGATCAGTTAAAATCTGGGGTCCAAATAGTAGGCCGTGAACTCGCTCGAATCGACGATCAAGTTCAACTCATGGATCTTGAATCTCAGAAAGTCCAAGAAAGCTTCGGGGCCCCAGTGGCTGGACGACTCGGGGAGACAGATGATTGACAGGCCAGACACGAGGCAGTCACACCTTGGCTTCACGAGATAGTATAAGGAACTGATGCGCAGTCTATGTATCGGGTCCTTGTGTTGGACCAGGAGATTGTCCAGTTAAATGAGCAGCACAAGAGGGAGCTCGAGAATCATGAGATAGACCTGCTTCTCTTAAGAGAAGAGCTGCGACACCAAAAGGAGACTGAAAAGGCCCGTAATGGTGAGATCTAAGGGCTCAAAGCCATGGTGGAAACATTGATTGGGCAAGTCAAGGGAAAAGGGAAGGTGTCAGATCCGACACCAGAGGCTTCAGGGGCAGGTGGAGGAAGACCACCACCACCACGACACGGGGCAGCCGGGGCTCCAGGAGGAGGAGAAGACCCCGATGATAATGGGGAAGGATCTGGAAGAAAACCAGATGAGAGTAGGAAAAAAAGACTGGACGAGAGACACGCACCCCAGCTACAAGAAGACGACTATGATGCCGAAAACGACGAGCAGTTTAACCTGTTTTCGCGAGTCATGGCCAACGCCTTGGGAGAACAAACTAGAGTCCCAGCGGGACCTCCTGCCCTGTTCAGAAACGATGAACACCAAGATATACGCTTGTGGCTACTGAGATGCACGGATTATTTTGGCCGAAACAGTTGGCAATGGCAGGACAAGGCACAACTCATCCGATACGCCCTAAGTCGAATGGAAGGGAAAGAGGTCGCACCTTTTGTGTTAACATAGCGGCGACAAATGACCAGAGAGTTAGGTTTCACCGAGCAAGAAGGAATCGAGTTCTGGCATGTGTTTGGAGAACAGGCGGTGTGATGATTCGGCCCTACCCACGAGGCCGAGAAATCCCTTACACAAATGAGCTTTGTTAAATACCACGGTGATAACAGTAAGTTCTTGCTAGAAATGGAGAATATCAATATCCATGCAAGAGTCACCGAGATAGACTGGAGGAAGATGATTGAGGACCAAATCCCGGAAGGTGCATTACGACGACTCTCGTTACGAGAGTACATCGACGATGGGGAATGGTGGGAAGCAGTCAGAGCGGTCATCAGAGCGAAAGAAGATTTTAGTGAACGAATAAATCTTCGAGGGGGCGGTCACCAGAGCGGAAGAAGATTTTAGTGAACGAATAAATCTTCGAGGGGGCGGTCCCTCCGGCACGACAAGAGGGGGAAAAATGAAATTCGAGGATTCGAAGCCGATGGTCGCCACAAAGCGTGTAAAAAAGCAGTACACGGCTCAGGAAAAGGCGAATAATGAGAAGAAAAAGGCTGGGGAAAGAAAGGAGAAGAAAGAAGGGTCAGTGGCACCGGTGGGGGAGGTTAAACACACGGTGTGGACAGATGCCCAGAAGGGGGTCGATCAGAAAGTTGTCGATAAGCGAAAATCTGACAACCAATGCACGCGGTGTGGAATGAAAAACTACGGTTGGCAATACTGTCGGAAGCCAGTAGAAGTATCCGCTGAATATCGTGGGCACCCAAAGCCCAAATGACAGTCCACATTCGCACCAACGCGACGCCCCCAGGTAGCCACTGTGGCCGTTGATGGCCAGGGAGAAAGCTCGAAGCGAGCGGTTCAAAGGCCTCCGGCTTGGGCATTTGACGATGACGATATTCTATAAGAAGTCATCTAGGTATGGACAGCAACGGTGTTCGGGTAGTGAGGTTGCCGCCTCGAATCGAAAGACCTGCGGCGTCGTCGGTGAAGGAATCCCACCGGAAGGGTAAAAAACTAAAAAAGGATACAGGTTGCCATTTTACGTCCAAAAATGGGTAGTCCATGCTCAACACGGGAGCCATAAAAAGTCACAAGTGAAGAAAGCGGTTGATGAGACTAAAAGGGAAAGAGAAGACCACCATTCGTCAGAACGGGGCTGGAGTTGCAGGACATGCGAAGAAGAGTCGAAATCCAGGGCAACCAGGCTTTCTCTCCAGGTACAACAGCCAGGCAAATAGCAGCCAGGGGCGCGTCTATGCTGTACAAGGTTCATGCCCGACAAATGGTGTTGGAGGGGGTCTCGGGAGTGAGACCAAACTTGAAGGCGAAGGTACGGTGGACTCCTAGCAGGGGACAGCCTCACATGAGGGATAAGTCGACGATGAAGGGCCACACACCCTAGTCGCGAACTCTAGGGGTAGTCTAGTGAACCACTATTCCTGTAATATGGGAACTCCTCGGCAGCAGGTATAGACCACTAGTAGTGGGCTGCCCGATATTCAAAAATTAGACACTTGTTGAAAAAGGTTTGTCTGAGGAGGCTTTAGGAGCCGAAACTGCGCAGGCGCAGTACAAACCCCCACGCTACTTGTAACCGCGACGATGAAAAGATTTCATCAAGAACCGAGCAAAAGCTCTAGATCTGGTAAACAGCCTAAGCATTATGCCTGCCCTGAGGGGAAGGCATTTATTGAATTAAAAGGACGAAAACACGCGATAAGGGTACTCTTAGATTCCTGTTCAAATATCTTTCTCCGGAACCAAAACACCATACGATGGCTCGAAATCCCGACCGAACCTAGGGATTTACTGTTACAAATCACAACCTTCGATGGCGAAACCGCGCCTACCGGAGGAATATTCTACACCCATCCTATTCTCCTTGAAATCGGTGCCAACGGTCACCGAAGTATGATAGCCTGCGAAATTGCGAATGCAGGAAGGTATGACTTAAGCATACCCTATGGGTGGTGGCATGATGAGCACCCTCTTAAAAATATCGCGGACCCACGTCAATGGGCCTTTGAAGAAGCAAAGTGCCACGCTCATATAGAAGATGAGGCGGTGGCGGATATGTTTGAATGGGATGAAACTGTGGCTTACGATGAGGGAGCACAGTACGTAGGAAGGATAGAACGAGAAGAAGAAGGAGGAGTACAGTTGGAGGCGCTGCCGAAACCATACTGGCAGTATAAGGAGCGTTTTGAAGAGAAAAAAGCTAAAATGTTGGCGCCTCAAAGGACTTTCGATCACGCCATCAACCTTAAGAAAGGGGCCGAGCCCCCATGGGGTCCGATTTATCCAATGTCGGCACACCAGTTGAACGAGCTGGATAAGTACCTCAAGAAACTAATGGAGGAGGGAAAAATAGCTGACAGCGAATCCCCTTACGGCGCTCCAATCGTCTCTGTGCCAAAACCAGAGAGAAGTCTGGGACTATGCGTAGACTATAGGAACCTCAACAAGTTGACGATCGTGAACAAATATCCCCTACTACTCATGGATGAAGTCCGAGACCGAGTTGCAGACGCAAAGGTATTCACGAAGCTCGACCTAAAAGATAGATATAATCTTATTCCAATGAGAAAAGGCGATGAACACAAGACAGCTTTTCGTACACGATATGGACAATACGAATACAAGGTCATGCCCTTTGGGCTGGGCAACGCTCGCGCAAGGTTTCAAACAATGATGAACAAGATCCTGAGGGAATTCTTGGACCACGGAGTAGTCGACTACTTAGACGATATCCTAATATACTCCGAAAATATGGACGACCATAGCAAACTAGTCCAAAAAGTCCTTGACCAGCTTGAGCAACATGACTTAGCTGTCTCATTGAAGAAGTCGGTATTCCACCAAGATGAGGTCGAATTCCTAGGATATATTGTCAAGACAAGTGGAGTCACCATGAGTGATAGAAAAGTGAAAAGCGTTCAAAATTGGGCACACCCGAGATCGGTTAAAGAAGGTCAGATCTTCATTGGATTCGCAAACTTTTACCAATGATTTATCAAGGACTTCTCGAAGGTCTGCAAACGAATAAGAGAGAAGTTGAAGGGAAACCCAAAGGATTTTCACTGGGGAAGAGAGCAGGAAGAGGGGTTTAAGAAGTTGAAAAAGAGGTTTACAATGGCACCAATTTTATCTCATGTTTACCCAGGGAGAAAAACGGTGGTTGAAACAGACGCAAGCGATTTTGCGCTTGGATGCGTACTATCTCAGTACCAGCGGAGAGGGCTTCACCCAGTAGCTTTCCACTCTCGAAAACTAAACAGCACTGAAAGAAATTACGAGATACATGACAAAGAATTACTCGCAATCATGGAAGCATTTAAAGAATTGAAAAGATACCTCTGGGGAGAAGAAGAGCCCGTGACGGTATATACCGACCACCAAAACCTACAGTGCTTCTTGACCAAGGAAGTCTGGAACCAACGCCAAATTCGATGGGCACAGGAGTTGACCAACTATAACTTCAAAATAGTCTACTGTCCGGGAAGCCGGGGCAGGAAGCCCGAAGCGGTAAGTAGACGGCCGGAGTACCGTGGTGAGGCAGGAGCTCGTCACAGTCAACAGTCAATTTTGAAATCTGAACATTTTCAAATTTCAGTAATTCATCAAAAACGAAGTGCGGAAACACCTCTCATCCCAGAAACACGCAAATCTAGAAATCTCAGGATTATAAAGCTTTCGGAAAAGGCTACAACCACGACAAAAGGATCACGGTTTGCGGCCGGTCATGACATCTACGCCCTGACAGATGGCCTAGTACCAGCAAAAGGACAGACAATGGTTGAAACGGGTATTGCGATAAGATTGCCGGAAGGAACCTATGGAAGGCTAGCCGCAAGAAGCGGTATGGCTAGCAAGATGGGAATAGCAGTGGGCGGTGGTGTAATAGATGCGGATTACACAGGGCAGATAAAAGTCATACTTCGAAATCATGGTGAAGCCGACTGCTTGTATAAGGCAGGGGATCGGATAGCGCAGCTCATAATAGAGAGAATTGCCAACGCCGACGGCATGGAGGTAGACGAGCTAGAGACAACCGAGAGAGGAAAATCGGGTTTTGGGTCAAGTGATCTAAACCCCAAGCGATGGATTACGGCTAAAGAAGAAGGAGTTAAAATATGCTTCGTTCACGCAGAGACAAGCGAAAACAAATTCTTTAGCGCAGTTGATATAGGCTATTACCCTCGGTTGATGAAGGAAAGAGAAATGTTATCAAGCACTCACGTCAACGCAGCCCTGACGCAAACAATGAACGATGCATTTCTAGACAAGATTAGAGTGGCTGGAAAGGAGGACGAGAGGTGGCAGGACCGAGGCCGTGAACTGGTTATGTTAAGAGAAGGCGGAAAAAAGATGCCGGTCAAAGGGATAGAAAAGGACGGGTTATTATATAACAAAAATCGTTTGTACATTCCCGAGGACGAAGCCCTTCAAACTGGGATAGCTCAAGGCTGTCACCACTCATTAGTGGCAGGGCACTTCGGACAGGAAAAAACAATTGAGATAGTAACAAGGGACTTCTACTGGAAAGGACTCGCAGAATGGATCAGAGACTACGTACGATCCTGCGACGAATGTCAACACAGTAAATCCCCACGGCATGCTAAGTACGGGTTACTTCAACCGTTAGAAGTATCCTATGCCGCCTGGTCCTCCATATCGACGGACTTCATCACACAACTACCGGAATCGCAGGGCAAGACCCAGATAATGGTTGTTGTAGACAGGTTCACAAAAATGGCCCACTTCATTGGCCTCCACGAAAACGCGACGGCAAAAGACGTTGCGGATACCTTGCTTCGGGAAGTCTGCAAACTTCACGGATTACCGACCGAGATTATATCGGACATGGACGCGAAGTTTTCCAGCCAATTCTGGGAATCATTGTGCAAAATGCTAGGAGTTAAACGACGCATGTCGACTGCGTACCACCCTCAAACTGACGGACAAACGGAAAGAACCAAGGAAGGGCTGGAAGGTTACTTACGGACATTTGTCCACTACGATCAGAACGATTGGCCCCAATTATTGCCGTTAGCAGAACACGCCTATAACAACTCGGCAACCAATGTACACAAGATGACCCCATTCTTCGCCAACTACGGTTTTCACCCACAGAGGGAGTGGATGAAACATAGAGAAGCTCATAATCCTGGGGTGAAAATGTATGCTCACTGGATGCAGGACGTACATCGACAGGTGAAACAAACCCTAGAAAATACACGTCAATCGATGAAAAAATATTGTGACCGAAAAGGGATGGAACAACCCAGCATCGAGGTCGGCGGCTTGGTAATGGTGAATGCGAAAAAGATAGGTACCAAACGACCATCAAAGAAGCTGAGTCCGAAACTGTATGGCTCTTTCAAAGTGTTAGAGAAGAAGGGAAGCAGGGCATACAAGTTAGAAATATCGCCGCGGTGGAAAATTCATCCAGTGTTTCATGTTTCGCTGTTGGAATGCTACCGAGCCTCGAACCGACCAGATCGCGAACAACCCCCACGAGACCCAGAAGAGATCGAGGGAGATTTAGAATGGGAGGTAGAAAGGATCGTCAAGATTGAGATGATTTGCTACACGCGAAAGTTTCGAGGAAGGAATAAAGCAATAAAAGAGCTTCGATATTTTGTTAAATGGAAAGGCTGCGCGGAGGATGAAAATACTTGGGAACCCTCCGAGGGAATGAAGAACGCGCAGGAAGAGGTGGAAAGGTTTCATAGAGAGAACCCGGAGATGCCGGGCCCGGGAGTGGTCGAGTGACATATGAAAGGTTTTCCATCAGTGGACAAGCAAACGCCGATGGTTTTCACCCCTCCTATGTAGAGCTCGAAATAGATGCAGAGATTGTATAATAGATATAGAGTATTGGGGACGAACACTTCGAAGAAGGGAGCTCGTATTAGGCATACGGACTCCCCGTAAGGATTTACAGGGTAAGGTTACCCTACCTTGATACACACCAACTTCGAAGGAAAAAGATAACACCCCCTTCCAGCCCCGGCATTGGGACTGCGCGTCATCACTGGCCGCCGGGGTAGTGGCGTCCCAACACCAAAGACCACTATCAACGGAACACATGTTATAACACCGTATACCTCGCGGCCGTGTGCCTGGCCGGGTCCTGTTCGCAGGGTATATGAGGGGAGACCTCCGGGTGCCTTATGCAGGTGGGTGCAGGTGAATCGGACGACGGCGCATAAGGTTACACACACTTGGAGACAGACAGTCGCAAGAGATGGTCGGAGGTAACGGGACGTTTCGCACGAAAGTTAGTCCCCGCGTACCTACTATGTCGTTTAGAGTATGAAGGAGGTAACTATGCCAAGTAAGTGGATCGGCTGCATCCACAAAGGACAAGTTGGTAAAAGATGGAGTCCGAGGGAAGAAGCCCATAGGTACGATCCCGAGCACAAGTCGTGTAATGCCTGAAGACCAGAATACGATATGCAGTTGCCCGTCGAATTCTCGACGGAACCAACCAACGAAGAATAGCCATCTTCGGTCCAGCGAGTTAGACTACCCTCGATGAGCACGGGGGCAAGATAATTCGTAACCATTGTTGTCAACTGATGAACGGATGAGCTGACACCTGACGTGGTCTCCACACCATCAGGGATAACAGATGAACAGACCGATAAGTTGACCATGGGAGCAAAAAGGTGTGATAGAGAGTTTTCAGGGTCTATGAGTGTTCGCACTCAGGTGAGGTTCGCAGAGTTGCGGGCAAGATACTTAGTTAGTATAGAGTCAGCATGTATACCGCGATTGCTCAGACGCGGAATATAAATATCAAAGCATCTTCGCGGCTATTAGACACAACAAGCACGGAGAAGAGATCTTATCAATATAATAAGTTATCTACACTTTCATATCCTTACCAATACTTCGACTATCTACACCGAAGTGAATACCATATCTAGACTACATTACTCGTGTCTTCTTAACGAGTTCTCCGATATAAACACGATCAAGGTCCTAGCTGCCGGAATACCTCACGCCGAAGCTACCACCTAACAGCCATGCCCTGCATCAGCAAAAATATTACTCTGCGTTCTGTGCGTTCTGTGCGTCTGACGCACCTGACGCTGGAACGCTAATCGTGAATCAGGACGCAACCACCCACCCACACAACTCATCTGACGCAACCTGACGCAGCACCTAATCCTCAGGATGCACCACACGCAGCACCTAATCCTCAGGACGCACCAGACGCAGCACCTAATCCTCAGAACAAACCAGACGCAGCACCTAATACTCAGGACGCCATCTGACGCCAGACCACATCTTCCTGATATAAGCGAAGGGTCCCCCCTTTACTTCTTTCTGACCTTGGTCACCCGGGTCACAATAGATTTCATTCTGTCAAACTATTAAATTTACTAGATGAAGGCTTCTATTGTTCTAATAAACATGCAAAGTCTGAGCCCAGCATCCCCCACCTGAGCCCGGGCCCCCCCACAAGGGTCAGTGATTTCATGAGTTATGATGCGACAGAGACGTCCTTTATACCGCTGCGTAGCTGGCGTCCAGCCCAACAATCCCGCGCAATCAGATCCAGGATCGGAGCCATGGTTGTGGAGGAATCTGTCATCGAGTTCTGGGATCGCCAGCACTTCTTTCAGCCCTGTAACTTCATGAATAAAAATCGCGGAGGGATGGACCTTACATCATTGTGAAGCTAGCATCGAGCCCAACAATCTCCCGCAATCAGATCCAGAATCGGCCCCGAGGTCGTGGAGGAATCTGACATCAAGCTCTGGGAGGGCCAGGATACCTATAAAGCCAACCCCCACAAGGGCCAGCGATTTCATGAGTTATGATGCGACAGAGACGTCCTTTATACCGCTGCGTAGCTGGCGTCCAGCCCAAAAGTCCCCCGCAATCAGATCCCGGATCGGAGCGATGGTGGTGGAGGAATCTGTCATCAAGTTCTGGGATCGCCAGCACTCCATTCAGCCCTGTAACTTCATGAATAAAGGTCGCGGAGGGATGGACCTTACATCATTGTGAAGCTGGCATCGAGCCCAACAATCTCCCGCAATCAGAACCCGAATCGGCCCAGCGGTCGTGGAGGAATCTGACATCAAGCTCTGGGAGCGCCAGGATACCTATAAAGCCAACCCCCACAAGGGCCAGCGATTTCATGAGCTTTGATGCGACAGAGACGTCTTTTATACCGCTGCGTAGCCGGCGTCGAGCCCAACAATCCCCCGCAATCAGATCCAGGATCGGCCGAGCGGTTGTGGAGGAATCTGACATCGAGCTCTGGGAGCGCCAGGGTACCTATAAAGACAACC
>Ga0307513_10002963_pt1 | contig 23166 bp, 24 predicted proteins | sample 15_EM_MG_FD_202174 | JGI IMG/M metagenome (GOLD analysis project Ga0307513, IMG submission 202174) | Populus trichocarpa ectomycorrhiza microbial communities from riparian zone in the Pacific Northwest, United States - 15_EM | ecosystem: Host-associated > Plants > Roots > Unclassified | place...
CCTACCTCGAAAGCCCGAGCTGGCGCTTTCTGCTGATGCCCGGCGTGCTGCCCGGCGACGCCGGCCGCCAGGCCTGGGCGGGGGTGCTGATGCCGTCGGTCGACCGTGTCGGCCGCTACTTCCCGCTGTCGATCGTGCAGCCGCTCGGCGAGCTGCCGGCGTCGACGCAGCAGATGCAGGCGCTGTGGCACTGGCTCGGCCGGCTCGACGAACTCGCCGGCGACGCGCTGCACGACGACTGGAGCGTCGACCAGCTCGAAGGCGAGCTCGCGCGCATGTCCGGGCCCGGGCTGCAGGAACAGCGGCCCGCCGGCGGCAGCGCACCGCTGGCCGGTGGCGCGCTGGTCGAACTGGCCTTGCCGCCCGGCATGGACGCGGCGCTGTGCATCGGGACCGAAGCGCAGGCGCTGTGGCGCGACAAGGCCGCCGGCCTGGCTTATTGGTTTGCCAGCACCGAGCTCGTCGCTCAGCGGCTGCTGGTCTCGCGCGGGCTGCCGGCGGCGATCGGCGCTCTGCTGGGCGCGACAATCCAGGCGCCATGACATCCGACCCGAACGACGACGACGACCGCACCATCATCCGGCCGCTGGGCGCGGTGCCGGTGCCGGTGCCGGTGCCACCACCGCCGCTCAACGACAAGACCGTGCTCGTCGGCGCGCCGCCGCCCAGCGACAAGACGATGGTCATCGGCGCGCCACCGGCGTTCGAGCCCGATCACGGCAACGGGCTGCCGATCGGCACCTACCTCGGCGAATTCGAGCTGACCCAGATGGTCGGCGAAGGCGGCTTCGGCATCGTCTACCTGGCCACCGACCATTCGCTGCAGCGGCGGGTGGCGCTGAAGGAATACATGCCGTCGTCGCTGGCCCAGCGCACGCAGAAGAGCCAGGTCCAGGTCAAGTCCGAGCGCTACCGCGAGACCTTCGAAGCGGGCATGAAGAGCTTCATCAACGAAGCCCGCCTGCTGGCCAGCTTCGACCACCCGTCGCTGGTCAAGGTCTACCGGTTCTGGGAAGCCAACGGCACCGCCTACATGGTGATGCCGTTCTACGAAGGCAAGACCCTGAAGGACATGCTGCGCGAGCTCGGCAGCCGCCCCGACGAGACCTGGCTGCGCACCTTGCTGGCACCGTTGACCGAAGCGCTGGCGGTGATCCACACGGAGCAGTGCTACCACCGCGACATCGCGCCCGACAACGTGATGATGCTGGCCGGCAGCAACCGGCCGCTGCTGCTCGACTTCGGCGCCGCGCGGCGCGTCATCGGCGACATGACGCAGGCGCTGACGGTGATCCTCAAACCCGGCTATGCACCGGTCGAGCAATACGCCGAAATCCCCGGCATGAAGCAGGGCGCCTGGACCGACGTCTATGCGCTGGCCGCGGTGGTGTATTTCGCGATCATCGGCAAGACGCCGCCGCCGTCGGTGGGCCGGCTGCTGAACGACACCTACGTGCCGCTGACCCAGGCCGCGGCCGGCCGCTACAGCGAAGGCTTCCTGGCCGCGATCGACCGGGCGCTGGTCGTGCGACCCGAGTCGCGAACGCAGTCGATCGCCCAGTTGCGCGGCGAGCTCGGCTTCGGCGAGATGCCGGTCGGCGACCCGTACACGACGCGGCCGTTGCCGCCGGGCACGGTACCGCCGCGGCCGGTGACGCCGCCGGCCCCGGCTCCGGCCGCATCGGCTCCGTCGATGGCGGTGGCCGCGCCGGCGCCGTCCAAACGCGGCGTGCTGATCGGCGCTGGCGCCGGCGTCGTGGTGTTGGGCGCACTCGCGGTCGGCGGCTACAACTGGCTCGCGCCGGCTGCGCGGCCTGCCGCCGCACCCGCAGCGGCGCCCGTCGTGGTCGCCGCGCCGCCCGTAGTGGTGGCTCCGGCGCCCGCCAGCGCGGCCGTACCGACGCTTGCAACGCCGCCGGCCCCGGCTCCGGCCCCGGCGGCATCGACCTTCGACGTCGCCGACCAGTTCGACCGCATCGTGCGCGCGCAGACCGCCGGTTTCAACATCAACGCCGAAGCCGCCAAGTCGCAGCTTCGGATCGGCCGCGACGAGCTCTCGTTCACCGTGCGCTCCGATCGCGAAGGCTTCCTCTACGTGCTTGCCCACGGCTCCGACGGACAGCTGACGCTGCTCTATCCGAACTCCGAATCCGGCGCGCTGAAGATCCGCAAGGGCCAGGCGCTGAAGCTGCCGCAGCCGCCGATCTACTTCGAAACCACCGAGCCGGTAGGCCCCGGGGGGCTGCTGGTGATGGTCTCGACCCGCCAGCGCGACCACTCGGCGCTGGAGCCGCGCAAGGAGGGGATGTTTCGCACCTTCCCGGTCGGCGCCGACGCGCTGCGCCTGGCCGCCGCCCATCCGACACCCATCTCGGCGCTGGCTGGCCGGCCGATCTGCCCCGGCAACGCAGCTTGCGACGACGAATTCGGTGCCGCCGTGATCAAGGTCGAGAACGTGCGTTGAACAAGGCCTTCACGAAAGAGCCCGACGGCGACGCCGACGACGATGACGAACTGCCGGGCCAACCGCCGCTGCCGTCGGGCGCCCGCAACTACGTCACGCCGCAGGGCTACAAGCGCCTGCGCGAAGAGCTGATGACTTTGCTCGACGGCGAACGGCCGAAGGTCGTCGAAGCCGTTTCATGGGCGGCGAAGAACGGCGACCGCAGCGAGAACGGCGACTACATCTACGGCAAGAAGCGGCTGCGCGAGATCGACCGCCGGATCCGCTTCCTCACCAAGCGGCTGGACATCGCCGAGGTCGCCGATCCATCGTTGCACTTTGGGCTGGACCAGATCTTCTTCGGTGCCACCGTGACCTACGCCAATTCGAAGGGCGAGCGGCGAACGATCACGATCAAGGGCATCGACGAGGCCGACAACCTGCAAGGCGAGGTGAGCTGGGTGGCGCCGATCGCGCGCGCGCTGCTGAAGGCGCACGAAGGCGACGAGGTGCAGTTGATGACGCCCGGCGGGCTGGAGACGCTGGAAGTGCTCGAAGTCCGCTATCCGCCGCCCGGCTTGTAGCGCCACACCCGCAGCACCACCGGCGCGCGGCGCAGCAGGCGCAGCACTTCGGCCAGATGGACGCGGTCGCGCACGCTGATCAGCAGGCGCAGTTCGGTGGTCTCGTCGGCCGGCTCCTGGCCCATGTCGAGGTGGGTGATGTCGGCCTCGGCCGCGGCCACCGCCGCGGCCACCTGCGCCAGCGCGCCCTTGCCGTTGCTGACCAGGACGACGATGCTGGTTTCGAACGCACGCGTCAGCTGTTCGGCCCATTCGACCGGCATCCAGCGTTCGCTGTCGCGTTCGAACAGCCGCTTGCCGGTCTGGCATTCGGCGGTGTGGACGATCAGGCCTTCGCCGCGCCCGAGGTAGCCGACGATCTGGTCGCCGGGGATCGGCCGGCAGCAACTCGCCAGCCGCACCGATGCGCCTTCGCTGCCATCGACCGAGACCACGCCCTGGGTCGCCATCGCATCGCTGTCGCCGTAGCGGCCGAGCGTCAACGTCAGCGCATCCGGCTTGCTGCCGCGCTCGACCATCAACTGCGCCAGCCGCTTGGCGACGATGGTCGCGATCTTCTTGCCGAGGCCGATGTCGATCAGCAGCTCGCCGCGGTTGCGGTTGCCGCTCCAGCGGGTGAGTTGTTGCCATGCCGCGGTGGCCGCGGGATCGGCCGGGTCGGCTGGGTCGGCCGAGGGCAGCTGCAGGCCTTCGGCGCGCAGCGCCTGGGCGAGCAGCTTTTCGCCCAGCGCGCGCGACTCCTCGGCTTCCATGTTCTTCAGGTAGTGGCGGATCTTCGAGCGTGCGCGGCCGGTGCGGACCATGTTCAGCCAGCCCGGATTGGGCCGCGCGCCGGGGGCGGTGAGGACCTCGACGACGTCGCCGCTGCGCAGCTCGGTGCGGAGCGCGACCGGCTCGCCGTTGACCTTGGCCGCGACCATGTGGTCACCGACGTCGGAGTGGATCGCATAGGCGAAGTCGACCGACGTCGCGCCGCGCGGCAGCGCCAGGATCTTGCTGCGCGGCGTGAAGACATAGACCGCGTCGGGGTAGAGGTCGATCTTCACGTGCTCCAGGAACTCGGCCGCATCGCGCGTCTCGTCCTGGATGTCGATCAGGCTTTGCAGCCACATCGCGCCCAGCCGCTGGGCGTCGGCCGCCGTGCCGGCACCGCCCGACTTGTACAGCCAGTGGGCGGCGATGCCCTTCTCGGCAACCGCGTGCATGACATCGGTGCGCACCTGGAACTCGACCGCGGTGCCGAGCGGGCTGACCAGCGTCGTGTGCAGCGACTGGTAGCCGTTGGCCTTCGGGATCGCGATGTAGTCCTTGAAGCGGCCGGGCACCGGCTTGTAGAGCTGGTGCAGCACGCCCAGTGCGAGGTAACACTCGTGCAGCGTGCTGACGACGATGCGAAAGCCGAAGATGTCGCTGACCTGCGCGAAGCCGGCGTGTTTCTCGCGCATCTTGCGGTAGATCGAATAGATCGTCTTTTCGCGGCCCGAGACCTGGACCTTGACCTTCTGCGCGGCGAAGGCCTTTTCGACGTCGCCCTGGATCCGCTCGACGATGTCGCGCCGGTGGCCGCGCGCGCGCTTGATGGCCTTCGTCAGCGCCGCGTGGCGCCAGCCGTACATGTGCTCGAACGACAGCTCCTGCAGCTCGCGGTAGGTCTGGTTCAGCCCCAGCCGGTGGGCGATCGGGGCGTAGATGTCGAGCGTTTCGCGGGCGATGCGCTGGCGCTTGTCGGGCGCCATCGCCGACATCGTGCGCATGTTGTGCAGTCGGTCGGCGAGCTTGATCAGGATCACGCGAACGTCGCGCGCCATCGCCAGCAGCATCTTGCGAAAGCTCTCGGCCTGGCTCTCTTCGCGGGTGCTGAAATGCAGCTTGTCGAGCTTGGTCAGGCCGTCGACGAGGTCGGCGGTCGGGGCGCCGAATTTTTCGATCAGCTCGGTCTTCGTGACGCCGCGGTCTTCGATCGTGTCGTGCATCAGCGCGGCCATGATCGCCTGCACGTCGAGCTTCCAGTCGGCGCACAGGCCGGCTACCGCCACCGGGTGCGTGATGTACGGCAGCCCGCTGTGGCGGAACTGGCCCAGGTGGGCCTCGTCGGCGAACTTGTAGGCCTCGCGGACCAGCTTCAGGTCGGCCTTGGACAGATAGCCGAGCTTGTCGGTCAGCGCCGCGAACGTGACCGCTTCGACCGGGCTCTCGCTGGGCATCTCGGCGCCACGCTGGCGCCCCTGCAAAGCAGCAGGCAGCAGGTCGGCGGCCAGCGAGCGGATACCCATGGGTCGTAATCTAGCGCGCTTTGCCGGACCGGGCCTTGCGCGCGGCTCAAAGACAACGGGCGCCCGTCAGGCGCCCGTCGGCAAAGGATTGAAGAGGCTCAGACCGGCACTTTGCGCAGCATCTCGATGCCGATCTCGCCGGCGGCGATCTCGCGCAGCGCGGTCACGCCGGGCTTGTTCTTGGTTTCGATCTTCGGCGCGTGGCCCTGGCTGAGCATGCGTGCGCGGTAGGTTGCGGCGAGCACGAGCTGGAAGCGGTTCGGGATCTTGACGAGACAGTCTTCGACGGTGATGCGGGCCATGGGGGTGCTTTCCGGGTGCTCAGATCAGGTTGAGGGCGGCGAACACCTGGGACTTGTTGCGCCGCTGGGCGGCGTACTTCAGGCGCTGCGAGTGAACGACGGTCTTCAGGTCGAAAAGCGCCGTCTCGAACAAGCTGTTGATTATAACGAAGTCGAAGTGCCGGGCCTGCGCCACTTCATCACGTGCGTTGGCCATCCGGGTCTCGATGACCTCGGGCCGGTCCTCGCCGCGGCGCTGCAGGCGCTGCTGGAGTTCGTTCCAGCTCGGTGGCAGGATGAAGATCAGGATCGCGTGCGGGAACAACTGCTTGATCTGCAAGGCGCCTTGCCAGTCGATCTCGAGCACCATGTCCTCGCCGCCCATCAGCCGCTCTTCGATCGCCTTGCGCGAGGTCCCGTACAGGTGGCCGTGGACCTGCGCCCACTCGAAGAACTCGCCGCGCTCGATCATCGCCGCAAAGGCGGCTTCGTCGACGAACCAGTACTCGCGGCCGTGCTGTTCCTGCCCGCGCGGTTCGCGCGTCGTGTGCGAGACCGAAACGGTCAGGTGCGAATCGAGTTCGAGCAGCGCCTTCACCAGGCTGGACTTGCCGGCGCCGCTGGGCGCGGCGACGACGAACAGGTTGCCGGGGGTGTCCATGCCCCCGGCATTCTACGGTCGGGCTTCAATGGCGCGCGAGCACGGTCGGCTGCTGGGCGGATTGGCGCGCGAGCAGGTCGTAGCCGGCTTCGCTGTTCAGCCGCGCCAGTTCACCGCTGGCTTGGGCGGCCCGCGTTTCGGCGATCACGTCGGCGCGGCTGCGGGTCGAAACGAACGGCGTGTTCTGCGCATAGTCCGCTTCGCCGGCGGCCAGCACAGTGCCGTTGGCGCGTGCGGCCTTCAGTTCGGCGACCACTTCGGCGCGCGTATTCGCCGTCTGCGATTGCGCCGACGCGGCTTGCGGGTAGTCGTATTCGGCGCCATCGGCCAAAGCGGCGCCCGAGGCGACGAGCGAAAGGGCGAGGGCGGCAAGCAGGTTCGAGGTCTTCATGATGGTCTTTCGTGGGTGTGGAGTTGAGGGTTGCTCTGTCGGGCGGCGTCTTTGCCTGCCACGGAAGTGATTCTGGAAACTCAAAACCACCGCTGCCGAACAGCCGGATGACAAATTCGTAATCGAGCGCGGGGCCGAAAAATGCGACCATTCCGAACTGGAAACCCGCGACCACCCATGCGCCTGCTCGTTGTCGAAGATGAAACCAAGCTTGCCGAGTACCTGCACAAGGGCCTCAGCGAGAACGGCCATGTCGTCGACGTCGCGCGCGACGGCATCGATGGGCGCCGGCTGGCCACCGGCGGCGACTACGACCTGGTCCTGCTCGACCTGATGCTGCCCGGCGTCGACGGCTTCGGCGTGCTCGCCGCGCTGCGCGCGCAGAGTCGCTACACGCCGGTGCTGATGCTGACCGCCCGCGACAAGGTCGAAGACCGGGTGCGCGGCCTCGAACAAGGCGCCGACGACTATCTCGTCAAGCCGTTCGCGTTCTCCGAGCTGCTGGCCCGCGTCGGCGCGCTGCTGCGCCGCGGCGCCCCGGCCGGGGGCGCGCCGAGCACGCAGCTGCGGCTGGCCGACCTCGAGGTCGACCTGCTCGCGCGGCGCGCGCTGCGCGCCCGCCAGCGGCTGGACCTCACGGCCAAGGAATTCAACCTGCTGGCCTTGCTGCTGCGCCGGCGCGGCCAGATCCTGTCGCGCACGACCTTGGCCGAGCAGGTCTGGGAGATGAACTTCGATTCGGACACCAACGTCGTCGAAGTGGCGGTGCGCCGCTTGCGCGCCAAGCTCGACGACCCGTTCCCGGCCAAGCTGCTGCACACCGTGCGCGGCATGGGCTACGTGCTCGAGGCGCGCGACGAATGAAAGTCTTGAAGGACCTGAAAAGCTGTCCGCCATCGATCGGCCGCCGCCTTTCGTGGGCGCTGGCGGCGTTCACGCTGCTTGGGCTGACCGTCGTCAGCAGCGTCATCTACTGGGCCACCGCGATGCGGCTGCATTCGGCTCAGGAAGAAGCGTTGGCCGACAAGACCCAGGTCCTGAGCGAATTCGTGCGCGTGGCCTGCAGCCGGGGCGAGGGCGAGCTGCTCTACAAGCTGACGATGCTGGAGCCGATGCGCAGCGGCACCTTTCTCGAATTGCACCGCGGCGATGGCTCGTTGCTGTTCCGCGACCGCCGCGACACGGCGTTCGCGCACGCCATCGCCCGCGAATTCGTCGTACCGACGGCGCCGATCGCCGGCGGCACGGTGCGCGGCCTGCTCGAGGTCGACGTGAGCTACGACGCCCACATGCTGCAGGGCCTGGTCGTCACGCTGGTGCTGACCTCGCTGGTCGGCGCGGCGCTCAGCGGCCTCGGCATCGGCTGGCTGGTCCGGCGCGAACTGCGGCCCTTGCTGGCGCTGGCGGCGCAGACCCGGGCGATTTCGCCGCAGCAGCTTCACCAGCGGCTGCAACTGCGTCGCCCGGCGGAAGAGCTGCTGCCGTGGATCGAGCAGTTCAACGCGATGATGGACCGGCTCGAGCGCGCCTATGCGCAGCTCGAAGGCTTCAACGCCGATGTCGCGCACGAATTGCGCACGCCGCTGGCCAACCTGATCGGCCAGACCGAGGTCGCGTTGTCGCGCGAGCGCTCGGTCGAGTCGCTGCGCGACACGCTGATCTCCAACCTCGAAGAGATGCTGCGCCTGTCGGCGATGGTCAACGACATGCTGTTCCTCTCGCACGCCGACCGCGGCGCCGTCGCGCGGCGGGGCGAGCCGGTCAGCCTGGCCGCGCTGGCCCGGCAGGTGGCCGAGTTCCACGAAGCGCCGCTCGAAGAAGCGGGCCTGCACTTCCGGATCGACGGCGATGCGACGGTGGCGGTCGACGAATCGCTGTTCAAGCGCGCGCTGTCCAACCTGATCGGCAACGCGACCCGTTTCGCCAAGCCCGGCTCGACGGTCGTGATCGGCATCGCGCCCGAACTGCCCGAGCAGGTGCGCGTGATGGTCCAGAACGAAGGCGAGGTCATCGACGCCGGTTCGCTGCCGCGCCTGTTCGACCGCTTTTTCCGCGTCGACGAGTCGCGTTGCTGCGACGAGATCCAGCACCACGGCCTGGGCTTGTCGATCGTCGCCGCGATCGCGCGCATGCACGCCGGCCGCACGCTGGCCGAGTCGCAGGGCGGGGTCACGCGGGTCGGCTTCACCTTGGCCGCGGGCTGACACGCGGGGCTGTTTACACTCCTTTGCAGGCGCGCACGTGGCGGCTCGTCAACGGCCGTGCCGCGGCGCGCATTGAAGACCCAGCCCGCGCAGCCTGCGCTGGACTGACCTGCCCGAAACCGAAGGAGCTTTTCGATGAAGAAGACGATTCTGGCGACCTTGATCGCCCTGGCCGCTGGCCTGACCGCCGGCGTCACCGCCCACGCCGCCACTGACCAGCCGATGAGCGCCGAACAAAAGGCCGCGGCAAAGGCCAAGTGGGACGCGATGACCCCCGAAGAAAAGGCCGCGGCGAAGGACAAGGCCAAGGCCAAGTGGGACTCGATGACGCCCGAAGAACAAGCGGCTGCGAAGAAGAAGCACCCGCGCGCGGCCAAGATGGCCGAAGAGAAAGCCGCCGCGACCAAGTGAGTCGCCTGCTGCCCGCCGGCTGACGACAGCCGAACGACAGGCCCGCTCGAACCAGTGCCGTCGGCGCTCGGTTCCAGCGGGCCTCCTCGTTTTGCGGCGCGGGCACAATGCGAGCGAGATGACGCCGCCCCCGTTTCGCCTCGCTGCCTGCCTGCTCGGCGTGCTGCTGGCCGGGTGCGCGACGCGCGCGGCCGACGTGAAGCCGCTGCCGGCCAATCCGGCCGACTTCGCGGCCTGGGAATGCGAGCGCATCGACGACGAGCTCGACTCGGTGCAGCAGCACGCCGCCGATGTCGCCTACTCGGTCGACGAACGGGCCGGCAACAACATCCTCGCGCTCGGCGTCGGTCTCGGCATCTTCTGGCCGGCGATCCTGGCCATGCGCCCCGACGGGCTGGAAGCCGATGAACTGGGCCGGCTGAAGGGCCGCTACGAAGCCTTGCGCACGGCCGCCCGCAGCAAAGGCTGCCCGCCGCCGGGGGTGGAATTGCCGCCGGCGCGGGTGGCCGCGCTGGCGGTGGCGGTCGGCGAGCGCCTGGTCTACGAAGACCGTATCGGCGGCCGCGGGCCGACCAGCGAATGGGCGCTGCGCCTCGTCGCACTGCGCCGCGACGAGGTCGAGTTCCGCGTCGAACAGCCGGGCGGCCCGTTGCTCTGGCGGCAGGACCTGGCCGGCAACGTCACCGCCGCGCCGCCGGGTTCGCTGTACTGGCCGCGCCTGCTGCGTCGCGACCTGGTGCTCGGCCAGGTGCTGGCGGGCGACTTCGATCTTGCCGGCGACCTGCTGTCGCGCGCCCGCGTGCGCGGCCAAGTGGTCGCGGTCGGGCCGCAGATCGTCGCCGAGCGCCGCTTCGATGTCGCGGTGATCGAACTCTTCGGCGATGCCCAGCGCGGCGACACCAGCACCCGACTCGACGGCGCGATCGTCGTCGACCGCGCCAGCGGCGTGCTGCTGCGGCTGGACCTGCGCAGCGCGTTGGCGGGTTTCAACCTGCAGCGCCGGCTGATGCGGGTCGAACGCACGGCACCCTGACCGAGCCCTTCCGTTCTTTCGGCTCGCAAAGCAACAGATCTTTACCGCCGTCGCATGGCGGCGACACGGCCGCGGCTCAAAGTGACCTACCCGTCGTCGATGACGATGAAGGAGCTCCGATGACCGCCCTGTTCCGCACCTTTACCGACCGGCCGCTGCGCCTGGTTGCCGTCACCCTCGTGCTCGCGATCGCGGGCGGCCTGGCTTTGACGGCCGATGCGGCGCCGCCCCGTGGGGGCGCGCATGAAGGCGCGATCGGCGACATGATGGTCGGCCCGGGCCATATCCAGCACATGCTCGACGCGGTCAACGCCAGCACCGAGCAGCGCAGCCAGATCAAGGCCATCATGGACGGCGCGCAGGTCGACCTGAAGGCCCAGCGCGAGGCGAGCCGCTCGCTGCACGAGCAGTCGCTGCAGCTCTTCACGCAAAGCACGGTCGACGCCCGCGCCGCCGAAACGCTGCGCCAGCAGATGCTGGCCCAGCACGATGTGGCGAGCAAGCGCATGCTGCAGGCGATGCTCGACGTGAGCCGGGTTTTGACGGCCGACCAGCGCAAGCAGCTCGGCGACTCGATGGTCCAGCGGCGCGCGCAGATGGAGCGCCAGCGCGCCGAGCGTGAGGCGTCGGGCAAGTCGGCGACCCAGTAGCCGGCGTCCTTCGAGAGCCTGGCGATCCGCTATCCTGACTGCCTGAAATCCTGGTATGGAGTTTTCCCTGCCGAGGTCTTTTCCGCCGCCCGGCCCTGCCGGCGCGGCGCCCTTCGTTTTGCGGATGCCTGATGTGACGAGCCGCCTGCTGCTGATCGACGACGACGCCCGCCTGACCACGATGGTCGGCGACTATTTGCGCCGCAATGGCTACGAGGTCGATGCCGCCGGCTCGCTGGCCGCCGGCCGCGAGCAGCTGAAGCTGCGCATGTACGACGCGCTGCTGCTCGACCTGATGCTGCCCGACGGCGACGGCCTCGACCTGACCCGCGAACTGCGCTCCGACGCCCGCACCCGCCGCCTGCCGCTGCTGATGCTGACCGCGCGCGGCGAGCCGATGGACCGCATCGTCGGCCTCGAGATCGGCGCCGACGACTACCTGCCTAAACCTTTCGAGCCGCGCGAGCTGCTGGCGCGCGTGAAGGCCTTGCTGCGCCGCGCCGCGCCCGAACCCGCCGGCGACGAGGTGCTGCACTTCGGCCGCCTCGAAGTCGACCTCGGCGCCCGCCAGGCGCGCCTGGACGGCGGCCCCTGCGACCTGACCAGCCACCAGTTCGACCTGCTCGTCGTGCTCGCCCAGAGCCCGGGCCGGGTGTTGTCGCGCGACCAGATCATGGACGCGCTCAAAGGCCACCCGCTGGAGGCCTTCGACCGCAGCATCGACGTCCACATCTCACGCATCCGCGCGGTCATCGAAGACGACCCGAAGAACCCCAAGCGCGTGCTCACCGTGCGCGGCGCCGGCTACGTGTTCGCGAAGAAGCAGGACGCCGACACTTAAGTGCGTTCGCTTTATTTCCGGATCTACCTGACGGTGGTCGCCGCGCTGGCGCTGTTCGCGCTGGTGTCCGGCTGGCTGCTGCAAAGCCACCTGGAGACCGAACGCGCGCGGGTCGAGGGCAACGTCAGCGAGCGCCTGGCCGCCTGGGGCGACCTGCTGCAGCGGTCCTTGCCCGGCCCCGACGCGCCGCCTGCCGAACAGGCTGCGGCGCTGCGCGACTGGTCGAGCCGGCTGCGCCTGCCGATGGCGCTGAGCGATTCGCAAGGACAGCGCATCGTTGCGTCGGACTCGTTCCTGCGCCGCGAGGCCGACGGTTCGTTGGCCGGTCGCGGACAGGCGATCCGGCTCGACGACGGCCGCACGCTGACTGTCCTGCGCCCGCTGGGGATGCGCGTCGGCCCCGGCGGCCAGATCACCCGCGGTCCGCCCGACGGGCCGGGGCCCGGGGGACCTGGCAGACCCGCAGGCCCGGGCGCCCCCGGCGACGCCGGAGATCCGGGCCGGGTGCTGCGCCTGAGGCCGCCCTGGGGACAGTTCGGCGGCTTGCCCGACAGCGTCGGGCTGGCGATCCTGCTGGTCGTGCTGTTCGCCGCCGTCGCCGGCGGTGCCTGGCCGGTCGTGCGCCGGCTGACACGGCGGCTCGAAGCGCTGAAGCGCGGCGTCGAAGCCTTCGGTGCCGGCCATCTGCAGCAGCGCGTTGCCGAAGACGGCCGCGACGAGGTCGCCGCGCTCGGCGCCAGCTTCAACCAGGCCGCATCGCGCATCGAGGCCTTGCTGCGCTCGCACCAGAGCCTGCTGGCCAATGCCAGCCATGAACTGCGCTCGCCGCTGGCGCGGCTGAAGATGGCGGTCTCGATGATCGAGGACGCGACGCCGGGCCAGCGCGAAGACCTGCGGCACGAGATCGACACCAACATCGGCGAGCTCGACGCATTGGTCGAGGAAGTGCTGCTCGCCAGCCGCCTGGACGCCAGCCTGACGCTGGACCTCGACGAATCGGTCGAGCTGCTGGCGCTGGCCGCCGAGGAGGCGTCGCGCGTGCAGGCCGGCGTGCAGGGCGACAACCTGCGTGCCAAGGGCGACGAGCGGCTGCTGCGCCGGGCCTTGCGCAACCTGCTCGAAAACGCGCGCCGCTACGGCGGCGCGGAAGTCGACGTGAATGTCGAAGGCCGCGGCAGCCAGGTCGAGGTGAAGGTCTGCGACCGCGGACCCGGCGTGCCCGAAGCCTTTCGCGAGCGCATCTTCGAGCCGTTCTTCCGCCTGCCCGGCCATGCCGAACGCGAAGGCGGCGTCGGCCTCGGCCTGGCGCTGGTGCGCCAGATCGCCGAACGCCACGGCGGCAGCGTGCGCTGCGAGCCGCGCGACGGCGGCGGCAGCTGCTTCACGCTGGCGCTGCCGGCGGCCTGAGAGCCCGAATCAGCGCGCAGGCATGCGCCGCAACACGACCGACAGCAGCGCGCTCAAGCCCAGCGCCGTGAGCACGAGCCCGGCGGTGGCGGCGAACCAGAAGCCGCGCGGCCCTTGCAGGACGGCCGGCACCCAGCCGCCGACATCGAAGGCCAGCAGGTAGCCGCCGCCGAGGCCGACGCCCCACAACGCGGCGACGTTGATCGCCAGCGGCAAGGTCGCGATCCGGTAGGCGCGCAGCACGAAGGCCGCGATCGTCTGCGCCGCGTCGGCGGTGTGCAGCAGGGCAACGAAGGTCAGCAGCGGCAGCGCGGCGGCGAGCACCGCCGCATCGCGGGTGTACAGGGCGAGCACCGGCCCGCGCGCGATGAACAAGGCGCCGGCCATCATCGACGCGATCGCGCAGCCGAGCAGCAGGCCGTGCCAGCCGAGCCGGCGGGCGTCGGCCGCGTCGCGCGCGCCGATGCGCTGGGCAACCAGCGTGCTGGTCCCGTTGGCGATGGCCAGCGGCATCATGAACATCAGCGACACCAGGTTGACGGCGATCTGGTGGCCGGCCACCGGCGTGGTGCCCAGGCGGGCGATGAACAAGGCCATGAAGGTGAAACCCGAGACCTCGATCAAGACCGCCGCGCCGATCGGCAGGCCGAGCCGGAGCTGGGCCGCGATCGCGCCGCGCTCGGGTGCATCCAGGCCGCGGCCACGCAGCTCGAACGGCGCGTAGAACGGGTCGCGCCGCATCACGACCACGGCGGCCAGCAGCTGCGCCCACATTGCGATGCAGGTCGCGATGCCGCAGCCGACGACGCCGAGCGCCGGAACGCCCAGCGCCGGCACGCCGAAGATCAGAGCCGCCGACAGCGGCGCCTTCAGCGCCAGCCCGCCGAGCTGCAGCGCCATCACCGCCTTCGGCCGCGAGACGGCGGTGTTGAAGCCGCGGTAGGCGGTGAACAGCAGCGACGCCGGCAGCGAAAGCGCCAGCGCCAGCAGGTAGCCGCGGACTTTGGCCGCGACCTCGGGCGAAGCGTGCGCCAGCGCCAGGAACGGCGCCGGAAAGGCCAGCAGCAGGCTGCCGGCGAGCGACAGCCCGATCGCCAGCCACAGCGCCTGGTGCAGCTCGCGGCCGGCGTCAGTCAGGCGGCCGGCACCGAAGAGCTGGCCGACGATCGGGCCGAGCGCCATCACCACGCCCATGAAGCCGACGAAGGTGGTGATGTAGGCGGCCGCGCCGACCGCCAGTGCCGCGAGGTCGGTCGCCGAATGGCGCGCGACCAGCACGGTGTCGATCGTGCTGAAGGCCAGCAGCGATATCTGGCCGATGAACACCGGCCAGGCGAGCGGCGCGATACGGCGGGCGCTGCCGGCCAGGCTGGCCGTCAAACGAAGGTCTCGGCGCCGGGGTGGTCGGTGCCGCTGGCCAGGCGCGCGCGCTCGGCATAGCGGTTGAAGCGCCAGGCGCGGCCGTCGAGCGTGATGCGCCGCCAGACCGCACGTTTTTCGCCCGGCGTATAGGCCGGCCAGTGCTGGACTTCGTCGAAGCTGCGGCCGCAGCCCTTGCAGACATCGTCGCCCTGGCTCGTCGAGCAGATCGCGATGCACGGCGCGTCGGGCGTGCTCGCATACCACGCGAGCCAGGCCGCCTGCGCCTTCGCCGGCATCGTCTGCTCGTCGGCGAAGGGCTCGCGGTAGTAGACCATCAGCCCGTAGACCTCGGCCAGCGCACGCACCTCGGCGCAGGCGGTGATGCCGTCGGGCGACGGCGAACGCTCGCGCCACCAGTTGATGGCGGATTCGATGTCGGTGATGTGCAGCGCTGCCATGGCGTCGCGGGACGGACGCAAAAGAGGCGCGAACGACCCGCCGAAGGGGACGCGAAGGATAGCAGCGCGCAGGCCCGCGCCAGGGGACGAGGTTTACTTGACGATCGACGCTTTCAGCGCCAGCCCGGCCGCGCGCTTGGCGCGTGTGGCGGCGCGCTGGTAGGCGTTCTCGGCGCGGGTGCGCATCTCTACCGCACGCTCCAGCGCACGGTTGTAGCGCTCGGTGGTGTAGGTGTTCTCGGTGCCGATGTAGATCGTGCGGCGCAGCGGCGAATCGCCGAAGCGCGGCACCAGCACGGTCAGGCTGCAGTCGCGCACCTTCGACTTCGCGCGCGTGCGGATCACCGGGCCGAAGATGCCCACCGGCAGGTCGCTGGTCTTGTTCTCGCTCGGCGCGTGCTGCAGCGTCGTCGGTGCGGGCAGTTTGGCGATGCGTTTGAGCAGCTCGGTGGTGGCGGCCTGCAGTGCGGTGGTCGCGCCGCTGCCGTCGGGCGAGTGGTCGGAAAAGAGCTTGGTGCCGCCGTAGCGCAACTGCCAGCCATGGGTGGCACGGGAATCGATGCGTTGGATGCCTTGCGGCACCGTGAAGGTCTGGCCGGTGAAGATGACGACGTCGCGAACTTTCATTGGGGTTCCTTCATGAGCAATGCTTGGTGTCTTGGGAACCTCCCCTGGGCCGGCATTTTACGACAGCTAACTCAGGCGATGAGCAGCAAGGCCAATCCGATTGCCGCTGGTAACGCTTGTATCAACAGAATCCTGCGATTCGCGGTTGCGCCGCCATAGAGGCCGGCGACCAGCACGCAGCCGAGGAAGAAGACCTTCACCCCAAGACCCGCCGCGCCCAGGCTCAGGCCCCAGAACAGACCGGCAGCCAGGAAGCCGTTGTACAGGCCCTGGTTGGCGGCCAGCACCTTGCTCGCGGTGGCGGCGGCCTGGGTCTGGCCGAAGGCGCGCAAGCCGATCGGCTTGTCCCACAGGAACATCTCCAGGACGAGGATGTAGACGTGCAACAACCCGACGAGGGCGATGACGACGTTGGCGGCGGTGGACATGGCGCGGACTTTCGTTGTTGTTGGGATGATTCGAGGTTAACCGGAAGCCGCGCGTTTGCGCGTCTTGTGAGCCGCGCGTGGCGGCGACAGGAAAGCGACGAAGCGCCGTTCATCGCGGCTCAGGCCGGCCGGCCCGGCCAAGCCGGCCAAGCCAACCGAGCCAGTCGAGCCAGAGATTTTCCGCAAGGCCGCCGCGCCGCAGCCCGGTTCGGCTTCGCCGAGCAGCAGCGCCAGCACGCGTGGGTGCACATAGGCCTTGCGGCAGACGGCAACCGTGTTGCCAAGCCGGCTGGCCACTTCGCTCAACACTTGTTTGGCCCGGCTTGCCGGCGTGCCTTCGGCGGCCTCGGCCGGCTGCCCGGCCAGGGCCAGCGCATGAACGCTGCCATGCCAGGTGCGAAAGTCCTTGGCGGTGAAGTCGCCGCCGCTGGCTTCGCGCAGGTAGTCGTTGACGTCGGCCGAGCCGATCGAATGCGGCTCGCCGTCGTCGTCGAGGTACTGGAACAGTTCCTGCCCGGGCAAGGTCTGGCATCGGCGCACGATGCGGGCGACGTTCGGGTCGTCGACCGCCACCTCCTGCGGTACGCCGCTCTTGCCGCGAAAGCGCAGGCGCAGCCGGCTGCCCGTGACCGCCGCATGGCGGCGCCGCAGCGTGGTCAGCCCGAACGAGCCGTTGCTGCGCGCGTACTCGTCATTGCCGACCCGGACCATCGTCGTATCGAGCAGGCGCACGATCGTGGCCAGCACCGCATCGCGGCGCACCGGCTGCGCGTTCGCCGGCCCGAGGTCGCGTTTGACGCGGGCGCGAATCCGCGGCAGTGCAGCCGCGAATTCGAGCAGTCGGTCGAACTTGTGCGCGTCGCGCGCCGCGCGCCACGCCGGGTGGTAGCGGTACTGCTTGCGGCCGCGCGCGTCGCGGCCGGTGGCTTGCAGATGGCCTTGTTCGAGCGCGCAGATCCAGACCTGCGTGTAGGCCGGTGGTATCGCCAGGGCGCGGATGCGGCTCAATGACGCGGGGTCGCGCAGCGGGGTGCCATCGGGCCTTCGGTAGACGAAGCCTTTGCCGCGCCGGTGGCGAGAGTAGCCCGGTGCTTCGTCGCTGACGTAGACCAGGCCGGGCGGGGCGACCGCTGCCGCTGCGGGTGGAGCGGACGACGCGGCCTCGTCCACCCGCTTCATGCCATCAGCGGCTCAATGCGCGCTCGAGCTGGGCCTTGTTCATCGTCGAGCGGCCCTTGACGCCGCGCGAGCGGGCTTCGTTCTTCAGTTGCTCCAGCGTGCGCCCGCCTGCGCCGCTGTGCGAACGCATGCCGCCGCGCTGGCCGGACGAGATGTCGTTGATCGAACTCTTGCTGGCTTCCTTCGACTCGCCGTGCCGCGCGCGTTCCTTGTTGACCGTGCGCGCCGCGATTTCCTCGGCCAGCTTCTCGCCCTTGCCCTGAGCCTTCTGCGAGTCCTTGATGTGCTTGTACTGTCGTTCGCGCTTGGCGCTCCATTGGTTGGCCGGCATGTCAACTCCTTCGGCAGCCACGGGGTACGGTGCAGCGCCGCGGCGGCTGCCGAGCCGCGGCCTGCGACGGTGAAAACGGCGGATCGACGGCTGTCATCACGACGCCCGAGCCGGCTCGAAGCCGAGCCGTTTCATCGCCGGTGAAAGCCCTTGGCGCGATGCGCTGTAGGCGGCCCATGGCGCATTGCCGAGCGCAAAGCGTTCGCTGGCGTTGCGAACCGTCCACTGCGCGGGCCCGGCCAAGCTGTCGAGTTCGTCCCAGGCGAGCGGTACCGAGATGCCGACGCCAGGCCGCGCGCGCGCCGACCAGGCGCAGACGGTGGTCGCGCCGAAGCCGTTGCGCAGGTAGTCGATGAAGATCTTGCCGACCCGGTTCTTCGGGCCGCTCTTGGCGACGAAGCGTTCGGGCAGCACCTGCGCCATGTGCTCGACGATGGCCTGCGAGAAGTCCTTCACCGCATCCCAGCCGTGGCGCGGCGTCAGCGGCACCACCAGATGCAGGCCCTTGCCGCCGCTGGTCTTCAGGAAGTTCACGAGGCCGAGTTCATCCAGAAAGCCGTGCAGCAGCCCGGCCGCCTCGCGCACGCCGGGCCAGCCGACGCCGCTGCCCGGATCGAGGTCGAAGACCATCCGGTCGGGGCGGTCGATGGCGCGCGTGCTCGCGTTCCAGGTGTGGAACTCGATCACGTTCATCTGCGCCGCCGACAACAGGCCTCGCTGGGCCGCAATCGCGAGCAGCGGTTCATGGCCGGGGTCGAGCGCCGGGTCTTGCAACTCGACGCCGGGCAGTTCGCCTTCGTCGGCATGCTTCTGGAAGAAGAACGATCCGTCGACCCCCGCCGGCGCCCGCAGCAGCGCAACCGGGCGCGCCCGCAGGTGCGGCAGCATCAGTGCCGAGACGCCGGCGTAGTAGGCGACGAGTTCGCCCTTGGTGAGGCTGCTGCGGGCATCGATCACGCGTTCGGCGTGGGTCACGCGCGTGGCGGCCACGCGGGTGCGCGGCTGGGCCATCGGGGTGGGCTGGGCAAGGTTCACGACGAGTTCCTTCGGCAGCTTCAACGGACGGTCGAGGGGTCGACTTCGAACGCCCGATGCTAGGACCGGCACCGCCAGCCGATCGTCGTCGCGCGCCGATTCCCATTGTGGGAAGGCGCCTACGCACACTGCCTGAATGTCGATGTTTCGCTGCGCGGCAGTCCTACAGCAATGTCAGATGCCGGCTGCGCGACAAGCCCCGACCGCCGGCCTATTCTCGATTCACCCCGAAATAACGAAGGAGTTCAAATTGGGCAAATACTTGATTGCGTGGATCCTGGGTGTGCCGGCTTTCGTGCTCGTTATCGCCTATTTGTTCTTCCACTAGCCTGCGAGCGCACGAACAGGGCGCCGAGCGCCAGCGCCACCAGAGCCAAGGTGCCCGGCTCCGGGACCGTGGTGTCGCGCACGGCGATGTTGCTGGCCGCGACTTCACCGTTGTCGCCGACTTCGCCGATGTAGACGAAGAGCCCGGCGGTCGATGCGGCGGCCGTCAGGTTGAAGTCGATCACGCCGTTGTCACCCATGCTCAGGAAACCGAAGGCGCCGGGAATCGCAGTCGTCGATTCGCCGTCGAACAGGCCGAGCGTGGCGACGAGGTTGTCGACCGCGGTGCCGGCTGCATCGGTGCCGAAGAGCTTCGCATCGGCCGGCGCGCGTTGCAGGCCGGGTGTGAAGTTGGTGCCGCTGATGAAGTCGAACAGCGACAGCCCTGCGGCCGCAGACGCGCACGCGGCATCGGCGCAGTCGGTCGTGCTGAGTTTGATGGCGTCGAGGTCGAAGCCGGAGAACTGGCCCGGTGCGCCGCCGAGGCCGCTGCTGTTGTCGCTGATGCTGACCGACAGGATGGTCGCCAGGCCGATGGAAGAGAGGTCGGCCTTGTACACCCCCGTGTTGGCCAAGGTGCCACCGGTCAGGCCGGTGAGCTTGGCCAGGGTCACCGGCACCGCGCCGGCGGTGGCAGCGCCGAGCGCGAGGGCGCCGGCAAGAAAAACATTGCGAAACATGGATGGCCCCTTGAGCAGGTGATGTCGATCTGACACCTCTTGGGACGCATAAGCCGCGCCGACTCGACCCCCTAGGTTTCGTAAGCGCTTGATTTGGCGGACAAACTATTCTGCCGCTCGCAACACGCTGCGACGCGTCGGAACACCGGTGTCAGGCTCGCCGACACCGCCGGCTGCAACGCGCTGTACTCTCTCGTTAGCGAACGTTGCTCGCGCCATCTCTGCGGCAACCGGCGCAACGGCCGGCTGGCTGGTTTCAACAAGGGATAGGGCACGGGCGCCGAGGCCCGTACCCGGTGGGAAGCTACAGCCAGGCGACGCCGTAGTAGTCATAGACCCGGCGACCGTAGTCGTCGGTGTAGGCCGGCACGTCGCTGTGGTGGTAGCGCGGTGCCTTCTCGAGCTGCGATTTTTCCAGCGGCACGACGTAACCATCCTTGGTCGTGTCGTACTTGAGCATGCTCCACGGCAGCGGGTAGCGGTCGGTGCCGATACCGAGGAAGCCACCGAATTCCAGCACCGCATAGCGGACCAGGCCGGAGCGCTTGTCGATCATCAGGTCGTCGATCGAGCCCAGCTTGTCGCCGGCGCCGTTGTACACCGCAGTGCCTTCGACCTTGTCGGACGAGATCACGGGGTTGATGCTAGTCATGAAAATCTCCTTTGCGGTTTGAAGCAGCCGGCAGACGAACTGCCGGCCAGCCAGGGCAACGTGTCGCGCACGTCGAACCGTGTTTATCCGCCGTGCGGGGAGAAGAGGCTATCGGCCCCAGCGCTACGCGCTTGTAGGAGTTCGCCCACTCGCCGGAGACGCGGCTGACTTCGGAAATGAAAAGGGGCCCGAAGGCCCGTTTTGATTCGATATCTGGCGGAAAGGGAGTCTGCCTCCGTAGAACTCCAGCCGACATCAGCAAACCTCATCGATCATCCGGGTCGGACGATTCTTCCTATGAAGGTCCAATAAAACCGACCGCGCAGCGCCTCAACCGCTATCATCCAACCTCACCCATGATGTTGGGTTGTTTGTTGGGTCCGATCGCCGAGCGAGCGTTGCTATGCCGAAAGTCGCACGAGAACTGTCAGCACTGGAGGTCGGCCGTCTGAAGTCCCCCGGGTACTACCCGGCAGGCGGCGTCCCGGGGCTCGCGATGCAGGTGAATCCGGCAGGTGCGCGATCCTGGATTCTTCGCGTCAAGGTCGGAGCAAAGCGTCGAGACATGGGGCTGGGGGCGTATCCCGGCGTCACGCTCGCCCAGGCCCGCGAGAAGGCCCGCCAGGCCCGGGAACGGATCGATCAAGGGCAGGACCCCATCCTTGAGCGGGAACGCGCCCGCAGCCTTCTACGGGCTGCCCAGGTGAGCGCCATCAGCTTTGAGGGCGCAGCCCGGAAGTTCGTAGACGCGAAGTCGGCCGAATGGAGCAACGACAAGCACCGCAAGCAGTGGCTGGCGACGCTCGTGCAGTACGCGTTCCCGGTCTTCGGACTCGTGCATGTCACCGACATCCGGCAGGAACACGTTCTTCAAGCACTGGAGCCGATTTGGTCCACGAAGACAGAGACGGCCTCTCGCCTTCGGGGTCGGATCGAAAACGTTCTGGACTGGGCCAAGGCGCGCGGGCACCGGAGCGGCGAGAACCCGGCCCGCTGGCGCGGGCACCTCGACAAGCTACTTCCTGCCCCGAAGAAGATCGCCAAGGTCGAGCATCACGCTGCCGTTCCGGTCGACGATGCACCCGCCTTCTACGGGGCGCTTCTTCAGCGTGATGGCGTCGCCGCCCAGGCCCTCCAGTTCGCCATGCTCACCGCGGCTCGATCGGGCGAGGTTCGGGGCGCGACATGGGCAGAGATCGACCTGGAGAAGGCACTTTGGGTCATCCCGGCTGCTCGCATGAAGGCGGGCGTTGAGCATCGGGTGCCGTTGGGCGAGGCGGCACTAGCCATTCTCCGTTCGCTGCCCCGGATCGAGGGCACAGAGTACGTCTTCGCCGCCCCGCGGGGTGGTCAACTGTCCGACATGTCGCTTACGGCCGTGATGCGTCGGATGGGCCTCCCGTACGTGCCCCATGGACTGCGCTCGACCTTTCGGGACTGGGCAGCCGAGAAGACGAATTACCCGCGGGACCTCGCCGAGAAGGCCCTGGCGCACACCTTAGACAGCCGGACCGAGGCGGCATATCAACGCAGCGACATGATCGAACGACGGCGGGTCATGATGGATCAATGGGCGACGTATCTCAGCACGCCGATACGCCAATGCAGCACAGTGGCGGCGGTCCAACGTAGGGTGGCATGAACGCGAAGTTGCATCCGCTGGCCGACGCTTTGCGAGCCGCCGGCATTGAGGGTGATGAACTGACCTCCGCCAGCGATCGCCTCGACGCGCGGCAAAAGCGGCTCCACCACCGCCGGACGCTTCTAGCGACTGGCTCGGGCTGGGTAGCCGATATGGAGTGGCGACCATTGGCACTGATGGCGCTCGAAGACCTCGCCGTGCTGCTCAAGGCTGGGCAGCCAAACCAAGAAACCCTCGCCATGTTGGCTGAGTTCATTTCGGATGTCGTGGCAACGTCCGAACGGTCTGAAAAACATGAGGAAGAGTCGGCCCACCTGGCAGTCCGAATCTTGCGATGCCAGCGAATCGGCGCGCAGCCTGACCGTGCGCTTCGCGAGGCACGAGCGGTTGCGACATATCAAAGCGCGATCGATACAGGGGACACCGAATCGGTGGCGCTGACGAGGGCATATGACGCGTTGCGAGGCGATGGTGACCAGTACATGAAGGACCGAGCCCGTGGCGGGCAGCAAGCGGTCACGGGGTCGGCCGGCGTCACATCGACCGTGGCCGATCGCGTCGTCAAAGAGGACCTATTGCCCCTTCTCCGACGCGCGGGATTAGTGTCGCGTCGCCCCGCGGGTAGGAAGAAGGCGAAGTCCGAATAGGACCGACAAACTGAGGGTGCCTTTTTAGCCACTATTCGCCACCGAGCGCCACAAGAAGAATCCTCCTCATGCCGAGGCATCCCGCCTCTGCTATCAGAAGGAAACCGCATGATTTCTCAATCCGACCAGCGTCCTCCACCGCTTGTCTTCCGAAAGCGAACCGTCTGCAGAGTCGTCGGCTGCAGTCCCGCTCACCTTGATCGCCTGCGGGCAGTCGGCGACTTCCCTGCGGCAATCAAGCTCGGCGCGCAGGCGATTGGATGGCACGTACGCGACATTGAAGCTTGGCTCGCCAGTCGTCCCACAACTTCAAATTGAAAGCTCCGATGAACAACTGCAATTCCGAATGCTTTCGCGCCGACGGCGCCAGGCGAGTGGCTGCTCTACTTGAGCAGTGCGAACTTGACGAACCCCGCTATGCCACGCTATCCGGTCTCCTTGGGCGCCTCTGGGCCGCGCCATGTTTCATCTACTGCGACCGGGGCGACAGGCTCGCGCGACTTGCTACCAACGAGGAGGCGTTGTGCAGGTGACCTACTTCGACATCGAGCAGGCGGCAGAATTGCTCGCCGAATCGAACGTGCTGATCGAGTTCGAGGCGCCGGGCATGTCGCACACG
>Ga0307513_10002964_pt1 | contig 23158 bp, 15 predicted proteins | sample 15_EM_MG_FD_202174 | JGI IMG/M metagenome (GOLD analysis project Ga0307513, IMG submission 202174) | Populus trichocarpa ectomycorrhiza microbial communities from riparian zone in the Pacific Northwest, United States - 15_EM | ecosystem: Host-associated > Plants > Roots > Unclassified | place...
CTTGTACTGCACATTTAAAAGCTTCATGACATCAATTGTGTCTTGATAAAATAAAATTCCGGCAATTTAAAACTGAATTTTCTTCTGTTGAATCTCAATAAAAATTCTAATGATTTTCGTCTTTTTCAAGGGTCTTCATCATCGAATGACTTGCTATCAGAATCTACCTGTTTATTAGAACTACATATCTCCACAGGAACATTGAAAGATATTTGTTGTGCAAGTTCGAGCAGAGATAATTCTAAATTTTTTTATGGCTAAACACTTGATAGGGCTGCCAGCCCCGTTACAAGGCTTACAAAAACAGAGCAATAATGTTGAAATAGAATATATTTTCGACATTTTGATGGCCTTAGCTCACCATGAAGTTTCTGAAATTGAGTTAATGAGGCAGGATATAAAGTGAAACTCAAAAGTTGAATTAAGATGGACAATGGAATGAAGTACAATTTGGTGCATTTTCGTAACGTATTATTTATAGTCATGTAACGTATTTGAACAAAGTAATATTTTCGTATCTTCAGCCCTCTTGAGAAATATTCATGATTGCTTTCTCTCGACTTGGTTGTATACTGTTCTTCTTCCATTTCTCTTCTTACCTGCAAATCAGTTGTCAAACTTGAGCAATTTAAAGATTAAAATCTTCGAGACAGTTAGTTTGGTCATTCATCGAGTTAAGCAGGATATACCTGATCTTTGTCTTGTTCTAGGATTGACAAGTTGGGGTATAAACACCCCAGTTCCTGCATTGTCATTTCTCCACAAGCTTCCAAGCCATTTTGGAACTGAACTGCTATTCTCGCTTTCCCAGCAACTAAAGTAGCTTCCTGGTTGTGCTGCAATGGTTACGGTGGTTGTTAACCTCTTCAATCTTTGCTTGTTAGCACTTGTGGAGTTTAGATGTCTGGTTTGGAGGAAATCTTCATCTTCATCTTCTGTCAAAAGCAAAACCTGCTTTCTAATTTCAGCATAAAAAACGTCATCCTCATTCATTCCTTCGTGCTCGAGATTTTGGTCTCTGTTCATGGTCATGTTGGGTCGTAAAATTCTATGGGCTCCAACTAAGCATGGACTGCAAAATACAGAAGAACCATATATAAAGGCCAACGCTTTTTCAGAGGGTGCAGAGAACGCAGGTAAATTAGATCCATCCAAGTCTAAGGAATATTAATAGCGCTGTATGCTTTGTGAACGTCTTTTACCTGTCTGCAACATTTGTTTCAATTGATCCGACAATCTGACATAAGATCTTGGAGTTAAGAAAGTCCGAAATTCATTGGATTGGCTCTATTATGCTTAAAAAAACGAGTAAATATCAATTCAGAGTATCAACAAGGTGACTAACCACCGCAACAGATAGCTTATTGGTGGATTGGCTCTATTATGCTTATCCCGTTGAAACACGCACCAAAATCTGGACGGTCAAGTAACGGGCTTTGATTTTTATTTTTTAATAATTTCGGTGGCAATACACTCGAACATGATTACTTCAACATTGGACTTAAATTGTATTGATATGAGAGCGGAACCAAATTAAAGGACATGCCAAAAACTGGACAAGGTTGAAAATAGAGTCCAAGGATAATAGACAAGTCGGCCTGCACAAAACAGAGTCAGACAGAAATGTAGTCATCCACGGAACAAATTCTCCGAAACAAAGTAGCCATCAACGGAACAAATTCTCCGAAACAAAGTTAGCAACTATATAATATGAGTTTGCAGACAGACATCGAGTTAAAATTCCCTTTCTTAATTTCAGTTCAGTTTGGTTGTTTACCTATTCTTTTTTCTTTTTTTTTAAAAAAAAAATATTATCCTCTTCCTTTCTGTTTTCTAGTAATTCCATGCTGCCATCAATTGTGATTTAAAATCCGATCATTGCATATTACATGAATTAGTTGAGTTTTTATTTTAGTTTCAACTCTATTTATACACGTGGTGCAAATACAATTTTTAAAATATTATAGTACAGTAAATTATGCTTTAAGGAGGCTTTTACTGTGAGGCCCGTAGATTTATTTTAATTATTGGTCCATTAAGTTGAGCTCTTTTTTCTAATCCATTGATCTGGCCCAGAGCTACTAACTAAAAATATTCGTTGAGAATCATAGTTATTAAACCCGAACCGGCCTGGCGGGTCGACCCGGTGGCTGGACCGGTCCGGGTTAGGAAAAAGACCGGTAAGTGTAAAAAACCGGCAAGACCCGGTCGACCCGGCGGGTCAACCCATGACCAGGGCGACCCAGGCAAACCCATACGAGACCCGGCATTTGTAATGCATCAACTGCCATTTGCAAAATCAAAACTCGATCCATGAACACCAATCAACCTAACATTTAAATCCTGCAAAAATTAACAGATCTGAATCAAACTCGGCAACAAAACACACAAAATCTAAACAACGAGATCTGCGAGTTACAACTGACTCAGGGGAGTACACCTGAGTCAAAACGAAACAAAACAGAGCAAATAGAGTTTGAGCTATCAAATCTTCCGTTTACCCTGTGATCTGCGTCGAAGGTGAGAGCAGGAGAGAGGAGAAGGAGGGAAATAAAGGCGAGGAGAAGAAGGGATTGAGCAGTGGTTGTTGAGGACATGGCAATCGCTGGTGGAGGTGGGATCTGATGGTGACTGATCGAATCAAAATCGATTTTTTCTCTTAAATCTTTTTTCAAAAACTGATGAATTCTCTCGCTTAGCTTTGAATTTTTTTTTCTTTTTTTTCCTTTCAGATAGAGAGAGAGGGGGGAAGTGAAGAGACAGTAATGTATGACAGTAATATAGATTTTATATTTGCAATTGACTTGTTAACGCTTTTTTATTGGTAAGTAAATGATTTATTTAATTATTCATGTCAAAGCAATATAAATGAATATATATAATAAGTGTGTGTGTATATATATTTATACGCCCATCCATTCCGTGGAATTATAATCAATAACTTGATTAATTGTCTAAGCTATGTGTAGGGTTTTTATTTCAATTCATTAAAATAATTATTTTAGTTTTTTTATTTAAAAAAATTATAAATGTATAAAGTTTATTTTACCGTTTATAATAATAAAAAATAAACTAAAATATAAGAGTTTTTTCACACTTCCAATATAAAAAAGTTATGTCTTTTAAATATATGATAAAAAAGTTTTAGTTAAAATACTTTAATTTAAAATGATAACATAATATATTTTCAATATAGGATTTGAAACCCTTTCATATATATACTTTATATTCACAAGAAAAAAGTTATTTTTTTTAATGTGGGATAAAAAACTTTTTTGGTTTAAATACTTCAACTTAAAAGCATAACATAGTATAGTATTTTTTTAATGTGTGATAAAAAACTTTTTAAAATATTCTTTTAAACTTCATTATTTACAACATGTATAGCTTATATTCACATTGATTTTTTTTCATATGAAATATGAAATTTTTAATTTTTTTTAAATTGATCCGGGTTGACTCATGAAACCCGAGACCCGGCCCCTTGACCGGGTCAATCCCCGGGCCGGGTTTGATAACTATGTTGAGAATGCTCCGTTTAACTTTCATACATTTATAAATTAAACATTTTTTTTATCTAATTTCTTAAAATACAAATGTTAAGTAAATGATTTTCTTAAAAAAAAATCAATTAAAATAAGTAGATCAAAGTTGATTGTGAACAAGGTATATCTTTCCTTGGTCTCTTATAATTAATTAAAAAGGATGTTGAGCACAGGTCTTCATTATCCTGCAAATAATTTTGAAAATAAAAATCATTTAAAAAACATAAAAGTTATTTCAATTTTTAGTATGTTTTTTCTAAATTTATTTTTTAATTAATATCCTCTTTCTATTTTTTTAAAATTGTATAATTTGTTTTTTCTAAGTAGTGATTCATCTTTTAAATTATTCATGTGATTTTGTAATACATCAAAGGATTTATTTTCAATTTTTTCTATTAAATTTGAGATAAATAAGTTGTATTTTTTGGTTCATTTACAAGAATAAAGAACCATACACATGCTTAATTATAATTAACCTTCAAAATAAGTAAAAGAGAAGGTATAAAGTTAAAAGGATAAAAGAGGTAAAATATTTTCATATGCACGTAACTTTTGTTTCTTACAAGAATATCAATTTTTTATTTTAGTTTTTAAGTAGTGATATAAAATATTTATAATTTATTAGTTAGTCTAAATAATACCATGTGTATATTTATATTTAAAATTATAAATATAAAAACCGTAAAAAATAGCAAAGTATTTACCCAACTAAAATTCATATAAAGAGAAAGTTTAAATCACAGAACTCGTTAAAAAATTAAATAATTTGATATTTCTTCTTTAATGAATCGAACAATCAATTGATTTTATCAAATATATTATTGCTTTATCAGTTCATGATTATACCATTGTAATAGTTAAAAAGTTTAAAAGCTATGTTCATGGCTTCTCAGTTTAGTGTTCGGTATTATTAATTTAACATTTGTATTTTTTAATTCTCAAAATATATTTTATGTTTTTTCTCTGTTTTCAAAGTAAACCATGTAAAAAAAAGAGGATAAATTTTCATTTTTTATCTTATATTTTTTAATATAAATAATGTATACAATATGTTTTTGGATTTTCTTATTTATTTAGGATATTTGATATTGTTAAATTATTTAAAAGGATTTTATTTAATTAAATTTAAAAATTATAGGAATTAAAAAGACTATTTTCTATCAAGTTGGATAACCTAAAATAATACCAATATGAGAATGAATAGAAAGAGAAACATTGAGATAATCAATGTTATTTAACGGGTCATTGATGTTAAATTGATTTTAAATAAGTTTTAAATTAAATTAGAATAAAATTTAATTTAATCAAATTTCATCAATAAAACGGATATATATACAACCTAGTTAAACTTGATAAAAATCAGTTTGATTTTAAAAGAATTGAATTTAAAAAAATTCTTATTATTGTTTTTAAAGGATACCGTTTGGAATTTATCTTATTTGGATTTAAAAATAAATGAAATGTAAATTTGTTCCGTTTGTTTTTGTGTTTTAAAAATATTTTTTTAAAAAATTAAATTTTATAAATTTTTTTCTTTGCTTCAAATTAATATTTTTTTGGTGTTTTCAGATAATTTTAATATATTGATATCAAAAATGATTTTTTTTAAAATATTATTTTAATATATTTTTAAATAAAAAATATTTTAAGAAGCAACTACAATTACACTTTCAAATACATATAAATTAAAATTATTACACTTTCAAATACGTATAAATTAAAATTAACCCAAGATTGATGTTGGAATATCTAGTAACTCCTCCCCAGTGGCCTGGCCGCCTTCGCCAATTAAACCCAAAATCAAAGCCCAGTTTCTCTAAGAAATAAAGCCCATTTTAAATGAAGCCCCACCCAACAGCCCACGAGACAAATAAGAAACAGAGACCCACTCTTCTTCAGTTTATTAGTGCTCTCTCTCTGTCTCTCTCTCTCTCACGCACGCACACAGGCAACTCCAAAACCCACAACAATGGAAAGCGTCTCCTACCAACGCTTCCCAAAAATCAAAATCCGAGAAATGAAAGATGACTACTTAAAATTCGAGCTCCGTGAAACCGACGCGTCAATGGCCAACGCTCTTAGGCGCGTCATGATCGCCGAAGTTCCAACAATCGCAATCGACCTCGTTGAAATCGAAGTGAACTCATCGGTCTTAAACGACGAGTTCATTGCTCACCGACTCGGCCTCATTCCTCTCACCAGTGAGCGCGCTATGGGGATGCGATTCTCGCGTGACTGTGACGCTTGTGATGGTGACGGCCAGTGTGAGTATTGCTCTGTTGAGTTTCATTTGAGAGCTAAGTGTATAACGGACCAGACGCTTGATGTTACCAGTAAGGATCTGTACAGTTCGGATCATGCCGTTATTCCTGTTGATTTCTCTGATCCTTCTGACGCTAATGATTCTTTCGATCATACAGAGACGCAGAGGTATTTTTTGTTGTTTTTATTTGGTACTTTGGGGATTTTTTTAATTCTAGGGTTTAAGGGGTTTGTTGGTTTTGATTATTAAACTGAGAAGAGGCAGTTTTTGTTGTTTTTGAAGAGTAATGTGGGGTTTTCTGATGCTAACGTTAGGGTTTTGTTAGAAACCCGTGTTCTTTTTTTTTTTGTTGACTATGTAATTGAAATATGGGTTGTTCATAATTTTGTTATTGCATGGCAAAAAGGTTAGGACTTCGTAGGTTTATTGTGTTTTCAGGGTTTAGGGAATGCTTTTTTTTTTTTTGGGTGGTTGTTTCCTTAGCTGTAAGTTGAAATGGAAATGCGATTCTTGTTCATTTTATTTATTTGTCAGTTAATTTGTATATGCTTAAAAGCTGGATGATTTGAGAGGAAAACTCTGGATTTTTAATTTTTTTTCTGTTAAAGTGAAGTATTTAGTATTGAATCTAATTTACAAACGAATGAAATGAACTAATACTTTCATGCGCTGTTTGACGTTGTAAAAAATGGAGCTGAGTTTGTTGTATTTGTTTTGGGTTGTGTTTATGTAGGGGGATTATTATTGTGAAGTTGCGCCGTGGGCAAGAACTGAGGCTGAGGGCCATAGCTAGGAAAGGGATTGGGAAAGATCATGCGAAATGGTCTCCTGCAGCAACTGTAACTTTCATGTATGAACCTGAGATTCATATCAATGAAGATTTGATGGAGACTTTGACACTTGAGGAAAAATTAAGTTGGATTGAAAGCAGTCCTACCAAAGTTTTTGATATTGACAAAGTTACCCAACAGGTTGGTTGTTGATTTTATGTTCTAATATATTTCGTCTCTGTCAATAACTTTTTATAGTGTCTTGGACATTGTTGAGGCTTGAATCTGTTACCTAAAATAATTGTTTGAATGTTTTTCCTGTTCTTATCTTTGCCTACCCATAAAAACACCATCCTCTTTCTTTTTTCTTTAGTTCTCAACCTCTTCAAATGCATGTGTCTTAAAGGCACGTGGTACTTTTAGTTAAAAGGTAGTTTCTGCAGATGCTTCTCACCTTGTTTTCTGACTTCTTGCACATGCTACGGGACTCAGCTAAGGGTATCCTTGGTACAGGAGTAGGTAGTAGGGAAGTTCTACAAGTGCTTTTTGTTAGAAAGTATGAATATTCTTGTTTTTGAATTTGTGTGTGCAACAGCTTCTGGCACAGCAAATGGATTTGAATGTCGAACATCTTTTTTCAGCTCAAGGTTTTCAGTTTGAGACTTTGGGTGTTTGTCTGTACTTATCTTCCATCTTTATGAATCTATTCAATTCATGTATGCCCAAGGATGCAGACTTTGGATTGAACCCTGCAAAATTCTTCTGTTGTATGATGATTGTTCTGTATTTTGATCTTCCAATTCTGTTAGAATCCTTGAACCTGGTACATGGTATACTATTATTTTATGACTTTTGAAGCGAGAGAGTTTTGCAGAAGTGGTGGATTCCACTGAGATCATATGGCTGATATATGCTACATAGGAAGCCCTAGGTTGTGCATGCTGAAAAACTATCTTCAGGAAGATTTGAGTGTTAAGTGGAAACCTATGGCAACTAATGTGTGCTTGTAACACGTAATTGATGTGAATCCTTGATGGATATCAATCTTTGACAACATTTTTTTGGATTCCCTGCTGGTTTTCTGTAAGCTTATGGTGTATTTGTTGTGTGTTGTTGAGCTTGCGCTGTTGAACTAAAAACTGAGATACAAGCGAAGAGATTATCCCAGCCCAAAGGGGTGCTGAAATGTGCAGAGTAGAAATAGTATACTCTTGTGTCTAAGATTTCAATTGGTGTTATTCAACCCATCTCATGCAGTAAACTATGATGCAAAGATAAGGATATCCTTGGTAAACTATAAGCCAAGCTCATAAGGTTCCCAACATGCACTGGGCTGAAAAGGCCAGTTATTGGGTGGTTGAGTTGCTATTAATTGCATCTGTAGACCAGCTCTTCCTTTCATCAATTGTCCACAATTAGTCTCTTGAGTTCATTTTGATCATAACTCATAAATATCACAACTGATTATTTATTTCCTAATAACTTACCAATCACAATTCATAAATAGCACAACTGATTATTTATTTCCTAATAACTTATCAAGTCTAAATGTGGCATTGACAGAGATTATGCGTTTTTGTGAAATTGACTCTGGTCAACTATAATATGCAGTTATTTTAGCAGCTATGACTTAAAAGTACTCAGATATGTTATTTGTTTTTAGTTATGATGATAACCTGATGTTGATTCGAATTGGTTTTCTGCTGCTATCGAACTGTTGTGCTTACTGCTGAAACATTTCCTTTCTAGGTTGTAGTGGTTGATCCTGAGGCCTATACTTATGATGATGAAGTGATTAAGAAAGCAGAAGCTATGGGGAAACGGGGACTCATTGATATTCGTGCCAAGGAAGACAGTTTCATATTTACTGTGGAATCTACTGGTGCAGTCAAGGCTTCTCAGTTGGTTCTTAATGCTATTGAGATTTTAAAACAAAAGCTTGATGCTGTTCGACTTTCTGATGACACTGTTGAAGCCGATGATCAGTTTGGTGAGCTTGGTGTTCACATGCGCGGAGGTTGATCGAGCTGGTAAATGCCACGTCATGGCTAGACTACCAATTTACTTCCTTTGCTTTTATGCAATTCTATTTGCTGTACTAACAGCATGCTTGTCATGCACCGATGGATGATAATCTGTTTTCTGCTAGGTTATGTACTTCTTGATGAGACATTAACATCTACCAGCTTTTTTGGAACTTGCAGTGAAAAGAGGACCTTCTTAACATATATATAGTTTTTCTATTTGGCATGTTGAAATTGTATACGGTAGGCAAATTGTTGGATGACAATTTGCTTTGCACAATTTTTTCTCATTTAAAACATTACAGGTAAGCAGTATGAAAAAAATCTGCATGCATATTGGTGATGCATCAATGCGTATTGCCTCATATAGTATAGAATTGAAGCAAGAAGGCAACATACCTGATCAGGTTGCTTTGTTTCATACACTGTTCTCTCTGATTAAAAGTTTAAGATGTTCATTTGCTTGGATTAAAAAATGTTCTACATGCATACGTAGGATATATTCAACAATGTGCTAGCATGAATTATCCTGTGATCTGTGGATCCCTTGCTTATGTTTGTGTAACCACAACAAATCATTTCTTAGTTTACCCAAATATATTGGCCTCATTGCGCTGGGAATACCTAGTAGGTACCTGACTTTGAAATTTCAAGGATGTTGAGACTATGGATGATCGATGACAATTAAGATTAAGCTGGGCGACACTGTATGTGTAGAGAGACCGAAAGGAAGTGTAGAGCAATAGAAATAGCCCACCAACCTGCGTGAGAATTTCTTCCAGCTGAAGTTTAGTTTATCGCGTGGTGATGAAAATTTTGGTTAAATTGATTTAGTTTACAGATTCATTTGAATAGAATTCTAATGCTGTTTTCGGTGCCCTAAGGCGCCTGGAGTACGGATGTGGTTTTCATCTGAAAATCACCGACTGGGACATGCAAGGAACGGGCAGGAACATTTCAGGTCTTCAAATTTTCCTCTGACTGGCTCTTGTGACTTCCACGACGATTCCTCATGACGGTTGGCAGGGGTGTTCTCCGAATATACCAGAGGAAGTAACTTCCATGAAATAAAGGCCGACACTATATCGATTACAGTAATTTTGTTATTTTTGGTCCGTTAACCTTATTAACCCATTTGCCATCTCAACAACTCCTTGCAAATGTCTTCGAGTTGACCCGAAACCAACAGTCTTGATGTAATTTCTTTGTCGTCCAGTCTCGTGCGATCACAGCGATCCCGACGACTTAGCTAGGAATCATAGTACACTTGTGTATCATGTAGAGTCACGGGTCGAACGTTTGAAAGGAAATGTATACAGGACAGTTAACCCCCCATCTAGTTGCAGGAAGTGACCTAATTCAGTACTAGCATGGTACTGAATTAGCTAGCAACCATGATAGACAGTCACTCTGTTGAAAGGTGTATGTAGCTACCAGTGTCACATGGAAGGGAAAACCATTGAGCACCAGATGCTACTGGTGGCTCCTGATGATATTGGCCAAGCAGGGCTCCACATCACAAGAAACGGAAGAGCGGAGTATTGCATCTTCAATAGTTCTGCAGAGAAGGTACTATCAATTATGTCTAAAAAATAAATTCGATGCGGACAACGGGAGAAGCCAGATAGGGTTAAAAAAAAGAAGGTTAATTCAGGTGCTACCGCAAACCAAGAGAATATCTAAACTAGCAGCCTATCTGAAAGGACTGTAACCAGGGATGTTGGGATGAGCAACTCGGAGATTCCTCTAATATGTATATCATCATCCCCAAACACTATTTTCGAGTTTGGTTAGCACCATTAATGCAGTTTGTTTAGAGTGGCGTCTTTAATTAGATGATCAATTTCACACTAATAAGATTCAAATTCTTTAATTAGATGATCAATTTCACACTGGTAAGATTCAAATCTATGGATACGTCACAATTCAATGGTAACTAGCTGCATGGTTTCACTTGCTGGTTGCCAAACATACCAAAATATTGGTTGGTGGTTATTATCCGTCGTGTAAATGGAGGTTTTTGAAGCCCGCGCCCAGCCTCCCACCTGTATTGCTGTCAAGGTATTTGTGGGCATAATTACTCAAGAGAGAAGTAATGCACAGTTTAGAGGCAAGGGAACAGGGAGAAGGGACCATTGGAGTTTGGCTTATTCATAGTTGGCTTTTGGGTGCATCTAAAATCCCCTCCCTCCCTTTGAAAACTCTTATGATAGAAGCTGGGTCACCCCTGGCCTGCCAGAAGATACCCCAAATCTTTGTCTGAAAGAGCAGGCATGCTTGCAGGACAGCAGCCAAGCTCCACAGATTCGAGACATAGGCGTGGCCCTTGAAGACGTCAAATAATTCTATTGTTTTTTTCTACTGTTCATATGAAGAGACTCCTGAGGCCTAAAAGCAAGACCTCCACGGCTTAAGACAATAATTTTTTTTACCTCCTAAAGAATGTTATTATCGGACCCATCTATCTTTTCATTTAACCTACCATTGGACCAGCTGCTACCCATAACACTGATCTTACCAGCACTCCTCTGTTGAATGCTACTTGTCTACTTCCCATGTAGCATCTCAATACAAGAAAGTTACATGTGTGGTGGAGAGGGAAATTATGCTCTCCTTCAGCTATATATCGATGAAGGTCCCCCTTGTTTAGTTTTTAAAGAGCTTATTCGGTGTAGCTGTCTCCAGACTTGGCAAAACAAACACCGTGGCTTTGAGCAAATTATGCTCAGTTCATCTAGTATGCTAGATGGGTTCGTTTATGGAACAGTTCATTAGAGCTCTGAAACTAGATGCTATTCAACCGAGTAATGCAAGGTGATATCGAGCAACGTTTTCTATTTTGGATTCCAACTTCTTTAATTCTCGTATAATAAAATTAGATGAAGTCCAACAATGCTGACATCGAAGGGACACAACATTGAACACAACAATTTAACAGTTGTTCCCTCTTAACACTGTGAAAGACATTGGGTTCGATAATCAATTCACAGGTCGGACCACATAATTGGTGTTAATTATTTTGTGAATAGCTTCATTGAATGTTTGCTGTATCGATGTCAGGTTGTCTTATGACATTAAAGTAGGCTGTACATGTTCGGGAATGGTTTATTGCAAATGGAGTGAATTTTTGGCATTGCCTGAGATGTTGACCACCGGAAATATGATCTCTGTATCTCATTGGATGCCATATGGGGAGACTTTAATAAAAGGGAACGATAAGAAGAAATGTTAGCACCATTACTTGATTCACGAAATGGATGTGCCATGGAAGACAGTTGACACTGCTTCTTTGGGGCCTATCTTCTGATCTCTCCAGGGGCCGCAGTTCTCAGGAGACCATCTGGTTCTTTTGGGACCATATCGGTACTGTGATGGATATATAGTCCTTGATAATTCGAAACACATTTATAATTAATGTGCCTTTTCCATTACCTTATGGGATGAAACAATACAGAGGTAGCAGAACCTTCTATCACAAGAAAAATGCTCTCTGTATACAAGTTTTTTATGATTCAGAAGGTAGTTTTTTCCAGCTGGGAGACATGGCCTTACCTCATACGTATTATCAGTGAAAATGAAGAATAAACAGTGAACTCCTGTATTTTGAGCATTAAATTATTATTTAACCCAACTGGTTTTTAGTAAAATAACTAATTAATATCTTTAATTTAGAAAACTTCATCTAGAATGCCTGTATTCTTATCCTTGTTTGAAATTTAATGGCAATCTAATAATTGTTTTTCGCTAAAATGAATCTCATCAGCTACAAGAAAAAAAAAATTTGAAATTAATTTTAGGATCCGTGAAATTAGTTGATATACACATAAGATAGTCTGGACACAATTAAAAAAAAGAAATTTGAATTATTTTAAAATGGGAAATTTGGATGTGAACTAACTTATATTATCAAAATTAAAACGATTAGCTTACATAATCATAAGAAACAAAGGGACTAAATTAATGTACTCCTTTTAATTATGTTACCTCTCCTGAAATTTATTGTAGTTGCATACTTTTACTTGTTTTCTGAATCTACGATTGCTGATTTTGTACCTTGTTAGACGGGCAAGTTCACATGGTCTAGATCTCTATCACATCAATCCCTGTGGTTCCAAAAAGGTTAATTGAATATTGACATTTTAGACTTATTACAAGGTTATTTATTAATCTCCACAAAAACTAAAGATCAACAGTCAAGTTTGATTGACAATAAAAAAAAATTACCCCATCAATGTATGTCACGTATCGTTCTCAAAGTCAGAATTTTGACTCGAAAAAATTATAACAGAAGCAGAGGTATCAATTAACATCGTTCCAAATCTAAAATATCAAAGATCCAATTGTTCTTTCTGTGATGGGATCAACTATAAGGATCTCTGTTGCCAATAAACTGAGTGAAGAACAATTAGTGATCAAGACTGGTTGATGCAGGAAAATTTATTTTTGCATTTCAAAAATGTTTTTAAAAAATTTTAAATTTTAAATTTTAAATTATTTTAAATTAATATTTTTTAATGTATTGATGTTAAAAATATTTTTTAAAAAATATTATTTTAATACATTTTAGAATGGATAACATTTTAAAAAATAATCATTATTATATTTTTAAAAGCACTTGTAATAATATCAAAACCTAGGTAGGAGGTTCATGGGGGTATTGTTAAGGTCATTCAACTTGCTCCAGATAAAAAACAAAAAAAGAGGAAAAGAAAAGAAAAGGCAAGATGGCAAGGCTTGGCCAGTGTAGGCTAAAAGTAGTTCGAACTTCTTTTCTAGCTCTTGGTAAAATTTTCGAAACTTGTTTCCGAGCTTAATTACAGAAACCTGTCATATAGTGCCCTAATGTCAGACCTCAGCTGCACACTCTTTTGATATTGGACCACAGTTCCTCAAATTTGCAGTGGGATCGTTTGTGTTATCGCAGAACCATCGATTAATATTTATGAAGAAATCCCTCAAGAATAAATTTAGATAACAGTATTTGTATTGTTCTGACAAAAATAAAAATCTCCATGTAGTTCCAATACTATCGCTAGCTCGACTCATGAAGAAGAAGAAGAAGAAGAAGAGAGAACTGCTAGCTATGAAAATTGCGTGTAGAAGAAAAAACGCAACTTCAAATGGTTGAGTGATTATTCCACATGAACGTGAGCTGTATTTCGAGTTCTTGGATTCTCCATTAGCAAGGTTTTTTACAGAAAATAGCAATGTTATGAAAAACCAAGTATTTTTAGGCTCCTTGATCCTTGTAGAAAAAAAGGAGTACTGTATTTTAGGTTTGTTTTATCTGGTTTGAACTTTCAAACGGTAATTGGCAGCTACTATATGTTAAAACTCAGCTGTTCCTTTTGACTCTCCATAAATGCAAGCGAAAGTCCATTTGTTATATTTTAGGCTGTACTGATCATCGTTCTTTTTAGTTTTGGTCCAAGGTTACAAATTCAACGTCTGACACTGTTCACTTTCATCACAAACTATTTAAAGATCGGTTATTTTAGAATTCTACACAGTTTTGGTAAAATAACTTATGTCATTAAATTATTAGAAAAATACGATCACAATGTGGTTGAATATGTATAATTATTATTGGGAATAATAATTATTTCAAAAATTATATTTTTTTATTTAATTAATTAATAAATAAACTAACTTAAAATTTTACGAATATCAAATAAATTTGAAAAAATAAATCATTATGAACACAATATTGAAATTCTATTTTTAACATATTCAATATCACTATAAAAATCTCGACATAATGATTTTAATCCCATCTTGAAAGACCACTAAATATAATCGTGATTTATTAGAGGTCTTGTTCAGAATTAATTTAGGGTTAACTATGAATCATTTGATATCCCCAATGACTTTTTTTTTTTTTATGTCATATCATCCTATCTTTATTTTTTTCTTCATTATTATATCTTGAATTTTTGATATTGAATTTTTATAAAAATTTAAGTTGATTTTTGTTTATGTTAATTAACTGCTGTTTAAAATTACAGTTGTATAAAAAAACATATTACGAAACGCAAACAATAATTTAAAATACGATTTATATTCAAATTTTAGTATTTTTCTAATAATTTTTCAATCTCTGTTACTGTGCCAGAACTTTTAACAGACTGTTCTTTTATATATATAAATATAAAAAAAAAAACCCTTAAAGATCAGATCATTTTAAGGTTACAGAGCAAACAAAATAATGGACAGAGAAGCAAGGTAGACAGATATTTAGTCACGGAAACAGTTCTTTACATTAATGTAGCAGCGTGATTTCATGGCATTTTTTTAAAATAAAAACAACACATCTGGCTGGAAAGAGAGGCCCAGACCACATGTATGGTCCTGATCTCTCTTTTATTGTCCTGTAAACTTTACAGCTGTGACCAAGAAAAGAGTAGAAGAAAACTTACATGATGGTTTTTTGTCCAAATGTGATTTATTAATGGAACAATAACAGGGAGAGACCTGGTCAAAAGAACGCTTAAGATCAAAATGGTAAAAAAGCTTTCGCCATGATCACATTATTCTACAATTATTGGTGTAGGTAGAGACAGACTGACCTCACCATCTCTGGACCTTGAGGGCAAGCTGTTTCCCTTTGAAAAAACAACAATCTCCCTCCCTCTCTCTCTAGAATCATGAGCACTAGGCATTTGCACATCTACTTACTAGCTAGCAATCATCCACGCCCTACTGCTAACCTTAAAGTTGAGAAACCACAAATAAAAAAAAGAAAGAAAAAAAAAAAACAGGACATCTCTCCACAGCATGAAAGATTGTCTCCCGGATTCAAAATCTCCCACCCTTCACCTTTTTACTTTTTATAGCATGAGTGACTCTTCGGCTCTTCCGTCAAACTGGCTACACCTACTGCAAACCAAAACCCCTTTTTTCTGTCCTCTCTTAAATCTTGCTTTTGTGGGAAGACTTGTCGTTTTCTTCGCTTAATTGTCATTGCTTGCGACAGGGTTTATGCAAAATAATGTTTAAAGCTCCTTAAATCTCATGCAGTTGGCGGGTGGTTGAGTATTTTTTTTTTTAATTTAAATTCTGTATTTGAGATGATTCATTAATCCTTTTAATATATCAGAGGAAGGTGCACTGTTTAAATTATTCAAAAAATAATAATTTTAATTAACACCCAAACTTATTAGAAAATATATATCCTTATGATGAATAAAAAAGTCGTATAATTAAAGCTTGTAATTTTATTATAGTTTCAATACCTTCGTCCAATGAAGAAAATGGTGTTTAACTTTTTACCGTTCGAACTCTTACAATATGCATATGATCAATCCTAGATATTATTATATTTATTGAATTTTGGCAATTAAGTATAATTTTATTCAGACATGTGTGATCCGTACATGAATTTATATTGTTCTGTATTTTTATAGATGTATGGTGTGTTAATTAACCATGCCAAATGTCTATTGATTGTACATTTCTATACATTAGAGAAGTGCTAGATTAGTATCGGTGCGTGAAGCTTTTCTTGATTATGGGTGTTTTTCGTAGTTTTTGCTTCTATTTTTAAGTGCTTTTAGAAATAATATTAACTTGAAAATGTATTAAATTAATGATTTTTAAGTGATTTATGATGATTTTAATATGTTGATATTAAAAAAATTATTTTTAAAAATATTATCCACCACAATCTGAAACACCCTTCTATCATCATCTTTGTCAAAATAGGAAGGAAAAAAAAAAGCAAGAAAACACATCTTAAAAATCTAATTCAATTTAAGTTACAATGATCCACACTATCATAACAATTAATGACGACAGTCTTGCATCATATTTTGTAGATTAATTTAATTTCTTTCGACACAGGTGGCTGGCATGCACTGCTTATATAGATTATTAACATGAATAATGTTAGTGTTCAACACGTGAAAAAAGGAAGAGAAGCTCCAAGGAGCAAAAAATAAAGAAATAAAGCAAAAGAAGTACCAAAAGGGGTGATGAGCATGCCCTGTATTTAAAATCCACTAAAATGGGGCATCATGAATATGTGTGGCAATTCAGGAAGTCTGACCAAGAAGAATATGTGGACTTTATAGCGTAGTGGGCACTCTCAACTTTTGTGATATACTACTTTAACTTATAAAGATTATGATGATTAAATTAAATTGTTGATCGAAGTCAGTCTAATCCCATTAATAACAGCCCAAAAGGAGAGAATCAAGAAAGGATTAGTCTACGCTAAAGCTATGCAGTGCAAACCAATTGTTTAGAGGGGAGGAAAAAGCACCAGTGAGCATTCTTTTGACTGTCGTTTTGTTGATGCTAGCTAGGGTTATAGTATTTAATTGAACAATCAAGAACTCAAGATCGTCGAGCTTAAGCTCAAAATGAGAGAGCACATACAGCTACGTAAGCAATCAGCCAACATGTACAAGAGTATCGCCACAATTCTCTCTCTCTTTTTTTTTTAAAAAAAACAATGATGCTTTTATAGCGTGCTAGTAATTCCCACTCTATTTGTTTCATAAATTACTCTTTAAACGAGTTTATTGTGTTAACTCTTGGAAGAGAATGTCATGCAATTATCAAGCCAACCAGATATGGCAACAGAGGGACGATAAGAATACCCGAAAATACATGATATCACAGGCTTCTTCCATTGACAGTGACGCATATTAATGTCCTCTACGTATATCAGCAATCTTGCCTTTTCCTCATAATAATTCACGTTATATGAAAAGATGGTATAGCATGCTTAGATTCACAGGGGTATGGCTACACATGTCAAGGAAGAAGAAGATATTTCATGAGTTTTTAATCAGAGTTTGATAAATAGAGATTTAATATTTTAATAAGTTGTATGTGTAAGTGATTTTACATGTGACAGGTTTGAAAAAAACCTTGGTATTTTCATTTTTTAAGAGATTTAACAAGGGATATCTTGGATATATATATAAAATCCGATCATGCATGTAATGTATTCCACGTTCGCCTGTATATATCAGCAATCTTGTTTTTTTTGCTCGTACGTAATAATTTATGTTATATAAAAAGATGGTATAGCGTGCTTAGATTTTTTAGAAAATGACCCCGTATATATATCTCTCAATAAAAAATATATAGTAAAAGAAGATTTGAGATTTTAATTAGAATTCAATAAATATATATTTAACGCTTAATTAATTCTGATAAGTTGTACGTGTAAGCTATTCCACACGTAACAAGTTTAATTTGAAAGAAAAAAATTAGTACTTGTTATATTTCACATCGCATTTACTAATTTGGTTGTCTGTATATATATGGCAATTCTTAGAAGGAAAAAATAAAATAAAATACTATGTGATTAATTAATGTTTTAAATTCCAACCACCCCTTGTGTTAAAATTGTACTGTCGTTATAAATCCTGTGTATATAGTAATTTTCTAGAATCAAAATGAATAGGTAAGGTTAGTATTTCAAAGGATCTCTTCCTATATTTAGTACACACATAAATGATTTATTTTTAGTGTAAATAAAATGCACTAGCTATTTTGATTTTTTTTTATCTGGGTCAGAATTTTCGATCTTGTGATTCAATTTATCAACATTTACATGCTGGGATGACAAGATGAATTAATTATAGGAATAATTTCTTTTTTTTTTCACCTCATGAAATTCACCAGTGCAAAAAGATATCCCTGCTATCAAAGAAAAAACCATGTATATTCGCAAAATTGCATCAGAAGGCAAATGAAGACATGGATGCTATGCAAATGGTCATCGTCAAATATATATTGGGCATAAACCGGACTCAACCTTCGTGGACTAGCTCAGGCTCCGGCGAGTAGAGAAAGAAAGAAGTCCCTGTTAGTCTACTGTGTGGCCTATTCTAAGAGTTCATTACCCTACAAACAGTACGAGGAACAAAAAAGTGTAGAAGATCTAAGAGCAATAGATGGTGTTTTTTAAGTTGGGATTAGGTTATTGAGTTGAGAGGGAGAGAGAGAGGGAATTACGGTCACACTCGACTACAAAAAGAAGGTTGGCTCTTCTTGCGAGGTCAAAACTCTCTCGATCAAAGTCTCCCTAAAACCAAACCCCATAACCCCACTGACCGACAAGCTGCTCCTCTCTTCACATGCAAACAGACAATCCCATCATCTCTAACTAACTATTATTTATCATTAATCATCCAGTTGTAGTTTAAATATTCAATTAGTAGTAGAATATTAATTTATTGATGCAAGGTACCGATTTGTATTTGACGAACTTATAAATACATCTGCGTGTCATTCTGCCCTCAGAAAAGATTTTTCAGAACAAAATCTTAAATTATTCACAAGGAGAAGTCTAATTCCTTCCATCTTTAATTCTAAGCAAGACTTGATTCAGATTCAAGCAAATAGAAGCAAACAAGAGAGAGCATTAATACAAATGAACAAAAATGATTCTGAGTTTATTTTATGAATATAATATTAATATGTCCATATAAAGTATGCTGTCAAAGAGACTTATACATGAAAAGGAAGTGCATGCGCCAAAGGCATTAATAAAGGAGATGACTCTCTTGCCCTCTTCTTTAAAAGGCCACCCTCTCATGAAGAATACCTATAACGGGGAACTTTGGAATTGTCAAGATAGGAGGCAATTTAAAGAGGCCTTAATAAACATAGTAGAAATATTACTATGTGGCAGATGCTTAGAGAGAGAGAGAGAGAGAGAGAGAGAGAGATTAACGTGGGCTGCCAATAATGTCCACAAAGACCCATTGGTCTTGGGTTCTGCCCTTCTTAAAGAGAGTTTCTAGTGACGAAGAGACCGATGACCCTTGCAGAGGCGTTGGCTCGAACTTCCTCTTTTTAGGCTTGTTATTGGCAATGGCTCGAGTCCTCGACAGCTCAAGAATCAGACCATAACAACCATTTACTTTTTCCTGTTAACAAACAAATGCAGCTGTTGAGCCATTAATGTCATGCGCAATAATGAGTATATAATGTGGCTGTGTTAAGGACTTAAATACGAGACAAAAATAATGAATAATGACAATATAAACGATACCTTGGTTATCTTGAGAACATCAAGAAGCTGGGTCTGGTAGTCAATGGGATTGAAGGTCTCAACTTGGTCTATAACATGCATCATTGTAGCAGTGGCCAACACAGAAGGAAGATAACAGCCAGATCTTGAATCTACATCAACAACAGAAAACCCCATAAGAAACTCAACGTAAATCAAATGACGAGAAACTAAAACCAAAGAGGGAGTCTTTTCTTTACTCTTTGTTCTTATCGAAAATTCTAAATGAGGGTCAAAATGGGATTTTGAAGACAGCTATATCCTATACTTACCAGAGACAACATAGAGCAGGAGATGCTCACATCTCCTGAGAAACTCCCAATGAACATTGGTCTTTAATCCAAGCCTCCTAATGATATGATCAAGAAATGAAAGTGGAGTCACTGGGTGCATCTTCCATTTCAGTGTTGAAAGCACTAGTAGCTCCATCCTTTGAATGGTTTTGGCCTCGAATAAATATTTCGTGTCTTCCACCTAAAACAGAACAAAAAGAAAACCTCTAAATACCAATCTTCGAATTAGCAAATGATAATGATTAAATGATATTGATGAAGGGTTTTATATTGACGTACTTGGAGGTCTAGCAGAAGAGGAACATGAGTCTCTTCAACTTTGGCAGCCAAAGAAAGACAAGTGACAGCCACAAGCTGGATCATCCATGATCTATTATCTCTTTGATAACAGGGGCTAACAAGAAACCTATCTAGATAATTGATAGCCAAGATTGATGTGAGAGCTGAAAATCCATGATGAGCAATGACCTTAAGCATCCACTCCACAGCTTCTTGACGAGCCCTGGAAAGAAAAGGATCGCTTGCCACATTATTGACACTAACAGAAGCTTGTTGTTCTTGTTCTTTAGAGAAGAGTGAGAGAAGCTCCTCATCTTCCCAGAACAAATCTTGTTCAAGCAATGAAATCGAAAACAGATCGCCAGAGGGGTTGTTCACGGAAGGACTCTCTTGCAAAACCTCTTCTTCTGAATCATCTTCCCATTTCCCCTCTTCACAATAGAGTGCATCTAGCAAGAATGAAGTGTTCTGTTCTTGCTGTGTACTTAGTTCATTTTGTCCTAGTTCTTGTTGTTTAGGTATTGCCATCTTCTTCCAAGAAGAAGAGGTTTTGGCACACTATTCATTACACAAGGGAACCCATTGTCCCTCTCTCTCTCTCTCTCTCTCTCTCTCTTCCCTCGAGGGCCTTTCTTTTTCTCTGGGTGGTGCAAGATAGAGAGAGTGGTAGCTAAGGAGCGAAGAGAGGATGATAGAGAGTGAGAAGGAAGGGGAAGCGGAAGGGTTGATTTTTAACAGGTTAGGTTTCACGCTTGTCTCTTTTTCTTTTTTATCTTTTTCTTTGTTTTTAAGTGGCAAATATAAAGAAGTTTGTGGTTGGATTTATTTATTTATTTGTTTTGTTTTTTGCTTTCGGTGTGTCTGGTTTGGCGGGCAGAAAATGTATGTAGCGGCACGCACACCAAGCCGGGCCCATGAAGACAACCTCTTATAGCAACCTAATTAAAGTCACTGTGCTCTATTCTGCTCTGGAATTTAGAAAGATGGGAGGGGACACGCAGGGATTTTGGCATGGGAAGAAGAGTTTTCCGCTATGTAATTTAGGGTTAAGATATGCTATCGCAGAAGACATAAATTGTTTTTTCTGTCAAGTTACCAATAACGCGCTAAGAGAAAAGAAAAGAAAGGGTCGAGGATGGGAAAGATCAAAGATCCGAACCCATTTAAGAGTCGGAGAGAATATAGATGACAATTAAACTGCAAATTCCTCGGACATATCAAGATAAAATCATCTCATTGAGAATTAAACTCATCAATGCATGCTTGATTGTTGTAACTTGAAGATTTACACATTGGTTTAATTAAGATCGTTGTCGTGAAGATTTTCTTTTGGAGTGAAGATCACGCAGATGGAATTTTAATTATTTTTACAAAGTATTCCAAATCTAACCATAGATTATGATACGTTTTAGTTTCATCATGGATAATGTTTTTATCAAATGATCTTTACAGCAAAAGCAAGGCTATACTCACCCCAGTCACCGTCACTTTTAAAAGAGGAATTTAGAAAAAATAAAACAAAACAAGAGCAAAGAGAAAAAGAAATCACGAGAGGGTTTTGAACAAAAAAATCCTCTATTTTGCTAGTTGTTCTGAAGAAGAAATTTCCAAAAAGACAAACCACAGAGTCCACGCAAGAGAACAAGCCAAGGCCCTTTCCATCCACGCGAAGTTACATATTCTTTTCCACGCGTTCCCCATCCAACACATAAAGTCAACTATCTTACCAGTCATCTGGCTCACTGTCTTTGACTGCGTGTGGCGAACAACATACAGAACATCCACCAGCTGACTCTCGATCACTTCTAGCTAGTCACCATTTTTTTTAAAAACAAAAAAGAAAGAATAAAAAATGGATCCAAAAGAAAAGTCATTAAATTTGATGGTGTCTTGTCGTCTGCGGTACGGCCAGATAATAAGGAGGTCCTCTTCCTTCTTTCGCAACTGGCATGCACGCAAAAGCTCACCCTCTCTTGGCCTCTTCCTATTTTTCACTGCTCCAGATTTTTATTTGTTTTGACTTGTTTTTGGCATCAATTATGGATTATTTTTTTCTTCTGCAACCACAGTAAAGACAGGTAATATTGCAAATGTACCATAAGAGATTTTCTGGGTGTCGTTGGAATCAGAATCTCACCCCAATTCAATGCAATCATGTAAGCGTTGTTAAGAGTACTGTTACATTAGGGAAAATAATTTATATTAACTGTTTCCTTGCTTCCGGTGATAATCTTGGAGCGAGAAAGAAAATCCTAATGGGTTGTAGAAATATTGAGATTAATTGTTAGAAGAGTACTTTAACTATGAATATGCAATGATCATATATACTTGTAATTAAACTCATCGATCCCCATGATCCTTTCAGCTAACTCCATTGAATTTCCTGAGCTAAACAGAAGTTCTGATTTTAATCTTAACTCGTGTCCAAATCAAACAGATGGATCATGTCTCCATATTGAAGGTCAGCATTATTGTTCTCGTCTCCAATTTTCCATGCGGTGGGTGAATATCGTAGAAACTATCAGCAGTTCAAACCAGTGGCATTGACCACTGTCTGCACTATATCTTAATTTAAGAATTGAAGAGCATGATCATGTTTTGGACTGCTTGTCAATCAGTTCACATCTCGATTTCCATTTCTAGGGAAGTAATTTCTTCTTCTTTTTTAATATACCTAACACATGTAAAATTATTAAAAAACCCGATGGACAAAAGGGATTATTGACCTAACAGAAGTTAACACCGAGAAACTTCCAAAAGCTCTTCTTCTCGTACGCAGACACAAGTTAACTTCCAAAACAACAACCCTTATATGATGATAAAAATCAGTACTCTTCCCCAGACTAATTTTGGTAGTTTGCATTTTGGATCTATTTTAACCATCTGCATGCAAAAACATGGCTCAATTCCCACTCCATGTAAATTCTCTTTTACCAGAGTCATTTTGAGATGAAG
>Ga0307513_10002966_pt1 | contig 23151 bp, 28 predicted proteins | sample 15_EM_MG_FD_202174 | JGI IMG/M metagenome (GOLD analysis project Ga0307513, IMG submission 202174) | Populus trichocarpa ectomycorrhiza microbial communities from riparian zone in the Pacific Northwest, United States - 15_EM | ecosystem: Host-associated > Plants > Roots > Unclassified | place...
CGACGATGCTTGGAAAGAAATTCCTCCTTACCCCGGATTCAGCGTACCGAAAAAGGCCTATCGCGAAATCACACAATGGCAAGGAAAGGAGATGCGCAATCTCGGCCGTTGTATTTCAGCCGTATTCTCGTCCGAATTGTGAAATCCGGACAGTTCTCAGTATCAGGATTTCAAGAGCTCTTTGAAGTGTGTTAGCGCGCTGGTGGACTTCACTCTCATGGCTCAATATCGCAGTCATACACCAGACAGACTTTCCTACATCGAAAGCTCCCTGCAGACATTCCACCGGACAAAGGTCATTTATCTTGAGTTCCGTACCTCGAAGGCTACCCGCGCTCAAGCAAATCGCCAGGATCGGGAGCTAAGGGAACTGATGGCAGATCAGCGTGCTAAAGAAGTCCGTCATAGAACCGTCGCTAATCGCCGTCGGCTGGCTGATCAAGAGAGGGTTGAAAGGTCTGATTGGTGGGCAGATTTGATACAGGGTGAGAACCACTTCAACTTCATCAAGATGCACTACCTGACTCACTTTGCCTCCGACGTACGGCGTTTTTGATCCATATCGATGCATTGAACCGAGATCCGTGAACTAGCACATAAGGATCAGATTAAAGATGGCTACCGCAGGTCAAACCAGAATCAACCCGCTCGACAGATCTTGTTGCACTATGGCCGCCAGCACGCCCTAGGAATAAGGTTGCAGAGAAGGGAAGCACTTTCGAAAGTTGAAGGTGTGATCGTGGTAGAAGATAGTGGTATGGAAATGCCGACTGTTCCAAGTCGCAGCACACCTCGTCGGGTGCTTAAAGGCCGTATGAAGAACACCAATATCCATTATTCCAAAATGATGCAGGAGATACTGCGTTTTATCACGGAGACCGCTGCGGATGACCGGTGCTTGCCTGCGGACCCCGCCGAACTCGGGTTACTTCCTGTAGAAGGATTTGCTCAGCTTGAAATCCCAGTGTCTGACTTTCAGGAACCTGACAGGTTCCAGATCCACCGGGCCCGCTGCACTGGAACAAGGGCATTCCGCAACGGTGGTTCTAGAAACGATTGGGTGTGGGGTCCAGACTGGTGGGGAAGTGAACTCTGGAGATTTACGGGGACGGGTGGTGGCTCGCCTTGCTAGCACTTTTCACGATAAGAAATATTCTAAGTGAGGCCGCAGCTGTCCATCGCCTGGCATTAGTTCGCATACTCGATCTGATCAATGGTGGCAGATTTCACATTCCGAGCGGACATATTCAAGTCGGCAACCGGATCAATGGTCACGACATGCGAATAGTCAGTATAGGGGCAGTGATTGAACAGGCGCAGGTAATTCCTAGCGGTGAGAAGCAATGGATAGTGAATCACAGGATTGATCAGAGGACGTTTAATGAAATATATTAAATTATTCTATCCAATGATGTACAGTATGTATTCGGCTGAGTTGAAACTGTCCACTTAAGGTGGCAGTTCGCGTATTGAGTGTCCGGCTTCAACTTGGCCGGGGGGGTACTACACGATCCGCGGGCATTTAAGGGAATGTTTTAAATAGGTTGAATTGTTCTGCATGAATATACGGGCAAGTTGAAATCGTACGCTTAAGGTGGCAGTGCCCATATTCAGTGTCCGGCTTCAACTCGGCCGGGGGAGTACAACACGATCCGCGGGCATTTAATGGAATGTTTTACATAGGTTGAATTGTTCTGCATGAATATATGGCCAAGTTGAAGCCGTAGGCATAAGGTGGCACTGCCCATATTTAGTGTCCTGCTTCAACTCGGCCGGGGGAGTACTACACGATCCGCGGGCCTTTAAGGGAATGTTTTACATAGGTTGAATTGTTCTGGATGAATATACGGACAAGTTGAAGCCGTACGCTTAAGGTGGCAGTGCCCATATTCAGTGGCCGGCTTCAACTCAGCCGGGGGAGTACTACACGATCCGTGGGCGTTTAAGGCAATGTTTTAAATAGGTTGAATTGTTCCACACGAATATCCGGCCAGGTTGAAGCTGGACACTGAAGGTGGCGGTTCCCATATTGAGTGTCCGGCTTCAACTCGGCCGCGGGAGTCATACATGATTTGCGGGTATTGAAGGGAATGCTTTAAATGGGATGAATTGTTCCGTATGAATATACGGCCAAGTTGAAGCCGTACACTTATGGTGGCAGTGCCCATATTGAGTGTCCGGCTTCCACTCGGCCGCAGGAGTACGACATGATCCGCGCGCGTTTAAGGGAATGTTTTAAATAAATTGAATTGGATAGGCGGCCCAGTTGAAGCAGGCGACTTAAGGGAGAGATTCCCGTCGAAAGTGTCCGGCTTCAACTCGGCCGCCTGAGTTCTGCGGGTGATTAATGCGAAACTATGCTCTCCTGTGGAAAGGGAAGCCAACCAAAGTAGGGGGTCTGCAAGGCGGCCGCGCCGGGCATCTTGTGAACAGTAAGGGAATTATGGAAATGACAGTAGGGTGCGGACTAAGAAACAAGCGACGTAGGATGGCAGCGGACGGAAGCGGAGGGAAGCGGCCAGATCTAGGTCGCCAGAGGTGTGAGGGTAGCAGATATGGTCGCCGGATGCGGGCAACCGCAAGGAGTAGGCAGGAGGCCAGTAGCCGAGAGGATAAGGGGGCAGATACAAGGGGGAGGCATGTGGAGGGGGGGGGGCCGCAACAAGCAGGTCGGACACTATGGAGGGAAAGTGGGGCGTCCGCGTGCACCAGACGCAAGAAATGAAGGGCAGGAAGGCACGGGAGATCCGGGAGGACCGGAAGCAAAGAGCGGACGCTATTCGTCCGGAAGCGGGCTCTGTCCGTCCGGAGCAAACGGTTTTTTTGCTGATGTTCCTCTGACTGGCCAGTTCTGCCCCTCCTTTCCCTACCCTGGTGGTTGGGGACTTCAATATTCACCGCTCCTTAGTAGACGCACCTAGGAACCTCAACACCCATAACATCAGCAAAAAAAACAGGTTACACCCTGACACACCCCGTACTCCCTGTGCGTCTGACGCTCCAGGTGCATAGAATGTAAACTCGCGTTCTGGGTGTGCGGTCTTTTACTGGGTGCGGGTGGACAGGGGTCAATGCCGACTGGACGTACCAGACAGAACCAAGGACTGAGAAGGTATCAGATGCAGAAATGTTCTCCAGACGCAACCCGATGCCATAGTAGAATAGTGGAAGTACTCAGGTGTAACTGGCTATCATCAGATACCTCCTATGTGAAGAACTCTACCTTCGAGGACTTTGAATGAGTTAGGGAACACTGTGGAGAATATCCAAATACTGAGAGAGTTGTCCAGAAAGGTCCACCAAGTATTACTCATGTTTACTTATTTGAGTCATTTAGATAGTAAAATAGGAATATATTTATTAAAGCTAGTCTGGAAAACGGTAGCACTCGGTAGCTAACAATTGGAAAACACTTGCCCAGAGAACTAAAGTACAAAGGTATGGATAACCCTTAAACCTGGGGTCGGACAGGATTGAGACAGGGTGCGTTGGTGTTAGGCGCAAGGACTCCCCATAAGGATTTACAGGGTAAAGTTACCCTACCTTGACGGACACAAACTTCGAAGGAAAAAGATAACACCACCCTCCAGCCCCGGCGTTGGGACGGCGCGTCATCACTGGCCACCTGGCTAGTGGCGTCCCAACACCAAAGACCACTATCAATGGAACACGTCTTATAACACCGTAAGCGTCGCGGCCGTCCGTCCGACAGGATCCTGTGCGCAGGATATATGAGGGGGGACCTTCGGACACCTTGTGCAAGTGGAAGCAGGTGAATCGGACGCCGGCACATAAGGTTACAAACATTTGAAGACGGATTGTCGGAAGAGTGGGTCGGAGGCAACGGGACGTCTCGCACAAAGGTTTGTCCCCTCGTACCTACAAAGTCGTCTAGAGTATGAAGGAGGTAACTGTGCCCAGTAAGTGGATCGGGTGCATCCACAGAGGACAAGTTGGTAAAAGACGAAGTCCGAGGGAAGAAGCCCACAGGTACGATCCCGAGGACAAGTCGTGTAATGCCGGAAGACCAGAATACAACATGCAGTCGCATGTCGAATCCTCGACGGAACCAACCAACGAAGAATGGCCATCTTAGGTCCAGCGAGTTAGACTACCCTCGATGAGCACGGGGTCAAGAGAACTCGTAACCATCGTTGTCAACGGATAAAACGGATGTGCTGACACCTGACGTGGTCTCCACACTCTCAGGAATAACAGAAGCGCAAACCCATAAGTTGGCCATGGGAGGAAAGGGTGTCGTAGAGAGTGTTCAGGGTCTACGAGTGTTCGCACTCAGATGAAGTTCGCAGATTTGCAGGCATGGTACTTAGTTAGTATAGAGTTAGCATGTATACCGCGCTTGCGCAGACTCGGAATATAAATATCGAAGCATCTTCGCCGCTATGAGACACAACAAGCACGGAGAAGATATCTTATCAATATAATAAGTTTTTATCTTATCGTTATCAATACTTCGACAATCTATCCTGAAGTATACCATTATATCTAGCCTACATTACTCGTGTCTTCTTAGCGAGTTCTCCAATATAAATCAATTCAGGTCGTTGCTGTCGGAATACCTCACGCCGAAGCTACCACCTAACCGTTGGATTCTGCCCGGCGAGGGGAATTCAATGGTATAGGTCTTGAAGTGTCCACATGCCTGTAGTACCCAGTAGCCAACAATTTGAAAGTACTTGCCCGGGGAACTAAAGTACAAAAGAATGGATAACCCTGCAACCAGTTGTCGGACAGCGTCGGGACAGGGTGCGTTGGATTCCGCAGATTGAGGGGAATCGAATGGTGTAGGTTTCGAAGCGTCCTCATAGCTATAGAGGTCAGCAAGAAGGAAAGGGCAATATATCTCAGGGGGCAGAGGTGTGCCAGAGTCAGGAAGGGTCTCATTGAAGTCTGCTCACCGAGAGGGATCAAATGGTATAGGTTTTGAATAGTCCGCATGGCTCTAGAGGTCAGCAGGGAGAAAAACCGAGATACCTCAGCGGGCAGATGTCCGCCAGAGTTGGGAAAGGTGTCATTGGAGTCCGCTCGTCGAGGGGAATTCAATGGTATAGGTTACGAAGTGTCCGCAGGCCTGTGGCACCCAGTAGCCAACAATTTGAAAGTACTTGTCTGGGGAAGTAAAGTACAAAAGAATGGATAACTCTTGAACCACTGGTCGGACACCTTCAGGACAGAGTGTGTTGGATTCCGCTCGGCTAGGAAGATTGAATGGTATTGACTTTGGAGTGTGCGCATGGCTATACAGGTCAGCAGGGAGAAAAAGCCAGATACCTTAGCAGGATGATGTCCGCCAGGGTCGGGAAGGGTCGCATTAGAGTCCGCTCGCGGTGGGGAATTGAATGGATTAGGTCTCGAAGTGTCCGCATGGCTATCGAGGTCGGCAGGATGAAAAAGGAAGATGTCTCTGGCGGCAGATGTCCACCAGGGTCGGGAAGGGTCTCATTGGAGTCCACTAGCTGAGGGAAATTGAATGGATAAGGTCTCGCAGGGTCCGCATAGCTATAGAGGTCAGCAGGAAGAAAAGGGCAGATACCTCACCTAGCGTTGTCAGATGTCCGCTAGAGTCAGCCAGGGCCTCATTGGAATCCGCTCGATTAGGGGTAATGAATAGTGTCAACCTGGATGGAAGAGCATGCCCGTCTCCCAAGGTTGATAATATTCAATAGTTTCACTCATTCGATCATGAAGCCTGATGTAAGGGGTGAAAGAACTTAGAAACCTTTTGCGAGTGTTGTTAGCAGTGATGAAATGATGGGTATGTTTTGGGTCGTTACCGGGACAATAGATGGTTAGTCATGCCATGTTAAGATCCTTTTTCATCTGAACAGCCTTTACCTGATAATGAAGTAGTCTGTTGTAAGTAGAGGTCATCAGGGGCAGCAAGAGTTCCCCAATGCTGACCCCTATGGGTCACTAACCTTGGTGTTCTTCTGGAGATTAGGATGTGAAATGAACCTCCAGGTGCACTGGGTGGACAGGATGCGGGTTGTATTGCACCCAATGGACTAGGATGCAACCATTCTGCTGGGGCCATCTGAGGGCAGGCTGGGCGGACAGGATGCTGCAGGCGGATTTCCTGCGTCTGGACGCAATCCATATTCATCCAGAGCAAACCCTTTTTTTGCTGATGAAACTCCAGGCTTTCTTCCCGTACCTTTCAAGGGTCCCGGATCTAGGATATACCTAGCTCAACACCCTAGTGGTCTGTTAGGCGCACAGACTCCCCATACGGATTTAGGGGCCAGAGTTACCCTACCTTGGGGTGCAGGAACGTTGAAGAAAAAAAAAGATAACAGCCCCCTCCGGCCCTGCCGTTGGAACGGTGGGTCATCAGTGGCCGCCTGGGTAGTTGCATGCAAACACCAATGACAACTATTATTGAAACACATCTTGGAACACCGTATACGGTGGGGCCCGCTCTCCAACTGGATCCTGTTCGAAGGATATATGAGGGGAGACCTCTGGACACAATATTCAGGTAGAAGGAGGTGAATCGGACGACTGCGCATAAGGTTACAGACGCTTGAAGAGAGACAGTCGGAAGAGTAGGTCGAATGTAATGGGACATTTTGCATACAAGTTAGGCCCCTCTTACCTACAAAGATGTGTAGGGCATGAAGAAGGTGACTATGCCCAGTAAGTGGATCGGGTGAATCCCCAAAGGACAAGTTGGTAAAAGATGGAGTCTGAGGGAAAAAACCCATAGGGGCGATCTCGAGAACAAGTCCGGTAATACAGGAAGATAAGAATACGACATGCGGTTGCATACAAAATTCTCTAGGGAACCAACCAAAGAAGAATGACCATCTTCGGTCTCACGAGTTAGACTATGTACGTGACGCACAGGGGCAAGATAATTCATAATCATTACTTTCAACAGATAAATGGATGAGCTGACACCTGAGGTAGTGTCCACACCATGAGGAACAACGGTAGTACAGACAAATGAGTTGACCATGGGAGCAAGAAGGGGTGGTAGAGAGGTTTCAGGGTCTAAGAGTGTTCGCACTCAGCAAATGTTCGCAGAATTATTAGCATAGAGATAGCATGGATACCATAATTGCTCAGATGCGGGATATAAATATCGAAGCAGATTGGGTGCTATTAGACACGACAAGCACGGAGAAGAGACTTTATCAATATAATAGGTTTCTACTTGATCGTTACCAATACTTTGACTACCTATATCGAAGTCTTCCATTGTATCTAGGGTATATTACTCGTATATTCTCAACTAGTTCTCCGACACAATATGATCCAGGTCCTACCTGTCGGAATACCTCACGCCGAAGCTACCACCTCAGAGTATTTTGATACTTCTCATCATTACCGAGAAGAATGTTTGGCAGAGACACTTACACTCACAAACATGAGACACTTTTCGAACCAAGACCATTGAGGAATAACTCAATAGACCAAGTTATCATGTCTACCAACTGACCTGAGATACGGACACGAGAGCCCTACTACAAATCCTATTGCTGGTGGATAAATCCAGAAAACATCGTCAAGAGTGAAGAAATACCCGCACTCTACCGATTCCAGTACAGTGAAAACTTTATATACTATACCCCCTCAGAAAAGTCCGATTCAGTTTGGTACACCAAGTGCCTGGACTGGGACAGGCCCATGAGTCACTCCTTCCAGATATCAGAAGGGTGGGGAGTAAACAAAAGATAAGTTTCCCAATGGTTGGAAGTCGAAGAAATGACTTCTGACCCAAGAGTGCCTAAGGCAATGGAATGGCAACAGGAGGAAGGTGACGAGTTGTCCCCGACCACGGCCCGAAGTGTGGAGACAACCCACATCCAGATGGTCAGGTCGACTTCGGCCGATCAAACGCCATGGTCCCCTGAACCGCCCTTGGGCTTCCTAGCAAGACAGGGAAGATGACAGGGTGAAGGTAGCAAAACCCCCGAACCCACCAAGGATCCACTCATGCGCTGTCAGTGCGAATGATTACACTGAATATTAGGTTGATTCGATCCAACGCTCAATGAGAGTCAAGATGAGAAACATGTGGCTTTCAATTCCCTACCAACCAATGTCCTATTAATGGCCCAGGAACTGTCAGAAGTCAAGATGCATGTTGAAATCAGGGGTCTAGATTGTAGGCCAAGAGGTTGCCCGAATAGATTATCAGGGGAAAATCCCAGACTTGGAATCACAGAAAGTGCAGGAGAGTTTCGCAGCCCAAGTCGCGGGACGGCGAGGAGAAACAGATGATAGACCAGCCAGACACGAGGCTGTCACATCCAGGCTGCATGAAATAGTACGAGGAACTGAGGGACGGTCCATCTCACAGTCCCGTGGTGAGATACATGTTGGGATAACTTTGGCGTTCTTTCTTTGGTTACACGGTTGCTATGAGGGATTTCCTTTGTGAAGGTTACGACAAATTGTATGGTTTCCTTGGTTACGCGGATATATGCGACTCATACTGGGGTATGAGTCGGGCGGCAAAGGCTGTGCTAGAATTTCCTTCTATATAAGTGGGCTCCGCCCCCTATTGCCCTGGTTCTTTACGCTACCAGGTATTTCTTTCATGACTCCAGTATTTCAGAATATAACGTCTTCGATTCTGAATCCAAGATCCACGCCAAGAACCCACGAACCCTGACCGTGATCTTCCATTACGCGATCAGCCTTGACCTGAGATTGTCATCTCGGAACCCTCACGCTAAACACGTGTTATCGTTTAGGACCTTCCTGTCGTTGTGTGCCTTGGACTGACATCCATTGCCAAGACCCCGTTACACAAGGTAGCGTCTAACGAGGATTCAACCCACACAACACCATGTCTAGACGTGTCGAAGTTCCGACCGCTGCATTAACTGCCTTTACTGAATTGTCAGCGGTTACCAACGATGAGTTTGATCAACTACCCGAAGATCGAATTAGACAGCAGCTCCGCACAGCGCGCGATCTTGCTACTTGACTCAACGGGCTCCCGGCAGTCCCATCCATTTCTCGACACGGCACCCCTGCACCACAAAAACAAAACCCTCGCTTCCAACATCTACAACAAGGAGTTCAAAATCTTACAAACAAAAGGGAAACGCTGGCTGAAGAACGAGATGCACTTGCCGAAGAAGGCGATGCTTGGCTTACAGAGGGACAAGGACTGGAGGCAAGGTACAGAGCCATCGAGACTGACCTAGAGCGCGACAGAGCCATCATAGTTACCCTTAACACCGCGTTGACCAACACGAACACTGCCCTGGCAACTCCAACTGCAGCACTTGCAAACGCAGAGGGACCTGCTCCGCCAGCAGGCGAGCGACCCCCTAAGCAAGAATTGATCCCGAAGCCACAGGAGTTCGATGGATCCCAAGACCAATTTCGCCCGGTCATTCCACAATTACGTACCAAGTTCCTCGGAGATGTCGACAAATTTGTAGATGTCCAACATCTGTGGGCATATGCTGTTGGGTTCCTGAAACGGAAAGCTTACAAACAAATCCTTCCACTTATTGATGAAGGAAACATTAATATAGCTAGTGTGGAAGCCCTGATCACCCAACTCGAGAACGCCATGGGTGACCCTGATAGGGTACGTACCGCCGAACGGAATCTACAAAGCCTAAGTCAAAAGAAAGGTAACCTTTCTGACTACTTAGCGGATTTCGAATGATATGCCTCCAAGGTATCTTGGACCGATGCTGCTAAGCGAACCTCATTGTACGAATGATTAAGCGCCGAACTCAAGGATGCTCTGGTAACCCTGGACACCCCCGACGACTTTGACCAATATGTCATATTGCTCAAACATGTGGATAACAAGATCGGTGCCCGGGCAGCAGAACGAAAGGGGTCATCTTCAACACAGAGATCACCTACGACGACCATGACCACGATATCAAAACCAGCTGCTCCGCCTACGACTACCACCACCTCTACAGGTACTCAAGTGGGCCCCATAGACCTCTCGGCTGGACGACGCTACCAATCACAAGCGCAACGTGAAGACCGCATGCGACGCGGCCAATGCTTCTACTGCGTGGGAGCTAACCACATGGCTCGACAATGTCTGAACAGAGAAAGTCACCTCAGAGCCAACGCTGCTGCCATTCGTGCACCTCCGCCAGTGGTTCCTGAAGACTCTCCTCCCGAGTCCGAACACTCGGAAAACTAACTGTCCCATGTACAGTCCAAGGCACTGTCCTGGGAGAAGAATCGCCTTCTTCGTTACTTTCTTTATCCGGTTTATCTCTTGACGACATGGAGAATGGGGTTGAAGCTAATCATCTGGTAATGGCATGTAAGATTGTTGACAACCATAACGAGATTAGATCCCATGCTCTAATAGACTCAGGAGCAACTGGATATGCATTCATCGACAAGGCTTTCGCCGAGCACTATAACTTTCCTTTGTTTGAACTTAAAGAACCACGACCTTTAACGGTCATGGACGGACGGCCTGTGAGTTCCTGAGCAATTACTCACATTACTAGGATCGGATTGTCGATTAACAACCACCATGAAATGGTTCCTGCTTTTGTTACCACGCTTGGGGGATACCATCTAACACTTGGTATACCCTTGTTAAAACACCACGATGTCAAGATTGACTTCGCTTCTAACTCTCTTACTTTTGAATCTGAATATTGTTTGAAGAACTGCGTTAACGATGTTACAATGGCCTACGGAATCGAGGAAGAGTTACCACATTTCCTACGAGGATATGCTGCACCATGTGCTCTCGGACATAAGGTACTCGATAAGGACGAGGTACTTCAGATACTTCCCAAACAATACCACGAATTCCTTCCTTTATTTCTCGAGAAATCAGAAGATCAACTACCACGTCACGGGAGGTTTGATCACGCGATACCACTGCGCCCTGGATTTGGCTCTCCTTTCGGACCAATATACGGTCTTAGCCCCCCTGAGTTATCAGCCTTGTATGAATTGCTTGACGAAAACCTGGACAAGAAGTGTATCCGCGAATCATCCTCCCCTGCTGCTTCTCCGATTTTGTTTGTCAAGAAAAAGGAAGGTTATCTACGCTTATGTGTTGACTATAGGGGACTTAATGAGGGAACGATCAAAAAACTGCTACCCTTTACCCTTAGTCAAAGAAACCTTTATGCAACTTTCACGAGCAAAGATATTCACTAAATTGGATATCCGTGGAGCCTCTAATTTCATCCGCATGGGAGTAGGTAAAGAGTGGGAAACAGCTTTTCGTACACGATACGGGCTTTTTGAATCCCTAGTTATGCCCTTTAGGCTTACCAATGCCCCCGCTACGTTTCAAGCATACATCAATGACGCGCTACGCCCATTTGTGGATAGGTTTTGCACAGCATACCTTGACGATATCTTGATATACTCCGAGAACGAGGAACAACATATAGAACACATCAAACAAATCCTGGAAGCTTTAACGAAAGCTGGACTAGTGTTCATTACAGGGCGGGGCCCCGTCTGGGGTACGGAGAGGGGCGGGAACTTGATTTTCCCCGTGTATTACCCGGACAGGTCCCGTCTTATAATTCCACTCCTTTCCCCTACATTCGCCCCCGCTTGTTCCTGCCAAGTGATATCCTATGACTAGAGAACTGTTCACTCACAATCTTCAATTAGATATATAGTATTGCCGATCTCCGATTTCGATGGCCTAAGAATTGATTGGTCATCTAACTCCGGATAGTTCTTCCCAGATATAGTAGCTGTCTTTAGCAGTTAGGTATAAGAACAGTATATCATTCATATATAGCTTGTGCATCTGATTTAGGTATCTAATTTGGGCGTATGATTTGGGCGTATGATTTGGGCGTATGATTTGGGCGTATGATTTCGGTGTATGATTTGGGCGTATGCCTAATTTGATCTACTTTTAAAGCCCCTGAGCCTCATTCCCCATATGCCTTAAAAATGCGGTCTTTGGTTTCATTTTCTTTGGTATCCTTTGTTACTTGGCATACCGGAGTTGGCATATCGGCCGGGCATAGGCCTTAGGATCAAGCAGTATCATGGGATCTCAAGAAGAGTCTTGATTACTTGTCATCTTTAAGAGTGAGGTTTAGTTAGTGGCGCATGTTTCCTTAGAGTACGCTGAGTTTTGAGAGTGCTTTCTTGTTAGTTAGACTAAAATATATATCTCCTGGCTTGCCCGTAGCTAGATAGAGACTATCTATCTAGTCCACCTTTCCTCTATCCTTGACTGCTCCGCTTAGAGTCAACTCGAGTATTTCAACTGCACCTTTGTTCTTCTCTATGTTCTGGCTTATAGGAACGCAGTTTGTCGAACCAGCAGTTATAAGATAGAACCCCTTCTAACAAATCGGCGAACCATGATATTAGGATGTAGTTGGAAGAAAAGAAACAAATGAAATGATAGGAAATCAAATGAACTAACACGGGAGATTGGCGCTCCACTTCCCCGGTTTCTGAGCAATAAATACTTGCACATCTGTATTAAAGGTAGAAATTCCAACTAAGACATTAAAGAACCCCCCTTCAATTACCGATTTTAGAAGCCCCCATTCAAACCCCGGCTCTTCTAACATCTGGAAAAAAAGGGTTTGCTCAGGACGGATAGGAATTGCTTCCGGACGGAGGAAATCCGTCTGGAGCATCCTGTCCGCCCAGCCTGCCCTCAGATGGCCCCCGCAGAATGGTTGCATCCTAGTCCGTGGGTGCAATACAACCCGCATCCTGTCCGCCCAGTGCACCTGGATGGTCCATTTCACACGCTAATCTCCGGAAGAACACCAAGGTAAGTGACCCATAGTGGTCAGCATTGGGGAACTCTCCGGGCCCCTGATGGCCTCTACTTACAACAGACTACTGTATGACCAGGTAAAGGCTGTGCAGACGAAAAAGGATCTAACCATAGGATGACTAACCATCTATTGTCCTGGTAACGACCCAAAACATACCCCTTATTTGATCACTGATAACAACACTCGCAAAAGGTTTCTAAGTTCTTGCACACCTCATATCAGACTTCATGATCGAATCAGTACAAGTATGGAATATTATCAACCTTCGGAGAGGGTTATGCTCTTCCATCCAGGTTAACACTAATCATTACCCCTAAGCGAGCGGATTCCAATGAGGCCTTTCCTGACTCTAGCGGAGATCGGCCAGTGCCCGGTGAGGTATCTGCCTTTTTCTTCCTGCTCACCTCTATAGCCATGCGGACGCTTCGAGACCTCTACCATTCAATTCCCCTCGCCGAGCGGACTTCAATGGGACCCTTCTCGACTCTGGCGGGCATCTGCCCCCTGAGATATCTGCCTCTTTCATCCTCCTGACCTCTGTAGCCATGTGGACACTTCGAAACCTATACCATTCGATTCCCCTCGACCGGCGGATTCCAACGCACCCTGTCGCGATGCTGTCCGACCACTGGCTGAATGGCTATGCATACTTTTGTACTTGAGTTCCCTGGGCAAGTACGTTCAAATTGTTGGTTACTGAGTGCTACAGGCATGCGGACACTTCAAGACCTATACCATTCAATTCCCCTAGCTGAGCGGATCCCAATGAGACCCTTACTTACTCTGGCTGACATCATCCTGCTAAGGTATCTGCCTTTCTCTCCCTGCTGACCAGTATAGCCATGCGGACACTTCGAAACCAATACTATTCAATTCCCGTAGCCGAGCGGAATCCAACGCACTCTGTCCTGAGGCTGTCCGACCGATGGTTGAAGGGTTATCCATACTTTTGTACTTGGGTTCCATGGCCAAGTACGTTCAAATTGTTGGTTACTGGGTGCTACAGGCATGTGGACTCTTCGAGGCTGATACTATTCGATTCCCCTGGGCGAGCGGACTCCCATGAGACGCTTCCTGACTCTGGTGGACATCTCTCCCCTGAGATACCTGCCATTTTCATCCTGCTGACTGCTATAGCCAGGAGGACGCTTCGAAACCTATACAATTCGATTCCCCTGGGCCGGCAGATTCCAACGCACCCTGTCCCAATGCTGTCCGACCGCTGGTTGAAGGGTTACCCAAACCTTTGTACTTGAGTTCCCTGGGCAAGTTCTTCTAATTGTTGGCTACTGAGGGCTACAGGCATGCAGACACTTCGAGACCTATACCATTCGATTCCCCTCACCAAGCGGAATTCAACCCACTGTGCCCCGACGCTGTCCGACCACTGGTTGAAGGGTTATCCATTCTTTTGTACTTTAGTTCTCCAGGGAAGTGCATTCAAATTGTTGACTACTAGGTGCTACAGGCATGCGGACGCTTCGAGGCCTATACCATTCGATTCCCCTGGGCGAGCGGACCCCAATGAGACCCTTCCCGACTCTGCGGACATCTGCCCGCTGAGGTATCTGCCTTTTTCACCCTGCTGACCTCGATAGCTATGTGGACGCTTCAAGACCTATACCATTCAATTGCCCTCGCCGACGCGAATCCAACGCACTCTGTCCGGACACTGTCCGACCGCTGGTTTAAGGGTTATCCATACTTTTGTACTTTAGTTCTCTGGGCATGTACTTTCAAATTGTTAGCTACAGAGGGCTACTGTTTTCTAGACCTGCTTTAATACCTATTTTAGTATCTAAATGACTCAAATAAGTAAACATGCATAATACTGGATGGATCTTTCCGGACAATTTGGATATTCTCCACAGTTTTCACTAACTCATTCAAAGTCCTTGAAGGTAGAGTTGTTGACTTAGGAGGTATCCGATGATAGCTAGTTACACCTGAGTACTTCAACGATTCTACTATGGCATCAGGTTGCGTCCGGAGACCATTTCTCGATCTGGTACCTTCTGAGTCCTTCGTTCTGTCTGGTGCGTCCGGGCGGCAGGGACCCCTGTCGACAAGCACCCCCCAAAAGAGCGCACACCCAGGACCCGAGTTTACGTTCTATGCGCCTGGACCGCCGGACGCACAGGCAGTACAGGGTGCGTGCTGGTGTAACCTTTGTTTTTTGCTGATGCTCTATTCGCATGTCTCGACCATTGATCTGGTTGGCTACTCGCATATGTCCGTTCGGAATGTGAAATCTGCCACCATTGATCAGATCCAGTATGCGAACTAAGGCCAGGCAAAGGACAGCTGCGGCCTCACATAGAATATTTCTTATGTTGAAAAGTGCTAGCAACTGAGCCACCACGCGTCCTCGTAAATCTCCATAGTTCGCTTCCCCACCAGTCTGGACGTACACCCAATCATTTCTAGAGCCACCGGTGCGGAATGCCTTTGTGACAGTAAAGGGGGCCCAGTGAATCTGGAACCTGTCAGTTTCCTGCAAGTCAGGAACTGGGATTACAAGCTGAGCAAATCATTCTACAGGAACTAACCCCAGTTCGGCGATGTCCGCAGGCAACCACCGGTCGGCCGCCGCAGTCTGCCTGCTAAAACGCAGTATCTCCTCCATTATGTTGGAATAATGAATATCGCGGGCCGTGCCTAATTTGGTCAGCATGCTGGTGTTCTTCATACGGCCTTTAAGAACCCGGCGAGGTGTCCAGCGACTTGAAACACGCGGCATTTCCATCCCACTATCTTCTACCACGATCACACATTCAACTATCGAAAGTGCTTCCATTGTCTGCAACATTATTCCAAGGGCGTGCTGGCGGCCATAGTGCAAGAAGATCTGTCGGGCGACTTCATTCTTGTTTGACCTGCTGTAGCCAGCTTTAATCTGATGCTTATGTGCTAGTTCACGGATCTCGGTTGAATACATGGATATGGATCCAAAAGGCGGTAGGTGGGAGGCAAAGGGGGTCACATAGTGCATCTTGATGAAGTTGAACTGGTTTATACGCCGGATGAAATGTGCCTGCCGATCAGACCTTTCAACCTTCTCTTGCTCACCCAGCCGACGCCGATTAGCGACAGTTCGATGGTGGACTTCTTTAGCACGCTGATCTGCTATTAATTCCCTTAGCTCCCTATCATGGCGATTTGCTTGAGCGCGGGTAGCCTTCGGGGTACGGAACTCAAGAAAAATGTCGTTTGTCCGGTGGAATGTCTGCATGTAGCATTCTATGTAGGAAAGTGTGCCTGATCGATGACTGCGATATTGAGCCATGAGAGTGAAGTCCACCAGTGCGCTAACACACTTGACAGGGCTGTTGAAATCCTGATACTGAAAACTGTCCGGATTTCGCAATTCCGACACCAATACGGTTGAAATACCATAGCCAAGTTTGGGCATCTCCTTTCCTTGCCATTGTGTGATTGCGCAAGAGGCCTTTTTCGGTATGCTGAATGCGGGGTAAGGAGGAATCTCTTTCCAAGCATCGTCGAACGCTTGCTGCCGTTTATGCTTCTTGAGAAATCCTTCCACCCCTTCCATCAAATGTTTGAATAAGCAAAAGTAGATGTTGGGCAAGAGGACCGGCTTGTGTAGGTCCGCGGGCTTACGCGGTCGAGTCCGGTGAATACATTGTTTCCTATTTTCACGCCCAACCGGTGAATGTATTCTGCAATGCCAGCCACTTCTGCCAGCTCGTGCGTCAAGGCTTTCTCTCTATGTAGCATGTAGTCACGGGTCTCATACTCGGCGGCATATCCCCACCGAGCTCCTTGCACTAAACCAGACCCTTTGTGCATAACTTGCTGCCTATTCCTTGCAAGGCCGCATGCTCAGCATGATCTGCGATCCAGGCCCACAAAATGGGAAAACAAAGGCTTGTTTTGCTGTCTGCACAATCCATTACCATTCCTTCTCCGGCAACCTGGTGTAATGCTGCCAGGAAAAGATCAAAGACAGCCTGCAGGACATCCGCCTTGGTCTGCGGCTGGGCTTCGTTAGCACGGGCTGATTCGCTATTGAACCTTGGCGGGACTTGAACCAATGCCAGATGCAGGATGGGCATCTTGGCAGGGCTGCTTGTTGTCCTCGAAAGAATATTGCCCATCGTCATGTATATCGGCGAGGCTTTCTTATCTCCAGAGAAATGGGTAAGATGGGTCTGGTCAGCAAACCCGACAATGGGCACCAGTGTGGACCCGGCGGGCAAAGCTTTCTACCAAGGAACGGAATGGGCTGTTAGCACTGGAAACACCACTCCAAGAACTTGTCAGGACCTATCTCATACCTGCATATCCCACCCTCAGTCTGCCCTATGCATCTCTGAATATAATCGCTCCCCACTCGAATCATATTCTCGAATCAGGGCATAGACCATATCTGAGCTATACGTGACCTGACGGATCAGGTAGCGGACAGAGTCAATAATATTTCCATTGTAGCAAGTTGTTACATGTCGACCATCATCAATACTAGCATCCGCCCACACCAAGTACTCACGAAATGGGTCCAGTATGTCGAGGTGTTGTCGGAAGGTATAGGCGGACCAGAATGATCTGCCATCCGTACCGCCCAAACCTTCCGCACAGTACGCGTCGATCTGCGACTTGGTTACCTTGCTCTGGACAAACCACCTCGCCATATTAAAGTCATTTTCAGATAACAGAGGGCCTGAAGGGTCATCGGTCATCGCCTTGGTGAGCTCTGTATAGCTAGCAACTTCGCCCAGTGGTGTGCCGGCACCAGGAATAGTTTGTTGACCAGAAGGGCGCACCCAGACTGGTGGGTTGGAACCTTTTTCCGTGTCTGAATCGTTCTGCATATCAATCTCACCACTTGTGGTATCAAAATCTGGGATCTCGCGCCTTCAATCATATTAGTAGTCTGCGTTGGTCAGGTTTTCAAGTTCATCACGAACAAAAGTAGGTCCCATGGAAGCCGTGTCAACAATGGCGCTGAGGGAAAGAATGATATCAAGATGCATTGTCTGAAGGTGTTTTCCTATGTAGCGGCTTGTTGATAACGTCACCTGCAACAAGGGCCCTTTGATGTCTTGGAGGTCAGCGTGTGTGGTGATTCTCTTTCAAGTAGTCTGGCCGATGTGTAAGTGGATGGGCTGAGCGGCTACAGCGGACACAGTCTTTGAAAGTAAAGGGTATGTTTCTTTCAAGGGGTAAATCAAGAAAATTTCAACCTTCTTTAGTCGGATGACGAATGGGTCCAGACATTCAAACTGGCAGCAGTTATTCACCGTTTAACTTGTGAAACGTGTTCTTTGTGGAGATGAGACTATGGGAGGCTTGGCTCATGGGTTGCGGGTCCCATGTAGCTCGGTTGCAGCTTAAAACCTTATCTGAAACGGATCGTCATTCTGGGTGGGTAACGTGACATGACAAGATATTCAAGTTTGTACAGGGTACAATCCTGCGAACCCCACTAAAACCGTCCTTGTGCGGCATATATAGGCTCTCTCTTCCCCCCCTTCCATCTTCTTACCATAATCCTTTCCCCAATTACAATCACATCCTCCATCCGCCAGCACATCCTAACAGGACCCATAAAGCTCAGCACAACCTCTGACTCGTCGTCAGTATCACCACTGTATTCTCAGCTCATTTCACGTTGCCTATCTGCGTTTCCCTAGCCAATAACCCTTTCGCAGCCATTACCATCCGCAGAACTCCATTTACCGTCCGCCAGGCCCGCTCAATTATTTTTGGATCTTCCACAATCCTTCATCCTCAAAAGTACCAGCATCTACTAGCGGCGATCCCCTATCCGCTGAGGGACCATTTAAACCCCCCCAAAAAGCAGCCTCTTTCTGATCCATCAACCACCCCCCACCCCGATCAGTATTACAATGGCAGCTAGAAAGGTTAGTCTCAGTTTCGAAAAATCGGCATTCTTTAAAAACGACAGCGGATATTACCTAGTGTAAGCACGTTTGCGGCTTCCCCCACCCGCGACGCTCTAGTCCGGAGTATAAAGCCTGGCGAAATGCTTGGAAACATAAGATGGAGCAAGACAGGATCCCAAGGTGGCAGCAGAGTACTGCCGCACAATGGGCGGCCATCCAGGCACAGGCTCTGACCTTCCGGCCTGTTAGCCAGAGGTCGGGACTCTGGCGGGCTGATAACCCCTGTGGCGAACGTTTTACCGAATGCCTCAGCTTTTTGCTAAACGACATAGCAAAAAAACATGAGGGTATCTTAAGAGACATGTTCAAAGCACCCATTGCCGCTGTTCCGGTTGCGGACCCCACCCCCGCCAGCAATGATCGTAAGTTATCCCCAAGTGTCCGCAATCAAGATGTACCATATATGCTAATACAGCTCATGCAGGTCTCGCCTGTTCGCGGTCTGTCCTTCTCTGGATAGATGAGCGAACCGTAGTCCGCCCAAGCAGCCCACTTCCTGTCGGGATGGACAACATCCCGTGGCAAAGTCGTGGACATGTTTACTGTATGGAGCTAACTGAGCCCACCTTCCTGAACCTGCTAGCAGGCATAGACAAAACCATGGCACCGGGTGTCGGATTTCGTATGCTTATTGGTACGACGTGACAGGGTACACGTCGGCTGCAGGACGATCCAGAGTAGCCGCTGCCGCTTGCTGAAATGATCCGAATCACAAATAGCTGACTTGTCCGGATATGGTGGTCTTTGAATCTGCCAAGCGAACCAATGGATCTGCTCTTCTTTTGTCATCGAAGGAATGATACAGACGATAGCACTCCTCCTCCCGGTGAGATCAGGTTTGCTCCACATGATAACCGGGGCCCCTCTTCAGACGCCTCGGATGACGGATCCGCCGGTAGCAATAAGGACAGAGCTCAGATGGCCACCAGCCAGAGCCATCCGCTGCGGCCGCAATGTGAATCACCTCAACAAGGACCACCAGGAGCGGTAATACCACACAAAGGACTGTGCGAACACACCGCATCAATTGGGCGGATGTTGGCGAATCCGAGACAGAGTCTTCTGGTACACAAGCTTCTGGCCCTCGTGCTAACTTGGGCACTGGTGGTTGGAAGTCTAGTAGACAAGGAGAACGGGAGACTGACCTAAAGAAAGTATCGCGCACGGCAGCCAATAACAGTGGTAAACGCAACCTCGCCGTTATGGAAGAGGCCATGAGCCATGCTGTTGGGATAGAAGTCCGGAACCACAGAGGAAGGTGGCCCACGAGGTGGGGGCCATCGATGCCGGCATTGAGGTTGTGCCGGGCACACGCGATGGGGAGCATAATCTGAGTTGGCAACTGGCTGACAGGACTAGTCCGACAAACAGTCCATCTCTGTTTACTCCCAATCCGGGTCACTATCATGCGTTTGCAGCCTCTGAGCATGCAGAGCCGAGAAGGTCAGCCGCGCATCTTTTGATGCTGGCCTCAGAGGCTGAGCAGCCTGTCAACACATTGGCGACACAAGTCGATACGGCCGGCAGAAGCCATTCCCCCTCCTAGGATCCACATACCGGTGATGTGTGTGCGCATATTCCGCCAGCTGAGGAAGTCGGACGACAATTAAGCCTGCCCGCGGACTCCCTAACTGACTCGAGTGCATACTCTACCCCTGGTAAGTTCCGGTTACGACTACCAGGTTTTTCATCCATTCTGTTGGCAAGGTCTGCCGCAGTTCCTGCAGAAACAGGCGTTGGGAGTCCGCTCAAGTCCGTTTCTGTCCTGGGTAACTAGCTCTGCGAACAAAGCTCTCCTGCCCTGACCAATCTGGTTAATGTCTCGCTAGCCGAGAATGCAGGTCCATTTCAACCAATTAACAAGTACTAGGCCACAATGGACCCTTTGACTTTTCCTTTTGGTGTTTTCATTTTTGTTTCTAGAGTTCATGTTATTCTCGCTGTTTCCTGACTATTTCTGTTTTAGATTAGCCCGCTATATCTGGGCTGCTTGCCCTGATCAGTATACTTAATTTAGACCTGCGACAGTCTGCAGATCCTGCGGGTGTTTCCTTTGGGTGCTTGTCATTGGGAGTTTAACTTTTAGAGTTTTGGGAGTTATCCTTGTATTTTTTCCCACACATTTCTTGTTTGGATTGCCTCGGCTGTTGCCGTTCCGGGTGGCTCAAACCCAATGTAGTCCACGGACACTTTGTTGCTCTACGGGGTCCCTCTTAGAGTTTTGCAGACTATTCTTGTTTGCCACGCGCTGTTCTGCGTTTACCGGGGCAGCTCGTGGGACCTCCTCTCGGAATCTTCGCAGATCATTCTTGCTCTTTTCCAGCTCTTTTTAGTTTGGTGCATGTTTTCTCTGCTGGGTTTAGCGGTTTGCTCTTGGGACTGGTGCGGATCATTCCTGTTCTTCCATAGCTGTTTTTCCTTCAGGGGTGCCCCTTTTATTACTATTCCTATCCTAGCTTTTCATCTTATATCCCATCCGTTGAGCCTTAGTGGCAGCTGTCACTCTCTGCGATTAGGGTCTGGGCCCGAGCCCTAACCTTACCCGAATTTGTTTCTGCCCGCTTGGCAGACCTACTGAAACTAGATTAGTCCGTACATTCTGATAAACCTTTTTTCATCTGGTTCAGGAACCCCAAGTACCTAACACTCGTATTGCCCTAGTGAAATCGCAGCGCAGCCAAGTCTTTGGCTGCAAATTCCTATATCACGTATCGAGCTGCAATTTGGACGCGCGGTGTGTGCTGACGCCAGCGGACATGAAAGCGAGTGATGAACAGTGAATGTCCTTAGTTCTTAAGGAAGCTGGCCCGACGATTTCGTTCTTCCAAGTTCACACCCCATATCGTGCCCTTAGCTACCTACCAATAGAGGCTTCCTAACACCACCTCCACTTCAACGTCATACACTGCAATTCTCTGCTATCACTATTCACGTTCATACTATGTCACAACAACAGCGGCGGCTTATGGCGGACCGAGCGCGTTCATCGAGGCAGGAAAGGCAAAGGCGAGGGGAGGTCCTTGATGGACGTTTCCGGGGATCTTGGTCCAGGGACGGATTAACTATAATAACATCACCCAGTGTTGAGTCTGTTATGGCTGGGTCCGCTGTAGGTAGGAGGAGTGATGCCGTGCGGGAGCTAGCTTCTTCCAGACTCCAGGTACCAGAGCCTGCCCCGTTCAACCGGCAGCAGGTCTTACAGTCAGCGGATGAGAGTCTAGACTCTAATGATGGGGAATATGAGCGTAATAATGGCCAGAGGGAGAAGAGTGAGGAGAGTGAGGAGAACGATTAGGCCAGCATAGGGAGGATATGGATCATCCATCGGCCTGGGGAGCGCAAAGACCAATAGGGCGTGAGTTTCTCAGCTCACAGCGCTCGATACTGACAATCACCCCTGGGAATACCCAGAATTCCAGCAGGAGGATTAGTTACCCCGGACGGAGAACGTCTGCTCAAGTATGAGTTAGCCAAAATGGTTGTACATGTGCCATTCCCTCCCGTTCGCCCACAGACTTCAATCCACTTGCGATGTTGGTGATAACCACAAGTCACCCAATTCCAACCGTGCGGGAATTGGATAGTGGAGCACAGCAATCCAGCAGTAGGCGAAATATGGCAACCGGACTTGGGCGTACCATTCTGGCTAAATCCTGCGAGCTTATGTGGAACTGGACCACCTTCGTCAATCCGTTTCCGCATCAGCAAAAAAAAAAGGGTACACCCGGACGCACCCCGTGCTCCCTGTCCGTCCGGCGGTCCAGGCGCATAGAACGTAAACTCACGTTCTGGGTGTGCGGTCTTTTATTGGGTGCTGGTAGACAGGGGTCCATGCCGCCCGGACGCACCAGACGCAACCAAGGACGCGGAAGGTAACCGACGCAGAAAGGTTCTCCGGACGCAGAAAGGTTCTCCAGACGCAGAAAGGTTCTCCGGACGCAAAAGGATTCTCCGGATGCAACCCTATAGGATAGTTGAATAGTGGAAGTACTCAGGTGTAACTGGCTATCATCAGATACCTCCTAAGTCAACAACTCTACCTTCAAGGACCTTCAATGAGTTAGTGAAAACTGTGGAGAATATCCAAATTGTCCTGAAAGATCCATCCAGTATTACTCATGTTTACTTATTTGAGTCATTTAGATACTAAAATAGGAATATTTTTATTAAAGCTAGTCTAGAAAACAGTAGCACTCGGTAGCTAACAATATGAAAGTACTTGCTCAGAGGACAAAAGTACAAAAGTGTGGATAACCCTTAAACCAGCGGTCGGAGAGTGTCCGGACAGCGTGTGTGGGATTCCACTCGCCGAGGGGAATCGAATGGTATCGGTCTCTGAGGGGCCACTGTTAGGTGGTAGCTTCGGCGTTAGGTATTCCGACAGCTAGGACCTTAATCGTAATTATATCGGAGAACTCGTTAAGAAGACACGAGTAATGTAGGCTAGATATAATAACTTGCTTCGATATAGA
>Ga0307513_10002967_pt1 | contig 23138 bp, 29 predicted proteins | sample 15_EM_MG_FD_202174 | JGI IMG/M metagenome (GOLD analysis project Ga0307513, IMG submission 202174) | Populus trichocarpa ectomycorrhiza microbial communities from riparian zone in the Pacific Northwest, United States - 15_EM | ecosystem: Host-associated > Plants > Roots > Unclassified | place...
GGTCCTGACGCGGGGCCGACGCTCAGCGCCGAGGCGGACGTGCGACCCGGAGGTCGATTCAGCGTCGTCTTCCGGCTGCTCAACGGCGAGGAGCACAATCCGACCGGAATTTATCGGGAGGTGGTTCCTCAGAAGAAGCTCGTCTTCACCTGGGAATGGGCCGGGGCGCCGGAACGAGAGTCGCTGGTCACGTTCCGGCTCGAGCCGATCGACGGCGGAACGGAACTGACCCTGATCCACGAGCGTCTTCCCGACCAAGACGCGCGCAAGAGTCACGAGGCGGGTTGGAACGGCCTCCTCGACAAGCTGCCCGCGTTCCTTGGAGTTGCCTGATGAGCGACCTGGTTCTCACCACCTTCGATTGGGTTCCCGAAATGCCGCGCGGCTTTGTGCGCGACCTGCGGGTGCGCTGGGCCCTGGAAGAGGCGGGGTTGCCCTACCGCGTCGAGAGCACGCCGTTTCGCGACCGGGGCGCCGGCCATTTCGCGCACCAGCCCTTCGGCCAGGCGCCATGGCTGACCGATGGCGACCTCTCGATCTTCGAAAGCGGCGCGATCCTGCTGCACCTCGGCGAGCGTAGCGACGCGCTGATGCCCGCCGATCCGCGCGGTCGCAGCGACGCCAGGGAATGGCTGTTCGCGGCCCTGAATTCCGTCGAGATGGCGAGCCTGCCCTGGTCCCTGTTGATGTTCTCGGGGGAGCGCGACGATACGGCGGCCTGGAAGCTTTTTGACGGGTTCCTCCGCGAACACCGGCTCCCGCACCTGGAGCCGGTGTTCGCTGGACGCGAGTGGCTGGCCGGGACCTTTTCTGTCGCCGACATCCTCATGGCCGACGTGCTGCGCCTCGTCGATCGGTTCGAGGGGCTGGTGACGTTTCCCGCTTGCCGCGACTACGTCGCGCGCGCCACTGCCCGCCCAGCCTTTGTGAAGGCGCACGCCGACCAGATGGCCCACTTTGCTGCGGCAGATCCAGCTTGATAGGTGCGGCCCGCGGAGCCCCCAGGCCTCGCGGCGGTCGCAGGCCTCCACGCGAGCCGATAGGCGAAACTTCCGAAGCCCCCCCGCCGTGGGTGGTGAGCGGGCGAAATTCCAACCGTAGGTGGGTGCGCGCCTCAGCGGGACAACGCCGTTCACGTAACATTGGTATGGACTTTTTCGTCGTCCGGGTGATTTTCAGTCTGGCGCCTTCAGGGACACACTGCGCGGGACATTCAGGTCATGAACGTGGAGGACATGGACCGCCTCACCAGCCGTTACGACGACGAGCGAAGCTGGCCTTATTTTCGTACGCTGGAGGTCCCTGCCCCAGCGGAAAGCGAAGACGATCAAGTCGAGCTCGTGGAACAGGGCCCGAACCTGTCATGGGTTGGACCGCTCGCAATGAGCCTGTTGGCCCTGGCGATCGGGATCGGCGTCGGCGTCTGGGTGGTTCCAATCGTCCGATCGCCCCCTAAGGAGCCGCCGGTCGCGAACGTGGGCCCGCCACCCACGGATTCGATCGCGGCGGCCGACGCCACGGCGCTCCCACAACCGGCGCCCGCGCTAATGACGCCCCCGTCTGCCGCGCCCAGACAATCGGCGGTCGCTGCAGCCGCAGCGCCGTCACCCCGCAAGGCGGCGCCCTCGCGATTGATCGCGGCGCGTCAAGGCACCGAGCCAAAGGCGCGCCAAGCCGCAGAAAAGCCGGCGCCAGCGCCGTCGCCAAGGGCGAAGTTCTCGCCGATTTGGCCCGCGGACGTGAACCTGGCCGTCACCGCACCTCCGCCCGTCGGGAAGCGGCCCCAGACCTTCACGCTAGCCGAGCACTCCGCCCCAAACCCTGCGGCCATCGCCGCTCCGTCACCGCCGAAGCCGGAGGTGCGCAGCCCAACCTGGCTTCGCAAGCCGACAGAACAGGAGATGGCCAAGGTCTACGAGGAGGGCGCCGTGCGTCGCGATCTCAGCGGCTCGGCTACCCTCTCCTGCGTCGTCGCCGCCTCCGGGTCGGTGCGCGCGTGCCGCGTGCAGGCTGAGACGCCGTCCGGCGCGGGGTTTGGCCGTATGGCGCTCCAGCTGTCCCGGTCCTTCAAGATAAGGCCGGAGACTGTGGACGGCCAGGCGGTGGACGGCGCGACGATCAGCATCCCGGTCAGGTTCGCCGGGCGCGCCTGGAGGTACTGAAGGGCGCCGGCCACAAGCGTCGAATGGCGTCGCTGCGAGGCGCTAGATGGCGCGTGCGACCATGGTGATCACGACGGCCGCCGGAACCAGCATGGCCTGGGCGAGCAGCGTGCCGACGACGCGGCTGCCCGCCAGCCAGACCACCGCGCGGCGGAAGCTGGCCTCAGTGGTGCGTCCGTCCATCACATCGTCGGTCATGATCGAGAGGTGTGGGTCGATGAACACGAAGAGCAGGATGGTCGCCACGCCGTTGATGACGGACGAGAGGCTGACGGAGGTCACACGGAACTCCGGGTTCAGGTAGCCCGCGTAGAGCGCGGCAAAGACACCCACCGTTAGCAGCGCCTGCGCCGCCACATTGAGGATGATCACCCGCACCGGAACAACTGCCCGGCGCCCTAGCCCCTTGAGATGATCGACGGAGGGGACTTTGACCGCGTCGCGAATGTAGGACAGGCCGCCCTTTGCAAATCCGTGCAGCAGAAGGCGCGGGATCGAGCGGTTGACCTGGAAGTGCTCCACCGCCCGGCTGAAAATCCGTTGGAACGTCGGCACGGCCAGCGTCCCAATTAAGGCCGCCAGGCTTGCCGACAGCAGCAGCCACCTGAAGTCCGAGAGCAGATGCGCGCCGCTTCCGGCGAGCAGACCCGTCTCGATCCGCTTCGACAGGAACGGACCTTGAAACGAGTTCGAGGCGCGCGACACCAGAACAAGGATGTTGAACAGCGCGAACGACACCGCGATCCGCCGTGTGCGGACGCCCGCGATGCGCACGGCGTAGGCCAGCGCGCCGATCAGGTGGATCACGAAGGTCAGCACGCACAGGACGAGCAGTTGGACGTCTATGACCATGGATCCCGATCCGAGGCCCGCCGGGCCGTGACAAGCCAGCATGGCACGGGTTGGGCCAAAGCCGGAACAGTCTCCGACCGGTCCCGCAATGTCCTGTGTGGATGGCTCCCGCATGGCTTCTTGGCCCACCGCACGACGGTGGCCCGGTTCGGCGTGTCCTCAGCCGCACAGACCGCCGTCACGCTCTCGCCCGCACCGACTCGGCTGACGATCTCGGTCTTCCACCGGGTGCGGCGTTCGCTGAACGCGGCGCGTGTCGGCATCGCCCATCACAACCGAAAACCCGCCAATCGAGAACATTTCATGAATGCATTGGCGCTTGGAGACGCCACGTCATAGCCGCTATGCCGAGGCCATGACCGACGCAATCGAAGCCCAAGGCCCCCTCACCGACCTGGTGGTGATCGAGATGGGCACCCTGATCGCGGGGCCGTTCTGCGGCCAGATCCTGGGGGATTTCGGGGCCGAGGTGATCAAGATCGAGGACCCCAAGGCGGGCGACCCGATGCGCCAGTGGGGCCGCAGCCTGCCCCAGGGCCACTCGCCCTGGTGGCCGGTGATCGGGCGCAACAAGAAGTCGGTCGGCCTCGACCTGCGCACACCCGAGGGCCAGGAGCTCGCCAAGGCGCTGATCGCCAGGGCCGACGTGGTGATCGAGAACTTCCGCCCGGGCGCCATGGAGAAGTGGGGTCTGTCCTACGAGGCGCTGGCGGCGACCAACCCGCGGCTGGTGATGGCCCGGGTTTCCGGCTTCGGCCAGACCGGACCCTATTCGCAGCGCGCCGGCTACGGCCTGATCGGCGAGGCCATGGGCGGGCTGCGCTATGTCACCGGCGAGCCCGACCGGCCGCCGGCCCGCGCCGGCATCTCCATTGGCGACAGCCTGGCGGCCATGCACGCGGTCATGGGGATCACCATGGCGCTGCACGAGCGCGAGCGGACCGGCCGCGGCCAGGTGATCGACGCGGCGCTCTACGAAAGCGTGCTGGCGGTGATGGAGAACCTGGTCACCGAATACGACATCACCGGCTATGTCCGCGAGCGGTCCGGGTCGGTGCTGCCGGGCATCGCGCCCTCCAACGCCTATCCCTGCAAAGGCGGCGAGCTGATCCTGATCGGCGGCAACGGCGACACGGTCTACGCCCGGCTGACCGAGGCCATGGGCCGGCCGGAGCTGAAGGCCGACCCGAAGTTCGTCGACCACGCCAGCCGTGGCGTGAACCAGCACGAGCTCGACGCGATCATCGCCGGCTGGACCGCAGGCTTTTCCCTGCCCGAGCTCCTGGCGCTGCTGGAGGCCAAGGGGGTGCCGGCCAGCCGCGTGTTCCGCGCGCCGGACATGCTGGAGGACCCCCAGTTCACCGCCCGCGAGGCCATCGTCACCACCGAGCACCCGGTGTTCGGTCCGATCCGGATGCAGAACGTATTCCCGAAACTCTCGCGCACCCCCGGCAAGGTCCGCTGGCCCGGCCCGGCGCTCGGACAGCATACGGACGAAGTGCTCGCCGCCCGCGCGGGGTGCTCGGCAGATCGACTGGCGGAGTTGCGCGCCAAGGGCGTGATCTAGGGTTCCGCGACAGGGTCGCTGAAGGGCTCAGGATGATTTTGGTGTATCATCCCGGGCGCAGCGAAGCGGGCGCCCGGGAGCCCGGGGGGCCTGGCTCTGGGCTTGGCCGCTGGGTCTCGGCTCTGCGGCCCGCGAGGCGGCCCTTCGGCCGGGATGACGGACTGTTTTGCAGAGCAAGCTGGATCTGGAGACCCGGATACTCAGGACTAATCAGCCGGTCCGCGACCTATGCCGCGGACCGTCAGTGGAGGCTGGGCTCGCTTGACTCGGGCGAAGTCCCTGGGCCGCCGGTCCGGCCCCTGCGGAGACCGCAGGTCCTCCTGCCGACAGTTCTAAGGCGGCGCTTTGCGGGCCGGGAGGTGGCGCCTTGTCTCAGGCCTGCGTCATTTCGGCCGGAGCAGCTCGGCCACCGCGGCCGCCACCTGGGTCACGTCATAGGGCTTGCGGATGACCGGCGCATCGAAGCCGCCCGGCGCGCCGCCGGTCTCGCCATAGCCGGTGGCGAACACGAAGGGCACGCCGCGGGCGGCCAGGGCCTCGGCGACCGGGGTGACCGAGCGGCCGTTCAGGTTGGCGTCGAGCACCGCCGCGTCGATCGGGCGATCCAGCAGGGCCATGGCCTCCCCCAGTTCGTAGGCGGGGCCGACAATCTCGGCGCCGGCTTCCGAAAGGCCGGTCTCCAGTTCAAGGGCCAGCAGGACGGCGTCCTCGACGATCAGGACGCGGGCGCCCTTGAGATTGGTCGGCGCGCTGGAGGTCATGACGACTTCCGGAGCCCGCGGCGCCGGCCCCTCCGGGATCACCGCGGGGCGTTCGGCGACCGCGGCCTCTCCGGCGCGCAGCAGCACCCGCACGCCCGACGCGCGGTATTCGATGAGGGTGTCGCCGTTCAGCTCCCGGCTGGTCACCTGTTCCAGGAGGGTCGAACCGAAGCCGCGGCGGGAGGGACCGACCACCGTCGGGCCGCCGCTCTCCGTCCAGACCATGTCGAACCCGCCGCCGTCGTGGCGCCACATCCAGCGCACCGCGACGTGGCCGGTCTCGACGGAAAGCGCGCCGAACTTGACCGCATTGGTCACCAGCTCGTGTAATCCCATCGACATGGCGTTGGCGGCGCGCGGGGTGAGGAACAGCTCCGGCCCTTCCCAGGAGGTCTGGCCGGGGGCCAGCGCCCCGAGTTCGGCGGCCACCAGGTGCTCGATCGCCGCGCCCCGCCAGCGGGCCGCGGTCAGGAGCTCGTTGGCCGAGCCCATGGCCTTCAGCCGGCCGCTGAAGTTCTGCAGGAAGGCTTCCACCGAGGTCGTGCGTTTCGCTGTCTGGATGGCCAGCGCCTGGACGGCGGCCAGCACGTTCTTCACCCGGTGGTCCAGCTCGGCCATCAGGGTCTGGCGCTGCTCTTCCTCGAGCTTGCGCGCCGTGATGTCCTCGACGATGCCGGTCATCGCCAGGGCGCGGCCGTCGGCATCTCGCGCAATGACGCCCGCCACCCGCACCCAGACCACCTGGCCGTTGTCGGGGCGCTTGTGCTCGAACTCGAAGCCGAAGACGCCGCCGGTCTCGCGGCTGCGCAGGAAATCGGCGCGGACGGCCGCCAGGTTGTCGGGATGCAGATAGGGCTCGAGCACGGAGCTGCCCTGGGCGGGCATCGGGCCGGCGGGCAGTCCGGTGATCGCGGCCATCCGTTCGCTGACCACCAGCCGGCCGAGGTCCATGTCCCACTCGAACTCGCCCAAGCCCGCGGCTTCAAGCGCCAGCTCAAGCCTGGGGCGCTCCTCCTGGTTCGGGCCCGGGTCTCGGCGTGTCATCGCCCAAACATAAGGCCGCCCGTGCAAGATCGCGACAGGAACCGTGCTCCGCGTTCGGCGTTTTGTTACCCTTGTGCGTCGACGGGGCGCCGTTACGGCCCGGCTTTCCGCGCACCCGGGAACCCGCTAACGTGTCCGGCGTTCAGGCCAGCGCTCCCCAGCCGTCCGCCGGGGCCCCATTTCGGAGACTCTCAAATGCCCGCGAACGCCGTTGACCGTGCCGCCGCCGAGACCAAGGCCGCGGTCAATTCCGCCACCGACAAAGCGAACAAGCTCAGCGCGGAAGCTCAAAAGTCCTTCGCGGACGCCGCCAAGCGCATCGAAGCCGCGGTCCAGGAAGGCGTTGAACAGCTCCGCGCCCAGAGCCGCGCCTACGCCGACACCGCCGGCCAGCAGATCGACCAGGCCTCGCAATATGTCACCGAGCGGGTCAAGGAACGCCCACTGGCCGCGACCGGCGCGGCGCTCGGCATCGGCGTGCTCATCGGCCTCCTGCTCTCGTCCTCACGGCGTTGATCTTCAGCCGCCTCCTGTGGACGGTGGCCGCCATCGCAGCGATTGCGGCGGCCGCCGTCACCGTCGTGGTCGCGCTGGCGTTCTCCCTCTACGCGACGGTGCGCGACCTGATCGGCCCGGCCTGGGGCGCGGCGGCTGTGGCAGGCGCCGCGGCCGTGATCGCGCTGATCCTGGCTTTCATCCTCACCCGCAAGGCCCGGCCGCCGAAACCCGTGCAGGGCGACGACCAGAACCTGACGTCCAAGCTGATCGACCTGGCCCGCGAACGGCCCCTGGTGGCCGCCGGCGCCGTGGCCGCCGCGGCGGCCGTGGTCATCAAGAATCCCCGCATCATGATGGCGGTGATCACCGGTCTCTTCGCCGGTCGCGCCGCCCAACCGCCCGCCGCCAAACGCCGACGCTGATCGCGGAACGGCCCAGCGGTCCCGGCGTTGGACTCCTGTGCGCCACAGTCGGCGCGGATGGAGAAACGCAATGCTCGGTTGGGCCCTCACATTCCTGGTGGTCGCACTGATCGCCGGCGTCCTTGGCTTCACCACCATCGCCGGTACGGCGATCGGCGTCGCCAAGATCCTGTTCTACGTGTTCCTGGTGCTGTTCCTGGTCTCGCTGGTCATGAATTTCGTCAGAGGCCGTTCGATATAGCCAGGGCGGCCAGCTAGCTGGGTCGGCGATCCACCGACCAGGTTCGGGACGGTTCGTAATGCGAACCCGTCCATTGAAGGGCGGCGACACGGATCGCCGCCCTTTCTATTTCCACCACGTTGAAGCCCGGCGGCACGCCGCGTTCGCGCAGCGAGAGCGTGCCGGCGCCCACCGCGTAGGTCTTCCCATCCACGAAGGGATAGGGCCAGACGAACGGCGCGTGGATGTGACCCGAGAGCACGAGGTCGACGCCCGCCCGGGCGAAATCCTGCGCAGCCGCCTCCCCTCCCCAGACGCGGGCCGTCATCGGACCCCCGATCATCTCGGTCAGCGGATGATGGCAGACGACAATGCGGACGCAGTCGGCGTGCGACCTCTCGAACCAGGCGACGGCCTCCTTCACCTGGCGGCTGGCGATCTGGCCCTTGGACCAGTTGAGCCGGGCCTGAGCGCCGCGGGCGGTGTTGAGCCCGCGAACCGCGAAGCCGCCGCCTTCAAAGGTCTGCGCCGCCGCGGGTCCGATCAGCCGCTCGTAGCGACGGAACGGCGCGAAGATCCGCTCGGCCCAGGCCAGGTAGGGCGCATCGTGGTTGCCCGGCGTGACCAGCTTCGGCGCCTTCAGGCCGTCGATCCAGGCGGCGGCGGCCTCGAACTCCGCGATCTCGGCGAAGCGGGTGAGATCGCCACTCAGCACCACCAGGTCGAAATTCCCGGCATTGACGTAGGCCGTCGCCGCGGCCACGGCCGCGGCGTTCTCGCCTCCGAAATGGATGTCGGAGAGATGCGCGAGCCGGATGGTCACTCAGGATCCCTGGGCAGCGCCAGAATGCGGGCGATCTTGGGGATGTAGCGGACGTCCGTCAGGGCCTTCAGCCGAACGGATTCGCCGTCCAGCAGCGCCGGGATGGGGTTCGCGGACCAGATGCGGCCGATCCGGCAGCGCTCGACCTCTACATTGGGCGCGCTCCGCCAGTCGCCGGTAAGCGCATGGAAGCCCAGGCGGATCGCTTCGGCGGCGTTGTTCACGTCGACGCCGGCGGCCTCGAGCGTGTCCTCGTCCTCGCCGAGCGACTTGGAGGTGAGCGGACACATGAAGATCAGCGCCTCGGCCTTTTCGCGGGGGCCGCCGTCCAGGATGTAGCGCAAGCGCCCCGAGAAGGCCCGGCTCAGCGCCAGGCGAGCGCTGCGGATCGCCTTGCGGCGCATCCCGAAGCGGGCGGCCTCGCGGGCGGGCGCCCAGAGCGCCGGCGGGCCCAGGATGGCGGCGACCATGAAGCGGTGGCCGTCGACCTCACCGCCGCCGAGGGGTCGTTCGACGCCCTCGGTCAGGGCGAGCTTCAGCGCCTCCTGCCAGGGCCGTACGCCGTAGATGGCGTGGGGCAGCATGTTCATGGTCCCGCCGGCCAGGGGCGCGATGATCGGGCCGGTCGGGCCGCAGAGTTCGGCGGCGGCGCGCGCCGTGCCATCGCCGGCCAGGACGACCAACAAGTCGGGCCTGGCGGCCACGGCGGCCTTCAGGCTGTCGGTGATGTCATCGCGTTCAGGGGCGTGGATGTTGGCGGTCAGGCCGAGCTCGGCAAGAATCTGCTCGACCTCGGCGGGCGCGGTCCTCCCGACGCTGCCCGAGGCGCAGTTCGCGACCACTTCGATCCGCTTGATGCCGTCCAACGCCCCGTCCTTCGCCCCGACCCGCGTCGGTAAACGCCTCAGCCGGCGCTGTCGGGGGCCTTTTGCCTGACGGATTGCCCGGCGTCGCGCAACGATTGCCCAGCTTGGGCGGCGGCGCCCCGCACCTGCGGCTCGGCCCGGGTGACTGCGGTGTTCAGGTTCTCGTCCATCACCCCGCCGGCGCGGGTGAACGACCCGTTCACCGCCGCCAACGCCAGCAGCACCACCCCCACCAGCGCGGCCACAACCGTCAACGTCATCGCCACAGGATGCGTTCGGCGGCTCGCCCGCTCGTCCCGCCGGCCGCGTTCGTAAGCTTCGCGAAGATCGGCGCGCGCCAACGCGTCTGGTCCGACGTCATCGCGATCCAGGCGTGCGGTCACCATGGGCTTGCTCCCTATTTGTTCGGAGCTTCAACGTGGGGCGCCGGCCCAGGTTCCGGGGAACTGCCCCGCTAGGACAACGTTACGACCGGCAGGGGACAGACAAGGAGAGCCCTCTCATGATGTTTAGGCCAATCATCGCCATCGCCGGCGCGGCTGCTCTGATGAGCGCGTGCACGGCGACCGGCAACACGGAACGCAACGCCGTTGGCGGCGCGGGCCTCGGCGCGCTTGCGGGCGCGGCCATCGGAGCCATTTCCGGCGATGTCGGCGTCGGCACAGGCGCGGCGGTCGGCGCGGCGGTCGGCGGCACGGTGGGCGCTGTGAAGGGCTGTCGCGAAGACGGCGGCTGCGGTGCTTCGAGCCCCAACCGGCGCCAGTACTACGACGAGCGCGCCGGGCGCTATTACTATTATGACTCCGCCTCCGGCCGGTATTACTGGGAGAACGGCAGTCCGCGCTGACGGGTCGAGCCACCCTAATCGACGGCGAAGGGCGGTCGGACCACCGGCCGCCCTTTGTCGTGCCTGAAAAGCCGCCTAGGCTTCGGCTTTCACGCTATGGGAGGGCTTGATCGATGATCCGCCAGACAGCCACCGTCGCTCTGCTGATGCTCGGCGTCAGCGCCTGCTCGACAATGCAGCCCACTCGGGATCGCATCGTCAAAGCGCCGGCGACGTGCGCCGACGAGACGGTGCAGATCTATTTCGAATCAAAGTCCGCCGAGGTGACCAAGGAAGGCCGCGCCGTGCTGAACGCCGCAGCCAAGGACAGCAAGGCCTGCAGGGTCACCGCAGTGGATGTCCTGGGGCTTGCCGACGCGGTGAGCGGCACGCCGGACGACAACCTCGAGCTCTCCAAAAAGCGCGCGCAGGCGGTGACCGAAGCCCTGACCGCCGCCGGCCTTCCCGTGGCCGAGTTCAAGGTCGCGGCAGCCGGCGATGCCGGCGCAACGAACGCCAGTGGAGACCTGCGCCCGCTGCGCCGTCGCGCCGATATCGTGCTGCACATGTCGCCGAAATAGCCGCCAAAAAAGGAAGGGCGGACCCGAGGGTCCGCCAAGTGTGCATCATCGAGAAAAGGGGTGCGGAGACGGCAGACTGGCGTGCTCGCCAGTCTCAAGTCGGGGGGGGCGTCGCCGCCTCCGCAGACCTAAGAACTCACACACCGGAATAGCGTTCCGAAATCGGTGAGATTTTTTAGCTTTTTTTCGACCCCGCAGGCGGCTGCCCGGCGGCGATCTCGCAGGTCACTGATTTAGCGGGATTTCCTCGCAGAAGCTTCACCGTTTTAGGCCTGGCCTGGAACGGCGACGGCGCCCAAGACGTTTCTTGATCGGGCGGACATTCCCGCCGGCAGGACGCCATGCCATGCGATCGAGTTTCGCAAGCCATCGCGGCTTGACCTTGATGAAGAGCCCCAATTCGCGGCACGAGGCGAGCCGTCGCCGGTGGGCCGTGGCCTGCGCGATGGTCGGGTTGGCCCTGATCAGCGGGGTGATCGGCACGCTGGCCCACGCGCCGAGCGATGTCTTCGCCAAGGCGAGCACCGGACCCTTCAGCTATTTCCCGACCGATTAAGGAGCGCATTCTCATGGTCTATCAGTCCCGGCCGACCCTGGGCGCCACGCGCGCCCGCCAAGGCCGCTTCGGCCGGCACATGATCTGGGTTCTGCTTTTCGGCACGCTGCTGGCTGTCATCGGCCTTTTCGCGGCCTGGACCTGGAGGGCGCCGGCCCTCGAATCGAGCGCGGCGGTCAACGACAAGCAGCCCGCTGACTCCCGGGCGTTCAACGCGCCTGAACCCGCCCCGCTCGCCAACCCAGCGCCGGCCCAGCCTCGCTAGCCGCCGTCCTGCAGAGATGACAACGGCCGCCCCTGGCAGGGCGGCCGTCTGCATGCGCGACGCGTCAGAGCACCGACTGGCCGCGGATGGCGCGCACCACGAAGTTGGCCACCAGCAGCACGAGGAAGACCACGAAGCAGACCTTGGCAATGGTCGCCGCCACTCCGGCCAGGCTGAAGAAGCCCAGGAAGCCCGCCACGATCGCCAGCACTGCGAAGGTCAAAGCCCAACCGAGCATGGAAACATCTCCTGAAATGACGAAGGGCGCCGCGATCCGCGACGCCCTCGCCGTAACGTGGAGGCCCTGGGCCCGTTCCGATCAGGCCGCCTGGCGCGAAGCCTTGCGGGGATGGAAGAACAGCGCCTGGCCGATCGCCGCCTTCACTGTTTCCGGTTGGAACGGCTTGGTGATCAGGAACGTCGGTTCAGGGCGTTCGCCGGTCAGCAGGCGTTCCGGGAAGGCGGTGATGAAGATCACCGGCACGTTGTAGCGGGCCAGGATGTCCTTCACTGCGTCGATGCCGGACGAGCCGTCGGCCAGTTGGATATCGGCGAGGACCAGGCCCGGCGTCTTGCGGGCGACGGCGTCCACCGCTTCGGTCCGGGTGGCGGCGATGTCGACCACGGTGTGGCCCAGCTCTTTCACCAGCGCCTCGATGTCGGCGGCGATGACCGGCTCGTCCTCGATGATCAGGACATCGGTGGCCAGTTCGGCGTCGATCTCAGCCTGCGCCTCGGCGATCAGTTTCTCGACCTCGCCAAACTCGGCGCCCAGGATCTGGGCGGCTTCCGACGGGGTGAAGCCTTCGAGGGCGGTGAGCAGGAACGCCTGGCGCGACCGCGGCGCGATCCGCATCAACCGGCGCGTGGTGTCGTCGGAGGCCAAGTCGTCGTCCTGCGGGCCTTCGAGTTGGGCGCCGCTGCTGCACCAGATGGCGTGGAACACGTGATAGAGCGCGACGCGGGGCGTCAGATTGGCTTCCAGCGTCCGTTCTCCGGCGGCCAACGCTTCCAAGGCCACGCGGACGTAATGATCGCCCGTTGTCTGGTCCCCGGTGAGGGCGCGGGCATAGCGGCGCACATAGGGAAGATGCGGCGCAAGACGTGCTAGAAGACTCAAGGGGTAACCCCTCCCGTTTGCCGATGAAATCTCAGACGCGCCTTATCGGAAGCCCTTTCCCGACGAGACCCATCATGCTCCACAAACGCTACGGCAGGGAACCGGTTCCAATTTGGGCGGGTTTTCTGCACCTTAGCCGAATTGCAGCGGGAACCCGAAGCGGAGCCGGACGTTGAGTCGCGACGAGGATGCTTTAAGGGGGCGGGCGCCGCGAAAACGGCACGCCGACAGTATGATCGAACAGAGGCCTACCGAGGAGCGCCGCAAGGCCTCCGCCGCATTGGACGAAGCCCGCCTGCGACAGCAGGCGATTGGCGTGCGCCTGCGTCAGATGTTTGACGAGGTGGTCAATGAGGAAGTCCCGGACGAATTCCTGGAAATCCTGCGACGCGCCGACGCTCGGACCGCGGAGAACGGCGGATGAGCATCATTCAGGTTGAAAGGCCGAAGGCTGGAACGCCCGGCGCCGACGACGCTGGGTTCAAGCGTGAGCTTGTGCAGCTGATCCCCCACCTGCGCGCCTTCGCCCGCACTCTGTGCGGCGATCCGGCGGCGGCCGACGACCTGGCGCAGGACGCCATGATGAAGGCCTGGGACGCGCGGGCGTCCTTCCAGATGGGCACCAACATGAAGGCCTGGACCTTCATGATCCTGCGCAACCAGTTCTATTCCGAGAAGCGTCGGTCTTGGCGCCAGAGCCAGCTCGACCAGGAAGCCGCCGAGCGGACCCTGGTGGCGGTGGACGACCCCGAGGCTCCCGTGGCGCTCGACGAGCTCCGCCAGGGCCTGGCCATGCTGCCGGCCGAGCAACGTGAAGCCCTGATCCTGGTGGGCGCCGGCGGCTTCGCCTACGAAGAAGCAGCCGAGATCTGCAACTGCGCCGTCGGCACGGTGAAGAGCCGGGTCAGCCGGGCGCGCCGCGCCCTGCACGCCATCCTCGAGGCCGGCGCATACGATCGGGACGGCGCCTCCGCGGGGGACGCCATGCGGGCTATCCTAGCCGATGCGGAGCGGCTAAGCACCGTCCGTTGAGGACGGAATTCGGGCTTCCATGACGGGCCTTCGTTGGGGATCCTTGAGCACGATCAGGGTCCGCCTGACCGCGGCGCTTGCCGCAGCTCTGCTGCCGGTCCTGCTGCTTGGGATTCTGCAGTCGGCCATCGCCTTCAATCGCGAAGGCGTCGCACTCCGCCAAAATCTGGTGTTCGCCGCCGAGCGCAGCGCGGCCACGGCCCGCACGCGCATGGAAGGCGCCGATATCCTTCTGCAGACCCTCGCGCCCGGGGCCATCGGCTCGCAGTGCGGCGAGCGGCTGGCGGAGGTGGCGCGTCGCACGCCCGGCTACGCCAACCTCGTCCGTTTCGACCGCCGCGGACGCGTGGCCTGCGCGGCGGGCGGCGTGCCCGACGATCCCCAACGCGGCGAACGGGCCTGGTTCCAGCGCCTGGAAAAGGGCGACCAGCTCGTCATCACCCGTGACCCGAAGTCCGCCTCCGCCCCCGAGCCGGCGGTGCTGGCGGCGGTGCGCGCGGTCTCGGCCGATGGGCGGTTCGACGGCGCCTTCGCCGCGGTGATCACGCTCGCGAGCCTGCGGCCCTCAAAGACCGATCCGACGCTGCCGGCGCACTCGGAAGTGGCCCTGGTGGATGGATCGGGGCACTACGTCAGCCAGACCAACGCCAGCGCCTTCGCGGCTCTTCCCCGGGACTGGCGCACCGCGCACGTCTGGTACGGTCGCGACGCCCGCGATCAGCGCCGCGTCTATTCGGCGGCTCCGGTGGCGGGGGACGAGGTCTATGTGGTGCTTTCGGCCCGCTCACCCGGACTGTTGTCCTGGGCGTGGCTGAACCCGCTGTCGGGCATCATCTTCCCGCTGCTGACCTTCCTCCTGGCGCTCGTGGCCGTGACCGCCGTGAACGAAAGGGTGGTGATCCGCTGGATCGCCTACCTGCAACGGATCGCGTCTCTCTACGCCCGCGGCCGGTTGAGTGTGCGGCCTGTGCAGTCCGACCAGATGCCAGCGGAAATCCGCGAACTCGCCGAGACCCTGGAGCAGATGGCCGACGCCATCGTCGGCCGCGACGCCTCTTTGCGCGACAGCCTTGCCCAGAAGGACGAGCTGATGCGCGAGATCCACCACCGGGTGAAGAACAACCTGCAGGTCATCTCCTCGCTGCTGAACATGCAACAACGGGCGCTGGCCGACCCGGCGGCGCGCGCGGCGATGTCCGACACACGCCAGCGGATCACCGCGCTCGCCCTGATCTACCGCGCGCTCTACCAGGGGCCCGACCTGAAGCGGGTGGATCTGCGGCCATTCCTGGAGGAACTCACCGCCCAGCTGGTGTCCGCCGAGATGCTGCGCGGGCCGGGGGTGCAGACCGAACTTTCGGTCGACGCCCTGGTCATCGACCCCGACCGCCTGGCGCCCCTGGCGCTCTTCGCCGTGGAGGCGATCACCAACGCGCAGAAGCACGCCTTCGCCGACCGCGGCGGCATGCTCAAGGTGACGTTCACGGTGCGGGGCGAAGAGGCCGAGCTGGAGATTTCCGACGACGGCAAGGCCGCGGAAGACGCGCTTGTCAGCTCCGGCGTCGGGCGCACCCTGATGACGGCCTTCGCCCGCCAGCTGCGCGGTCGTTCCGAGCTGGTGCGCAACGCCGAGGGCGGGATTACGGCGCGCCTGATCTTCCCCACGCCGGCGGCGGAGACGCCCCGTCCAGCGCGAGCCGGAAAAGGGAACCAAGCTGCAGCTTGAACCGTTGGGCTGGGGCGAGATTGAACTCGAGGAGAATCCCCTATGCGTAAACTTGTGATCCTGGCGGTCTTGGCCGCCAGTCTGTCGGTCGCCGCCTGCAACACCATCTCCGGCGCCGGCAAGGACGTCTCGTCCACGGGCAAGGCCGTGACCAACACGGCCGAAGACGCCAAGCACTAAGTCTCAAAGCCAAGTTGCGAGGCAAAGGCTCCGTCGCTCGCGCGGCGGGGCCTTTTCCATGCCTCAGGCGGCGCGCCGACCCGCCTGGGCGCGATAGATTCCCGGTTGGCCGGGCAGGGCAGCCAGGTCTCCGGCGGAGTCGCCGAGCCCCAGCACAAGATAGCCGTCGGGCGTCAGGACCTTCTCGAGATTGCCGAGCACCCGTGTCCTGGCAGACTCCAGCATGCCGCCCAGGACATTGCGGCAGAAGACCAGGTCGAAGCGGCCCAGCGGGCTCAGGTCCTCCAGCAGGTTCACCCGCCGCCATCGCACCATCTGGCGAAGCCGCTGGGCGACCACGAAGCTGTCGTCCTGCTTCTCAAAGTGCCGGACCAGCCGCCGCGCCGGCAGGCCGCGCTGAACTTCGAACTGGCTGTAGACGCCGCTGCGCGCCTTCTCCAGCCGACGATCCGACAGATCGGACGCGCACAGGTCGATCGTGACGCCTGCCGGCGCCTGCTCATCCAGCAGCATGGCCGCCGAATAGATTTCCTGGCCGCCGCCGCACGCCGCCACCCAGATCCGGAGGGTGTCGCCGTCGCGCCGCCGGGCGAGGTCGGTGAACGCCTGGGCGATCACCAGTTCGACACGCTGCGGATCGCGGAAGAACCCGGTTTCGGCGGGGGACATAGCCTCCACCACGGCCCAGGCCAGCCGTTCGTCGCCGCGGTCGCGTGCAGCCTGCAGCAGGTCGGGGATGGATCCGAAGCCCTCGCGGCGCGCCACCGGGCCGAGGCGGTTCTCGATCAGATATTCCTTTTCGGGGTCGACCCGCAGGCCGGCGCGCTCCGCGCAGAGGGAGGCCACCGTCCGGCGGTCCTGCGGGGTCACAGCGCCCCCGCCAGGGCCAGCTTGCCGGCGACGATATCGCCGTCGAACGGCTTCATGATGTATTCGTCGGCGCCAAACTCCAGCGCCTCTCGGATGCGGTCGAGCTCGTTCTCGACGGTGCAGAACACCACGCGCGGCGCCTCCCCGCCCGGCTCCTGGCGCAACCGCCGCAGGACCTCGAGGCCGGTCATGCCGGGCATGTTCCAGTCCAGCAGGATGACGTCGGGCATGGCGGTGCCGCACCAGGCGAGCGCGTCCGCGCCGTCGGCGGCCTCGGCGACCTCGAAACCGAGGTCCTCAAGGATCCGTCTGGCGACCTTGCGGATGACGCGGCTGTCGTCGACGACGAGGCAGGTCTTCACGCCCACGGACTCCTTCTTGGAGGCCCGTTGTCGCGTGCGGATGGTTAACGGCTGGTAGCGCCGCCTCCGCTTTGCGAGAGGGTCAGCTGGGTACGGTGGCCGCGAACGTCACCTTGTCCTCACCCAGGTCCACGAACAAGCGGCCGCCCGCATCGGTCAGGAACAGGTGGACATAGTAGGCCTGGACCCAATGGCCGTGCAGGCCCTCGCCCGGGCCCTCGCCGCGGAGCCCCGCCAGCACCTCGGGCCGCAGCCGCGCCCGCGGACCGGTCGCCTCGATGGCGATGGCCGTGGAGGCCGCCTCCTGCACCGCGCGGACCCGCGCCACGCCGCCGGTCGGCAGCGCGCCGCCGGCGATCTGGGACAGATTCAGAAGGGCGCGGGCGGTGGGCTTGTTCACGCCCGGGGTCTCGACCGCCCAGTCGAGCTCGGCGCGCATGTGGCCGAACACGCCGCGGGTCAATTTCTCGAGGTCGCGGACATCGAAGGTCTCGGCGCTCGCTGAAGCGCCGAACGCCACGCGGCTGAAGGCCAGTTGCTCTGCGAGCTTGTGGGCCGAGGCGCTGATCAGGCTCATGGCGTCGTCGCGCATGTCCTGGGCGGAGGGGTCTTCCAGCAAGTCCAGGCCGGAGACGATGGCGCTCGCTGGGCTGATGAAGTCGTGGCACATGCGCGCCGCCAGAAAGGCCGCGATCTCGGCCGCACGGTAGGTCGGCGGCGTCGCGATGGCGGCGGGAGGTTCGGGCATGTCCGTCATGGCCGGGACCTTGGGCTGATTTGAACCTTTGGAAAACCGGCTCGGGACCCTAAGACAGCCGCCGATGCATCCCTATGCCGATCCTTTCCTGGAGCCGGGCGTCCTGGTGCGCCATCCGCAAGCCCCCGAGTGGGGCCTGGGGCAGGTGCAGTCGGTGGCCGGAGCCAAGGTGACGGTGAACTTCGAGCATGCGGGCAAGCAGGTGATCGATTCAGCCAACGTGCGGCTGATCTATGTGGGCGACGACCCGAGGGCTTGAGATGAACGATATCGGGCCGAAGCTGGCCGAAATATGCGAAGCGGCCGCGGGCCTGATTCTGCCGCTGTGGCGTTCTGGCCTCGAGGTGACCCACAAGGCCGACGAGAGCCCGGTGACCGAGGCCGACAAGCGCGGCGAAGCGCTGATCCTGAAGGCGCTGGCGGAACATTTCCCGGAGATTCCCGTGGTGTCGGAGGAGGACGCCAGCGAGTTCGGCGCGCCCGAGGAGATCGGGCCGCGCTTCTTCCTCGTGGATCCGCTCGACGGCACCAAGGCCTTCGTGCGTGGCGATCCGAACTTCACGGTCAATATCGGCCTGATCGAGAACGGCCGGCCGGTGGCGGGCGCCGTCTGCGCGCCGCCAAGCGGAGAGGTCTGGTACACCTCGGGGTCCGGCGTCATGAAGCGGACGGGCGTGGGACCCGCCCAGGCCGTCCACGTGCGGCCCTGGCCGCAGGACGCCGCGGTCGCCCTGATCAGCCACACCATGAAGCCCGAAACCGCCGACAAGCTGGCCGAGGAATACGGCTTCCACCTGCGCGAGCCGATGGACAGCTCCATCAAGCTCTGCCGCATCGCCGAGGGCATGGCCGACATCTACCCCAGACACGGGCCGACGATGGAATGGGACACTGCAGCGGGTCAGGCGGTCCTGGAAGCTGCGGGCGGACGGTTCACGACGCCGGAGGGCGCACCCTTCGTCTACGGCAAGGCCGATCAGGGATTCCGCAACGGCTGGTTCGTGGCGCGCGGCGGCTAAATCCGCTTCGGAAGGTTCCAGTCGTCGGAGGCCGGGCCCGAAATCACGGCGGGCTCCACGTTCGGGTGGGCGTGGGCTGAGGCGGTCGGCCCGGCGAAGATCAGGCAGCTCACGAAGCCGATCATGAACGCCACCGCCGCCAGCAGGAGGAACGGCCGGACGAGTTCGAAGGTGGCGGTGACGGGCATCGGCTGACCTCGGCGTGCTACATTTATGGAACACGTAAACGGCAGTCGGGTTGCGGGCCGTTGGGCCTTGTTTTTGCGAATAGCTCGCATTAGCAAGAATGCTCGAACAGCTCAGCCTGGATGCCTCATGACCCACGCGCCTCTCGCACGCCTGCGCCGCCTCTGGCTGGACGCGCACCTGTGGCTCGGCGTCGGGCTGATGATTGTGCTGATCCCGCTCAGCGTCTCCGGCTCGATTCTGGTCTGGCACGACGCGCTGGACCGCGCGCTCTACGCCGATCGCTATGCGGTCTCCGGGCCGGCGGCGTCCCAGCCCATGGGCGCCTACACGGCCGCGGCGGCGCAGGCGTTCGCCGGCCGGGCGGTGCTGACGCAGCTGAGATTGCCGCAGACGTCAGGCGACCCCGTGGTCGCCGTTGGCCGTCTCGCGGGACCGCCGGGAGCTGGCGGCCGGCCGCGGACGCTCAACGCCTGGATCGACCCGCCGACCGCCAAGGTGCTGTCCAGCGGCGAGGTCGCCAAGACCTTCACCATGGTGATGCACCAGCTTCACGGAAGCTTCCTGGTGCCGGGCGCCGGACGCCAGGTCGTGGGCTGGCTGGGCTGGGCGATGTTCGTCTCCAGCGCCACGGGCCTGTGGCTCTGGTGGCCCAGGCATGCGGGGTTCGTGAAGGGTCTGCGCTGGCGGCGCGGCGCCTCGACGCTCTTCAACCTGCACCACATGATCGGCTTCTGGCTCTGCCTGCCGCTGGCGGTGCTGTCGCTGACCGGGATCTACATCTCCTTCCCGCAGACCAGCCACGCCCTGTTCGGCGCGCCGCCCCCGCCGAGCCGGCCCGGCGGCCGATCCACGCCGCCCCCGGTCGAGCATCCGACCACGAGCGTGGACGCGGCCGTGACCAAGGCGCTGGCCGAGAAGCCCGGCGCATCGGTCGCCACCATATCCGCGCCAACCCGGGGCAAGGATCCGGCCTGGCGCATCCAGCTCAAGACGCCGGGCACGAAGGAACCGGCGACGGTTCAGGTCCTCGACGCGACAGGTGAGATCAAGAAGGCCAAGCGGGGCGGCCAGGGCGCAGGCCAGGGCGGCGGAGAAGGCCGACCCGATCCGCTGTCGCGGTGGATGCGGCGCATCCACGACGGCGGCGAGATGGGCGGCGTCTGGCAGACCATCATCTTCGTAGCCGGCGTCGCGCCCGCGGTGCTCGGTGTCACGGGCCTGGTGATGTGGCTGCGCCGCCGCGCGCGCCAACGGGCGCTTCACCGCGCGTGAGGCGTCAGACCTCGGCCCACATCCGCAGAAGGTTGTGGTAGCTGCCGGCCAGGCTGACCACCTCGGGATCGGTCTGGCCGACCTTCAGGGTCAAGCCCTGGATAGCGTTGTCCAGGTTCCAGAGCAGGGTGCGTTGCTCGTCCGACTTCACCATGGACTGGGCCCAGAAGAACGAGGCCCAGCGTGAGCCCCGGGTGATGGGCGCGACCCGGTGCAGGCTGGAGGCCGGATAAAGGATCATGTCGCCGGCCGGCAGCTTCACGGCGTGCTCGCCGTAGGCGTCCTCGACGATCAGTTCGCCGCCGTCGTAGTCGCCAGGATCTGTCAGGAAGAGCGTCGCCGAGACGTCGGTGCGAAAGCGCACCGAGCCCGCGAACCGGATCGAATTGTCCACGTGTGTGTCGAAGGCCATGCCTTCGTCGTAGCGATTGAACAGGGGCGGGAAGACCCGCAGCGGCAGGGCGGCCGAGACGAAGGTCGGGTTGCGGCCGAGCGCGCCCAGGATCATCTCGCCCAGCTCGCGGGCGGCGGGGGCGTCTTCGGGAACCTGCAGGTTGCGCTTGGCCTGGGCGGACTGTTCGCCCGCCGTGACCTTGCCGTCGACCCAGGTTTGGGCGGCTAGCGTCTTCGTGGCGCCTGCCACCTGTTCGGGCGTCAGGACGCCTTCGATGTGCAACAGCATGAAAGCCTCCCTAGAGCCTTTTCGGGTCGGATGACATCTGACCCGAGAAAAAGGCTCGGGCATTTGAGCTGGCGAGCGAGACGGTCGCCGAAACCGCACACACGTTCGACTGACACGCTCGCGACCGGACTCCGGCTCGCACGAACCGGATTCCAGCCTCGGGGGGTGTCGGCGCCTAGAAGGTGGCGCCGACCGAGAAGATGACGGTGCGGCCGGCGGCCGGGACCGCGCGGTTGCCGAACACCTGGGTGTAGTTGAGCCGGTCGCCCAGGTTGTAGAGGTTCACCGCGAACCGGTAGGGACCGGTCTTGTAGGAGACGTAGGCGTCGATGGTGACGTTGTCGGGCGCTTCCGACAGGCGCAGCGCCGTCTGGCTGGCCCGGTCGGTGAAGCTGACGCTGCGCGCCGTATAACCGACCGGCGTCTTCGACTGGTAGATCACGTCGCCGCCCACCGAGAGGCCGTCCACGACGTCCGACAGGTCGTAGGTGGTGAAAAAGGTCGCCGAGTTCTTCGGGACGAAGGTGACCTGGCTGCCGACCGCGATCTGGTTGATTACCGGGATCGCCGCCATCACGCCCACCGGGCAGACGATACCTGTGGGCGTCCCGGTCGCATTGGCCGCCGCGACCGTGCAGTTGGTGAAGGACTCTTTGATCTTGGCGTCGAGGTAGGTGTAGCCGGCGGTAATGGTCCAGGCGTCCGTGACCCGGCCCGTCAAGCCGAGTTCGATGCCCTTCACCTTCTGCCGCTCGCCCGACTGGGCCAGCAGGAAGCCGGTCGCAGGATCGGTCTGGAGGGTGTTGTCCTTCTTGATGTCGAAGATCGACGCGGTGAAAGACAACATGGTGTTGGGGATGTCGACCTTGGCGCCCGCTTCCCAGATCTCGCTCTCCTCGGGTTCCAGGTCCTTGGTGGTGACCGCCAGAGCCGCCCCGGCGCCCACGATCGACGTTCCTTGTGGCGTCTGCGACTTGCCCCAGGACGCGTAGAAGGTCTGATCGTCGGCCGGTTCGAACACCACGCTGACGCGCGGGCTTTTGAGGGTGGGCTTCACCTTCAGGTCCGAAGTCCCGTTGTTGAAGAACAGGGAATTCAGCTCGGCGGTGTAGCGGTCGACCCGGTAGCTGCCGATCACCGAGAGCTGCTCGGTGAACCACAGGCGGTCCGTCAGGAAGATGCCGGCGTCGGTGGACTTGCCGCTGCTGTCCTGGGTCGCCGTACCCACCGTGTTGGTGAACACCGTCGCGCCGCTGACCACGGTGGTGCAGTTGCCGGCGCCCGAGCAGTTGATGTTCTGGCCGGGGACGGCGCGGAACACCTGGTACCCCGCCGGGAAGTTCGGGTTCGGATTGACCAGGGGCCGCGGAATCTCCTGACGGGTCCTGAAGCCCGGCGGCAGAGCGTAGGCGAAGATCGTCTTGTCGTTTTCCTGCCGCGAGACATCAAAGCCGACGATCAGCTGATTCCTCAGGCTGCCGACGTCGTAGTCGATCCGGGCCGTGGTGATGTTCTGCAGGCCCCAGGCGTCCATGTCGTAGGGGCCCTGACCGCCGTTGCCGCCGTTGGCCTCGGTGGCCGGATTGCCGTCGAACAGGTTCGCGGTGCAGGCAGCCGTGCACTGATCCAGGGTCGAGTACTGGAAGTAGCGCGAATAGACGCCGTAGCGGGTGTCCGAGTTCAGGCTGATCTTGTCGTTGACCTTGTGGGCCAGGCGGACGGTCAGGATGTCGGCGTCGCCGCGGTCCACGTCGTTGCGGTAGCCGGTGAAGGTCGAGCGTTCGACGCCGACGCCGTACTCGCTGGCCGGCTTGGCGATGATGTCGCCGGGCCGCTGGACGATGATGATGCCGTAGTCCGGGCGGCTTTTGTTGTGCTGGTGCAGGTAGCTGACCGAGGCCGTGGTGTCGGTCCCGATGCCGGTGGCGAGCGTCACGGCCGCGCCCCAGCGTTTGGAATAGATCAGGTCGCGGTCGACGACCCCAGTGTCGTTGGCCATCAGGGCCGCCCGCACCGCAGTGGTCTCGCCGAGCTTCTTATTGATGTCGGCGAGCGCCCGGTAATAGTCGCCGTTGCCGACGTAGCCGTCGATGCTGGTGAAGTCTTCGAGGCGCGGCCGCTTGGAGATCGTGTTGATCGCACCGCCGGTCGTGCCGCGGCCGAACATGGCGCCGGACGGCCCCTTCAGGACCTGGACTTCCTCATAGTTGAAGCTGTCGCGAACGTAGGAGCCGAAGTCGCGCAGGCCGTCGATGTAGACGTCGTCCTTGGCGTCGAAGCCGCGGATCTTGAACTGGTCGCCGCTCAGCGTGCCGCCCTCGCCGATGGCGATGGTGATGCCGGGAACGTTGCGCAGCGCCTGTTCCAGGCTGGTGACGCCCTGCGCCTTGAGTTGGGCGTTGCCGATGACCGTGATCGCCTGGGGCGTGTCCTGCACCGTGGCCGGCATCACCGAAAGGCCGGTGTCGTGATCGAGGGGGCGGGTC
>Ga0307513_10002969_pt1 | contig 23124 bp, 27 predicted proteins | sample 15_EM_MG_FD_202174 | JGI IMG/M metagenome (GOLD analysis project Ga0307513, IMG submission 202174) | Populus trichocarpa ectomycorrhiza microbial communities from riparian zone in the Pacific Northwest, United States - 15_EM | ecosystem: Host-associated > Plants > Roots > Unclassified | place...
GTAAGTCCGTGCGTGGTGCATGACTTGGTGGGTGAAAAAAGCGTGAACAGGGAGAAGGGGAGAAAATAAATCAAACGACTGGCCCGCGGCGAGGGTCGAACTCGCAACCATCAGAACGCTCACGAAACCCAAGAGTCTGACGCTCTATCCGATTGAGCTACGCAGGCTGGGTGGTGGAGATTTGAGGAATCGCAGTCCCGGGCCGGGGGCCTCAGAGGTGGGGTGTGAAGTTTCTCACAGTCGCTCCGTCTCCCACGAGAATTAGGTAGTATACCACGTCCATCGTCCGCGGCAGCAAATTTCTCCCTGGTAGAGGTTAGACTCGATAATTCCTCGAGTCCGGGAATCCACTAACGAACTTGAGTTACATTATTCTCGGACGGTGTGTATCGGTTACCAGAGGATTTCCTGGTAGAGAACTTTCGCCCTCTTGCTGATATGGGTTGATTGTGCGCACCTGTAACTGTTTTGCCAAAAACTCTAAACTCGGGCCCGTTGCGCTTTGTGCAGGTTTAATTACTACTGTAAAGGCAAACCATCCTGTCAAAGTCGACAGGCGTTCAATATTTCACAAAGCTTCTACCGTCCTCCCGTTTTCATTTTCACCTGCCACGGGAACGCTTTCCGCCGGCATACATAAGGGTAATTGTGAGCAATTTGTAATTTTTTCCCCGTAGTTTGGCAATCTTTGGCAGGACCCAGCTGTACGTCAATGTTTGCGATGGAAATGAAAGATCCTGTATGACTACAATGATACCTGTTACGAATGCTATTCTTTTAATAGTATAGCAATGTGACAACGTTGTCCTATCGATCTATTTGACATGGCCATTTCAATAGCCGTTGAACGTTGAGTAGCGAGGGAGACACCACCACCATTTTCAGTCGCGGAGCCCTCGCTCTCTGAGGTATGCATCGTGCTCTTCGGCATGACCAGTAACGGTCATATCGACATACCACTTCCATATGGGCAAGACAAGCTATCTCGAGAGACAAATGTAAGGAGCTCGATCGTACAACGCGGGACTACTCACGCATCCAAGTATCTTCAGCCCCCAATCCTTCAGTAAAAAATGACCGGGCGATGAACCCTGAGTTGATGCGCGAAAGGCCTCCGCAGTCCAATCTCCAGTGATATGGCTTTGGTGACTCTTGATTCCTAATTCACCCCCATTCTCTTCAACGTCCCTTCTCACTGATGGTAAAATCACTACTCACCCTTGAGCATTCTACGCGCGGCTTGCGTCGCCGTTATTCCGGAATCTTGTTCTTCGAGCTTAAGCGTGATCTTCGGTTTCGTCTGGTTCTCACGCTCGTAACCCGGAGTGTACATCGTGCAGGGGAAGAAAATCTGGACGTCGATCCCGTACAGTTTGAATTCGGAGCGGAGGGTATCGGCGAGGCCTCGCAGGGCGTGTTTGCCCGGAGCGTATGAAGCGTATCCAACAACGGACATGAACCCTAGCGTTGAAGATACGAAACAGATCTTTCCCTTCTTGTGGGTCTTGATCATTTCTTGGCTCACCGCCTAGTCTGGCAGCATGAGATGTACGATGAAGTTCCGAAATACGGAAGAACGCACCCAAGCTGTCCAGGCCTGTATCCAATACGACATATCCAATCCGCGAACTAAGTCTTCCTTGGTCATCTCAACGAAAAATTTGGGCGTAGCGCCCCCCGCACAGAGGAACGTAGCATCGGGCACCCGCCCATCGTGACCATCCATTACCGCTCGCAATGCATCTTGCGCAGCATCTGCTGAAGTCAAGTCGTAGTTGTAATCAGCGAACCTTTGGTCCTCGGATTGCCTGACGCCCTTGAAACGGTTCGTTGGTTCTGAATTCGATCGATCCTGGAAACGCCCAGACGAACCTCCAATTTCTCTTTCGCTACCGGGAGGCCGTTCTCATCGGGCGCAACGATTGAAACATCTGCACCTTGCTCAGCAAGTAACAATGCAAGCGCCAGGCCAAGCCCGCTGGTGCCCCCGGTGACATAACAGTGCTGGCTCAATGGTAAGCCAACAACCAGCAGGTGATTCTGAAAACATACCCACCTTTCCTCTCGGGTCCCAAGGTCGTCTCCCGAAGCAAGACATCTCCAGAGAACAGCGCACCGGCAAACTTTGTAGACCAGTAACGGGTTCCTAACGCGTTGCCAGGGTCTATTTTTTTTCTAGTAAAGAAAACGCCGCCAGTTCCGGTCACCTTATAAAGCTCCCAGGCCGCGACGCCCGGCGCATGTCTACCCCACTAATGATGTTTGATGTGGCTGGCCAATAAATCCCCGACACATGGGCGACGTGATCTGTGCGGGGATGGTTACCAACACGCTTGTCTGATTATCGAGATGGACATATATGAGGGCGTTTGGGGGGGTATGACACAGGGAGGCATTCGGTGCGGGGCCAGAAGGGTGGTCGGGCGTTGGGAAGCGGATACCCAGAGGACAAGAATAGGACCGGGCAATTGGCGGGGAATCTACCGCGCACCGGGAATGACATCACGACAAACAGACAAAAAATGAGTCTCTCTGGCGGGGAGTCGAACCCCGCTCTCCCGCGTGACAGGCGGGTGTACTAGCCGATATACTACCAGAGACTTGAAGTAGTTTTCCCAACTTCTCCATGAATCTCATTCATCGCCGTGAGTCGGACGAACGTTCTGGAGTCCCATGATGCACACATGCGTCGAAGAATTATGTCAATAGCACGGACTGGGATAAATCATCTAGGAAACCCTTAAGAAGAGAACGACTCGCGGTTGCTCTGCCACCACTTCATGACGATCGCTTTCTCCCTGTCCCCAACCCTCTCAAGAATCTCCTTCAGTACTTCACTGACTAACTCTTCCCTCCTACCCTTCTCGTTTTCGCCAACAATGCACTTCCCGATTTCCTCGAGACTTCTCGGCAGCAGTTTTAATGGTATCGAAGGAAGGCTCGACACCAACATCAGCCTGAGCCTGTGCACGCGTTCAGCATCGCCTTGCACGGAGAAGTTAGGGCCCGAGGTCGCTTGGGGTGAAATGCTTGAGAGGACACCAAGGAGAGACTGAATGCAGAACCAAGCCAAAGTGTCACCCTCCGCAGTTCCACAGGATCCTGCACTCCGAACAAGCGCCGCGAAGGCTATCCGCAATTGAGTGCTAATCAGTCGACCTTCCATAGAATTCTAGGGTAGAACGGAAGATAACACGGGGAAGGTGGCAGAGATATGTTAGCCCCACATACGCAGTATCACAAAGACCTTACCTCGAGTAGGCAATTGGTGTAGAACGGGACAATCTTTTCTGCGAGTGGTCGTACTCCCGCAGTTGCTTTCCCCTTTTCCCGTGCCTTAAAATTAGAATTCGGGCCCAATTCGGCAGTTGAAGCGATGAGTGATCCGTCCCCTGTCCTCTTAGCATGGGCTGCTAACAAAGCGAGAATAACTGAATGCGATGATTCGTAGACCTCCCTATTCTCATGATCCCAAAGATTTCTGGACGTAGCATTATCGGTGAGGCCCAAATTAGCACATCGAGGAGGCGGATAACGTACGGGATGCACATGTCAAAAATCTGGCTTTGGATGCTCTCTTTACTGACGTTTGAGACTAACTGCTCGATACATGCCAGTGAGAATGCCGTCTTAGCGTTCTCCATGACCTTGGATGATTTTGACGCGACATTATGCCTCCTAGTCTGGCACAAGCTGATGACGAACTTTCCGCTCGCGACCTGATTGGTGGACAGTACATCCAGTGCCGAATAAAAGAGCCGTCTGAGTTGTGGGAAGGCGGAGGCACTAGCTGTCGAGGTAACACCACCGAACTTGGTGATAACAAACGAAAGGTTCGAGAGGGTTTGTAGGAGGAGCAGAGCAAGGGAGGATGGCGTGACGTTTGGTTCCAACGGAGACATGGGCTCGGCCGACGGCGGGGGAAGATAGATCGTAGCGGTGACAATACTCTGTTGTACCATCACGGTTACAAACAAGACGGTCTTCAGTATGCCCCACGCCTGGGTGAGAGTCTCCAGGGCTGATTCAGGAACCTCTTCTTCTTTTTGGACATCAACCCATGGATTGCGTCTCCAGTCATCTTGAAGGTTGCGTGTCATTTCTTCGGAGACGAGGAGGGTCTTGTTTAGAATAGGCCAAAGGTGCTGATTCTTCGCGTTCACGAAAGATCGGGTCGCACGCGCAAATAATTCGGCGAGAGACCTGACGGAGCGGTACATAGGAGAGGAAGTCGCAGTTTTCATGTCCCGAGCCAACTTGGAGCCGGGCTGTCTCGGGTAAGCAAACAGGGTCAAAGGAGGGGTATAGTGGTCGCTTACTCCTAAGGTTTCGCCATTGGCGTTTTTAGGAAAACCTTGGAATAACTTTCCATCCTGGAACGAAGATGAAATGACACCCAGTAACGACTTGAGGAATATCTAAACTCATGGTTAATACGTAACTCCGAGAAACAAGACGTAGAGCAGAACCTCGAGAGGTAGTGCCCTCAATCTGTCTTCCGCAACGAAGGGTAGAACTTGAGAGGAAAATACAAATATGAGGCTTGGGATCACACCTTAAAGAGTTGGATGTTAGGTGACGTGTTCGGGTGACCGCAGAGACGAACTTACCCCTACCGGTCTCTCCAGAAGCATTTTGAGAGAACTCTGATTCCCAGTCCGGCTTTTGTCTGTCGCCATTAGCGAACGGGCCACTTAATGGTTGGGGATACTCCTCCATGACCTCCGCCAGGGCCACAATAACCTCCTCCTCTACCTTCGCTCTCGTGCGGCTCCTTACGGCAACGCCTTCATCCACCTCCCTCTTTCCGTCCGGGTCGGTCACATATCTGGTTTTCCGAGCAGCCTTCTGCTTCTCGAGGTCCTCTAGCCCCACAAGAAGCCCGCCCAAACAAACAAATCTCACTGCCGATGGTCCCCCTTGTAGTCCATCCAGAATGTCTCTTGTCCAAGTTGACAGTCTTGATTCTATCGGGAGAGAGAAGACCGAGGACAGGATACCCCGCGAGCTGGAACTTGAAGTCGAGGCGGAAGGGTTCGAAGGGTCTGGTTTCCCCAGTAGAGCATGAACCTTGTAATGAACGGCATGTCTGAAAGCTTTTAGTAGCACGTCCAATCGTCCGTTGATTACTTCTACATCCGTAAGGTCGGGGAACCGGAAGACTGAGCTACCAACGATGGCCGCGGCTAGCGGTGTAGGGCTTTGCCCACCGAGTCGGCCCTTTTGACCGTACGCGAGGTAGTACGCGATGGATGTTTGGAAAGCATCGAGCTGGGTAAGGATTGCAGCAGAGGGTCGGTGAAGGTGGTGCAAGAGGGAAGCGTAACCTCTGTCCGTCTGTGGTACGGCCATGCCAGACACTTCGCCTGGACGGAACTGCAAGAAGTAGGTTATAACAGGTGGCACGAAGTTGGCGGCCGCAGGGCGTAGAGTCCAAGCGTTCAGAAGGAATTTATGCCGGAAGTGAAGGAGTTGACATGTGATCGAACTCAGATCACCAAGCTGAGTCTGTTTTTTCTGCCTCATGTTCGTACACCTCCGCTGTTCACCGATCTTCTCTCTTTCTATTAGTATAAGGCGACCACCTCCCGTCTTGTTTCTTCTCTTTTCTTTCTCTTCTCTCCCCAAAAAATGATGCAACGCTCTGCTGTATCCAGAAAAGTCCCCCCCCCGTCCGTTTTAGGTTGACCGTCGCAGGGATATCCTCCATCGTCGAGGCAAAACCGAGGATCCTTGAACATGCGAGGAACATCTCTTGCACCAGTGTTAAGGATGCTCAGCCCGCACCTTCTGTGTGCGTCTTCATCCCACTTCGTTCCGTTGTACGTACCTGCTAATTCTCGCTCCATTAGGCGTCCAACACCCTCGCCTATCTTCCCCACCCGTAACAACATCCCTTACCAACCCCCTTGTCTGGCCCAAGAACAAAACCTTGATTATCCTTTCATCGGAAAGACGGGTGGCGAGACCTTTCACGGGATGATGCTCAGATATCGTGTCAAGCACATTCGGATATCCCTGCGGGGACCACCCTACCCGTATTTGATGCCATCTACAACTCCCCCACTTTAAATTCATCCTCCCCGACACGAACAAGGGGAAGGTCATACGACCAAGGGCTACGCTCATGTCTCCGGGAAACCTGACGTCGTCCTCGTCACTTCTGGGCCAGGAGCTATCAACGTCGTCACCGCCATGCAAGATGATCTTAGCGATGGCATCCCCCTCGTCGTCTTCACCGGTCAAGTTGCCACTTCAGCTGTCGGATCTGACACGTTCCAAGAGGTCGACGTCATTGCTGGACTCCCCCGAAGAATCAACGAAGCGTTCAAGATCGCTACCACAGAACGTCCTGGACCCGCCTTGGTTGATCTCCCCGAGGGTGCAACCGCCGGTGTCCTCCGCACATCCTTCCTCTTCAAGGTTATCACCCCTGGGCCTCCCCAGGAACCCCTTGCAGCCTAAGGACGAAGTTTTGATCTACGTGCTTGTCATCAAACAAGCGGCGGACATGATCAACGGAGCCAGTGGCCGGCCGTTTACACAGGGGACGGCGTCTTGCCCTTTCCGCTCGGTCCTACCCACCTCGCTCAGCTTTTAGAAACTGGGAGCATTCCTATCACCGCCACACCCCGAGGCTTGGGGGTCTTCGGTGAGGCCTCGGATCGATCCCTGCATATGCGCGGCATGCGCGGCTCCGCCTACGCCAATTTGGCTATCCAGCATGCGGATGTCATCACTGTCCTTGGTGCTCGGTTTGATAATCGTGTGACAAGTAAGGTCGACACCTTCGCCCCTGCCGCACGAGCTGCTGCTACCTCGGGTCGTGGAGGCATCGTTCACTTCGAGATTTAACCCAGGAACGTGAACAAGGTTGTGGAGACTCAAATCCCCATCCTTGGAGACGTCGTTGCCGGTCTTAACGCTTTCGTGCATCTCATCCGAGTTCCTGCCTCAAACGGAACGGGTGGGGTTAGGGACCAGTGGTTGAAGGAGATCATGGAGCAGAAGGGCAAGTATCCCTTCACGTGAGGCCTAGAAGCCGGGCGATAATATGGAACCTCAGGAGGTTATCGAGGAGTTGGACAAGCAGTTGAGTCTGGGCAAGGACGGGAGGTGGAAGGAGGAGGCTGCCATCATGACGGGTATCTGTAAACGTCAGATGTGGGTGGCTCAGCATTACAGGTAGGAGGTCCCCAGAAGTATGGTAACCAGTGGCAGTCTTGGTGTAGGTTTGTCTCACTTGAACCCCCCCTTTCTCCAGAAATATAATGTTAACGCATCGTGGTTTGTAGACCATTGGCTTCGGTCTGCCGGTGGCTATCGACGCGGAGGTGTCCGCTCCACACAAGACTGTCGTCAACATCAATCGAGACGTCAGTTCCAGCATGACTACTGTGGAGCTTCGGGCAGCTAGCTAGTTCGGTACTGGAGTGAAGGTCTTGGTGTTGAACAACGGGTTCCCAGGAATGGTTTTGTAATGGCAAGGTACATTCAATACTACCCCATCTTCCATTCACCTCTGATCCAGATGAGTATTGAGCACCTTCCAGGCCTCCATATGTCATGGAGATTGAACAATTTTAAGCAATGTATTTGATGTCCAGAATGTACATACAACAAATATAGTATACAACAAATCAGAGATAACAATATGGTACAACTGAGCCAGAAGGATATGAAGAAATATAGAGGAAAATATAGAGGTGTAGGCTAGCACTTGTGAGAATTGTGACTGAATTTATAGCCTGTATATGGAAAGGGGGGATCCCAATCAGAGCTTGATGATAACTTTGCCAGAGGCTAGAACAAGCCTAAGCATTTTGATATCATTGAGCCAATGTGCCTCCTCCCATTTAGTCCTCCAGTGAGTGGGTAGCCAAAGTCTGTGCTGGTATTCTCCTTCAGGATACATGAGCCACCCTTCCTGACACCAGGGTATGGAGGCTAGTAAATTATCCTTAGAGGGGTAACCACTAGACTCAATGAGATCATGATAGCTGAAGGAAGGCCAGGTACTGAAATCCATAGCATTTGAATCAAGGCACAAGTCTTTCCATAAGGATGAGGAAGGTGGATACACCATAGACTTAAGCTCCTTCCCAGTCTCCACATCATAGCAAATACTGATTCCAGAACCATCAATAATACCAATCTGACCATCAGTCCAGGAGCTCACATTAGACCCCACCCATATGACATCTGAGGCCCCATCCACTGTGCCCTCTGCTGTAAGTCTCCATGCTATTAAGTCCCTAGATGCTCCCCTCACAAAGAGAAAGTTGCCAGCAAGGGCCAGCTGGTGTATCTTGTAGTTGATCTTAATCAGCTTTGAGCTGTTGGTGTATAGATTGATGAACATGATGGTTGATTTGCCCTTCAATGCAGTTACAAGGTAGGTACCATTGGTAGAAAACTCAATCAAGATTGTCTTCTCAGGAGTATGAGTTATGGAACCCTCTAAAGGCTGCACCTCAAGGTAACCATCTCTTGAAATCAGCAGAGATGATGAAGCTGGTGAGAATTTACAACTTCTTGGAGTATCTCCAAGAGCTTCCCAAAGTTGGAACTCCTTCTGCTGATGATAACATCTATCCTTCCCAAGCTTCCAAATATGGATTGTGTGCTTGCTAGAAGCTGCAAACAAATCCCCACTAGGAGAAAAGCAGTTTGCAGTGAAGAAACCAAATTCCCTTAACATAATTTTTTGGTTGTGCATATTGTAGATGTGCAATATTGTATTGGAATTCACAGAGAGAAATCCACCCTGGTGTATTACTGGGGGTGGGTTACAATTGATAATAGAAGAAGCAATGGAGTATGATTCAGAAGAAGTGATAGAGTATGATTGAACTGGGTAAACAGTAGTAGCAGGCCAAACCTCAAAGGTACCAATAATGGCTTCATTTTCTGATATTGCCATCATCCAAATAGAGCTCTTATCTGGCCAAAGGTATGGTTCATATGATGACTGGATTGTGAGGGTTGATACCTTAACAGAAGCAATATCACATATAAACACAATCCAATTCCCAACCCCTGCTGAGAAAATGGCACCAATTGTTGTTCCATCTAGTAACCAGACCAATGACTTGGGTAAGACATCAACAACTCCAAACTCTATCTCTTTGATTACTCCACCTGTCTGTATATCCCAGATGGTAGCTGTAGAACCAAAACAACCAGCTAGAGAGTGTCCATCTGATGAGTAGGCAAGTGCATTTGGTGAATGGCCAATTGGCTTTAGGTCTTTGGGGACGATTTTGGTGGGCTGGAGGGTGGAACATTTATCAAGGGTAAGGACATCCCAGATTTCCACAGAGGTTGGTGCCTGTGCTGCAAAGAATTGACCACAAGGTGACCAGGCATAAGACCCATAATTGCCATTAATAGCTCCAGGTTTCCATGAACTGGAAACCCCACACATCACCCTTGGTTTGTGACTCTGGAAGAACTTGGAATAGTATTGCTTCCGGACAATTGATGATTGAGGGGAAAGTTCCAGTGCAGAGTGGTAAATGTGGGGGGCAGAAAGCTTGATGATTTCAAAAAACTTGGTGGCAAATTGAAAGTAGTCCTCTGCAGTTTTGAGGAGCTGCTTGTCCTCATTTACCTGGTTTAGGTTATTAGTAGTGTATGCTTCAAAGTAAACCCAAACAAACCTTTAGAAGCCACTGTATAAGCTTTTCCAATGCAACAATAGCATGCCTTGCAGCCCCAAGGACACTAAGCACCTCCAGCCATGACAGGAAATTCTCCTTCAGGAAGATATGGAGAGCAGCAAGAATATGTGCAGTACCTTCCCCTTTCCCAGTGAGATGGTTATACCAGGACTTGCAGGCATACTCCAAGGCAGGACTGATGTGATCCTTAACCCTCTCCTCCAGATCCTTAACCTCTGTGTTCAGGGCATAGTCTGGGAGTGACAGGAGGTTCCATTTCAAAGAGCTATTCGTCAAGCTCAGACAGTTAAGGGTAAGCTGGTGGTGAAGATCATCAGGGGAAACATGAAACCTCTTGTTGAGGCAGCGAGATGGATCTGTAATGTAGTCTGGGAATGACTTGTGGAATGGTTTTACAGGCTGGTTAAGGTCTTCATTGAGCACAAGGAGTGACTGAACAAATGTGAGGATTCTCATAACCTCCTCAGCCTCCAGGCCAAAGAGTTCAGCAATTGCTGATGGGGGAAGGGGGTTGACAAGTAAGATGACAGTGCCAATGATGGATCGGACCTTAGAGTCTGCCTCAGGGTCCTCACCACCAAAGTCCAAGGCCATCTGGAGGATTGAGGTGTACAGAGAGTCAAGGGTTGTGTTACTCTTAAACTCTGTCCGCCCTTCGTGGATGGTGGATTCTGGAAGGTTTATAATCACATCCAGTCGTTGTGTTGGGGGGTAGAATTTGTGATCCAGAAACTTGATGGTTGCAACAGCGTAAACGAAAAGTCCAGCCGCCCGCCGACAGAGCAGACCCATGTGTTCCTTGCTTGGCCACCTGTCAAGTTGAAATCGTTGTGCAAGATCGGAAAGCCGAGTCTCGAGGAATCGCCGGATATCTGTGTTGACAATAGAGTGTTCAACTGAATGAAGAACAAAGATCTTGGTCAACGGCATCAGGAGTTGAAGGCGGAACCCGGATCGGATGCGAGGCTCTGGTCGGCCGGTGATGAAGAACTTGACCTTCGGAATCTCTCCAACCAATCGTCCCATGACAGAGAGGATGGCAGACTGTGGTTCGTTATCCGTGCATTCGTCAAGTGCGTCAATTACTATCACCGTCGAGATGCCTTTTTCCTTCAGCGGGGTGACAATTAGCCTCTGCATCTGATTGTGGAGTGACTCGTATCCAATGTCTGGATTTGATCGAAGGAGAGAGATGAGGACGGATCGGAAGTCGGGGTATCTGTACGCGAGTTGGAACGAAAGTGTGGGGAATATGAAGCGGAGGTCGCTACGGTCCTTGAAATCGCGGGAGCAAAAGAATGACGCTCCTAACCGCCCGTCAGCGAAGAGACGCTCGGCGGCGGACTGGGCAATCGTGGATTTGCCAGTCCCGGCGAGTCCATTTAACCAGTAGACAGGCGACTTGTTGGAGTCTTTGGTCCAGGACTCGATCTCATCCAATATAGCCTCCCGTGTCCCTGTCAGGCAACCCTGGCGATCTCCATGTTCATATCCCGCTCCACGAGCACGGGGACAGTTATTCAACACCAGTGTCTCAGCTGTAGAGCCATGAGTGCGGTTGTTAACCAAAAGTGCGAGCGCATCTAACCTGCATCCTGTAACAGTGTGTTAGCACATCAGTCTTTCAAACAAAGCAACCTGCAACTTACGATCAATCGACAGTTCTGGTCATATATTGCCTTTTGCTGCGTGAACTATTCACCGCATCAGTAAATGATTCTGCTGCCTTATGGGGCTCCTCGAGATTAGTCCTCACCTGGTATTCAACAATGGTGTCTCTGAGGGCTTCTGCAAGTTCGCAGACAGCGCGGATATCTGCTTCATTCCTCTTGTAGCCGACAGCATTGCAACGGTCCGACACCTCAAACAGGTCGTCCCTGATACCCTCGAGAGCTCTAGGACGAAGTTAACACAGATGTTCGCTCGTGAAGGACGGAGGATACTCGCTCAAATAGGATCACACGTCGATTCAACTCGTCGCCATCACCCGCGTTATCCACCGCTGCTCCAAATCTATCCAATCGTGCAAGGATGGACTTGATCCTCCTGGTCATTTCCGAGGCCCCCTACCAATGGCAATCCATCAGTGTACGCCCCGAACGCATCCGAGCCATCCCACCTCGCTGAGTTTCAGAAATGCACCAAACGAAGTCTTGAATCAACAGGTGGCCCGTCAGTTCCAATACAAAGACGATGTGAGGAAACATACCGTCAATTGTACGACTTGATTGTGGATCGATTGTTGTTGAGACACCTGCCATCACTCGTGTCAACCCCACTTGAATCTGACAGTTATTAACACATACTTGGTAAATGAGGATCGCTTTCTGAAGTTGATCAACGAGCTTAATGACCACTGAAGCATCCTGCGCCTTATCGAAGACCCGAGCCACCGTTCCTTTCTCCAACAATGCTTGAGCCCTCTTCCCGATGTCATCCAAGGACCTGTAGAAGATCAGTCCATCGTGAAGATATATCAGCGACGCTACGCGATACGAACTTTGCTAGCTGTGCTCGTCTCTCCTCTTCCTCGCGATCGTCTTTGGCGTTGGCTTTCGTCAGACCGTCCTTCAACTTTGTCGCCCAGGGGACCAGGTCCTCTAGCTTATCTTTTACATCCTGGAATTGCTGTGGATAATCCATTAGCGAAGCAGGGGGATACTATTCGGTGTAAACATGCCTCGTAGTGTTTGATAAGTGCGTTGATGCCGCCCAGACACGACTTGAGGGGAGGAAACGCATCAGCTGATTCTTTTGCAACGTCTAGAAGCGCCTTCGTAACATCGATGAGTCTCTGCCTCTTCGCTGCAGGCAATCAGTGGGGTTGAGATTGTGGCAATAGTCGGGAATCGTACATGGGCCCGTTCCGACTTCCGCCGAGTTTGCCGTTAGGCGTCGTTTCGGAAGGAAAGCTCGCATGATTTTCTTGTTGTCGATGGGGTGTGCAAAAGTGTAGGTCGTCGTTTTTTTGCAAGATAGACACACGTCGGCCACGGGGCACATTCCATAATAGGTACCACCATCACTAGATCACACACGCATCCACAGAGTTCCGCGAAGCCACACCACATTCCACACCGTCGTATACATATTTGTTTCCCCTTTACTCTTGTGTTGTTTCGAATCAGTACTAGACGCAGCTGAGGAGGGAATATCAAAAGATGTAATGCTGTAAGACTGAAAGAGGTGACGATCCACGGGCTTCGACTGAGCGCGTTCTTTCGCGAAATCCACGACTCGTTTGTGTACTCTACCTTGACCTCAAGGTCCAGAAATTTTTGGATACCTCGCCGAACGACCGAATGTCTCTCGGTCAGTCTACGTCACCAACGTCGGCATGACAGGTCAGCTTCAATGGACTTTTTGTTCATAACACCCTCTGTGGGTCTAATTCGACCCATCCTCTGCATGCGACAGGCGCCTTCTCAAGGCTCCCGAGTGTCTACACTCTCACAAAAGGAGTTTGACCCAGGCAATCCCGCCAGAGACCGTGAAGGAGTCGATCCTACGCCCTCAGCGATTCAGGACCACACCCAAGCGTTCAACCATTCAGGAATCCTTCCGACGGATGTAATCGCGAGTCTGACGACGCACTGTCTCTTTTGTTTAGTGTTGAATGGCTTGGTGTTCTTCAGGGTTCTCAAACTTCATCGTGCCCAGCCATACCATCCCACACGTCCTGCTGAAAACCTTCGATTACCCCAGACACCAATCTCAGCGAAATCTCGTCGATTCATCCTCTGACTGATCCCCCATTTTCCAGGAATAGCAAAAAATATCATCTTTCAAGCACACAGGAATAGTGAACGAGGCTGATGCTCAAAGCGTTAGGATCAGGAACTCTAAACACATCCGAATTGTCGCTATTTATGCGCATCTATCGACATGTACAGGATTCACGTCGGCAGCTCCTCTCTCGGCTGGAACTACAGACCCTCCTGATAGAATTCCCGGTCGTGTACGGAAGTTATCACGGCGGCCCGGGGCCGATTGGTTTAAATCACCAGCCACGAAGTTTCCTGAACAGTTATAATGGTGGAAATTGCACGAAAATGAAGGCTGTGTAGGGCTCATCCCCTCGGAATCACGTAGGGAATCTCAATTTCATGAGGTCCTCCGGTATGTAAACGATTATCCACGCGAAGGTCAGTCGGGCGACCAATCGGGCTGGGAGTTGCTTGCTTGAGTATGCCATTCATATCTTCCAGCGTCCGCCGACGGCGGTTCAACGCAATATACTCTAAAACCATCCTCACTGGATCAAATATTTCTCAAGGAACAGAAACACGCCCCACACACTCAACATTGATGGAGATGTAAGATAGGGAGAGAAAGAAAAATGGATACAATGGGTACGTAAAAGAGTAACCGTAAAACGATGGGAAGTAAGAGTAGACAACAAGAGGAGGAACCTTGAATCGATGCGCGCACAAAAATGGACAACGACAGTGAGGTCTACAGTGAGTGGCCAGCCCGGCAACAAATGGAAATCAGAGAAGAGATTATGTAGTCAGTTGAGAGGGGCGAGAAGATTCAGCAGCATCCGCCAGACGAAGACTGTTGGACGTTCTGGCCAGGGGTAATCGTCGTAGATTTGGCAGCTCCAACACCGGTCGTGGAAGATCCCATTCTGTCGCGTAAAACTGTGAGCCGCGTTCGGAAACGAGTTCACAAAGTCTGGACGCACCGATCCTTAATCTGTTTGGCCATTGTCAAGAAAGCCTGCTCAACGTTGGTAGCGTTCTTTGCCGAGGTCTCGAGGAAGGGAATGTTCAATTGATCAGCGAATTCCTGGGGGATCCGGCATCAGTCACAGCCAACACACGATATGCGACATCTGCCAACCTTTGCAACGCTGTACTCAACGACCTTCTTGCTGGTCAAATCGGATTTGTTGCCAACGAGGAGCTTATCCACGCCTTCAGAGGCATAACGATCAATCTCCTGGAGCCATTGCTTCACGTTGGAGAAAGTATCTAGTGTGAAAGAGTTAGGCGAGTGAAGGGGCTGTGGTGACAAATTATCGCGTACCACTGTCAGTGACATCGTAAACTACGATGATACCATGGGCACCACGGTAGTAAGAGGACGTAATGGTTCTGAATCGTTCCTGTCCTATGGTGGGCGTCAGCTCCCATCCGCGTCATTCTTTCGGAGATTCACTACCTGCGGTGTCCCACTGATAGCAAGAGCAACAGAAATGTGTCAGGGTCCCTGAGCGGCAGAACGGGAGAACGCGAGGAAGCCACTTACGATTTGGAGTTTGACGGTCTTTCCCTCCAACTCGATAGTCCTAATCTTGAAATCAACACCAATAGTAGAGATGTAGCTCTCCGTATAAGTGTCGTCAGCAAATCGAAGGAGCAAGCAAGACTGTGGGACGAGTTAGCGAACGTTGTTGATAAATCGCGACGAGGAAAGACGATAGTCGCTGGTGGTGGAGCGTACGGACCTTTCCGACGCCTGAGTCGCCAATGAGGAGGAGTTTGAAGAGATAGTCGTATTCGCCGGTGTGCATGGTCATTCTGATGAGATGAGGGCAGGGAGAGAGGGAAAGGTGGAAGAGCGGACGAGAGGAGGGTGTGTGGTGACTGGCGGCGGCAGTGGCTTGCGTTTGCGCCCCGAGTGCACCGTCCGGTCACGCTTGTCACGTCACCGCTACCACCTCTGGACGCTCACAGTCCAAGAATAGAGCAGCTGCAGGTATCTGGAGTCACTCAAAACATTTCTGGGTCCGCAGACTGAGAGCTCGACTATCTGAGGCTATCTGTTCAACTCGGTTATCTGGCCTCGTGGAGAATGACTCGCTTACAGTCACTGGGATGTCGAAGACCGACCTGCACCCTCTCACGGCTGCCTACGTTTCGCATCCGTTGTCTTCATTTGCCGTCTAGGATGAAAGGATAAACGAACATACCAATATACGGAGATCTGCTGGGTCCCGGATCCCAAGTTGAACCGTCGAACCACTCAAACGATGTTCAACTTCTCTCTCCAGATCCCCCCACCCCAATGCCCACCCCCAGCTTCAGACTCCCTCTCTCTCGCGTTAACCTCCACGCTCCGCCTCCAAGAATAGGAGACAATGCGCTGTCTGCGAAATTCGCAATCACGAATCATCACAACTTGTACGTTACTCAAACTACCTTTGTAGGCGTGGACGGGAATTTCTGAGCTGAGGATGACTCGGAGGGCAGCGCGTACCTCGCACCAGTGAAGTATAGTCCGATGATCCTACTGTTTCGGCTGGAACGTTGACCATGTATCAAGTATCGGTGGCCAAACGTTGATGGTTATCCTCGACACGGGGTCTACGGATTTGGTGAGACACATTCTGACCTGACCCGCTGGCTACGACTCACTGAACACCCCAACGATAGTGGGTAGTGTCTTCAAAATGCGCAGAAGAGGATTGTCAAGAAGTCCCATCCTACACCGAAACTTCATCTCTGTCTAAAACCGACACACCGTTTCGGTTGAACTACTTAATCGGTTCTGTCACCGGAGAGGTCGCTTTCGAAACCATCATGCTGGGGAACTACCGCATTTCCTCGCAAGTGTTCGGTAAGTTCCAAACCCCTCATTCAGAGACATACACCATCTGAATTCACCCCCGTTCATGCTCCAAGCACTGGCGAATCGAACAGTCGGTCTCTACCTCTCCACTACAGGTCACAGCGGGATTCTAGGTCTCGCATTCGACTCCCAAGCGTCCATACAATTGGTCTCCGGCCAACCGTTGATCAAAAACCTCGCGTCTCACCTCCCGGAAGAATCTCGTTTCTTCGCCGTGGGACTCTCCCGCTCCAACTCTGGTTCCTCTTTCACTATCGGCGAGCTGGACCCGGCGTACGCGAACTCTACGGAAGGGTTCAAGTGGAGCGATGTGTACGTTAATCCAGGGAAAGGCCAGGTGTATGATTATTGGAAGCTCCCGCTGAAGGCGATAAGCATAAACGGAACGTTTCTCGAACCTTTGGCTGAATCCAAGGTCGTCGATTCGCCAACCCCGGTCGCGGTCTTGGACACTGGAACGACGCTCATGCTGGGTCCCGCAGTGGACGTACAGTATTTTTGGCGTACCGTTGGTGGGTCCAGACAAAACAGCGATGGGCAGTGGCAAGTACTGTGTAACCGCGGTGTGGTGGTCAAGGTCACGCTTGGTGGGAACGGGACTGAGGCGGAGTACGTTATGCATCCTGGTGACGTGAACTGGATGGATGGTGGAAGCGAGGAGGATGCGAGTGGGAAGTGGTGCAACGGTGGGATCCAAGCGAACGATCATGTAAGTCCCTCACGTACCATATTACTGCGAGCTACCCTGACGGGATATTGTGTAGGTGAATTCTGGCGACTGGCTTCTAGGTGACATCTTCCTCCGGGTCCGTCTTGACTTGATCGGGGAATGTTATCCATGCTAATGACCGGCCGGACTATACAGAACGTCTATACAGTGCACAAACTCGAAACCCTCACCTCACCGCCCCAGCTGGGGCTCCTATCGACCGTGGATATCGACCAAGCCCTCGCTGGATTTTGGGAAGAGCGAGGGTACGATAACACCCCGATCGGAGTTGCGCTGGCCGAGAAGTTGGAGATGAAGTCCAATTCTAAGGACGGGATGGTGTATGGCGTTTCTGTGGTTGTGGGTTTTGTCGTTGGGTTTGTTGGGAGCGTGGGGTTCTTGTGGTGGAGGTCGCGAAGATCGCAGAAGGCTAACCACGCGAGGTCGAGGGCCAGTTTCAGGAGATATTAGAGCTCACTATCGGAAATCACACTCATGTTCAGGGCTGCCGAGGACTTTATTGGGATGTTCTGGTCAAGTTAAAAATGATACATTTGTGGAAAGCGAATTGCATAATACATAAAAAAAGTAAGTCCGTCATCACTTAAGGACATCAAGGGTAGTCCCAAATACAAGGGAAAATCGTCGTGCATCCGCCCTGAAAGAGCAGGGACGCTCGTTCAACGCTCAACGCTCAATACTCAGGCATTCATCTTCGTCGGGGCCGAACTTTCGTGTATGATGTGGTGACCCGTGATCTACTTGCTGGGGAGGCCTTGTTGCGGGGGAGGAGGATAATTCGGGTCATACCCCTGTTGGAACTGACCGGGGGGCGGGCCCTGTTGCCACTGCACCGGAGGTGGGTGCTGGTACCCGTTTCCAGGGAACGGCGGTTCCCATCTGTATGGTGCAACAAGGGTTAGATAACAGATAAGGCTATAGTAGGACACGAAAGGGATGCAAAGACGCACCCTTGTTGAAGAGGGACCCTCCATTGGCAAATGCTGCACACCCAAACGTGCTTAGACTTCATCGGGAAGACGGGTACACAGAACAGTTCGAAGTAGGTTTTCTTCGTCGCTGAGACTACTGCGACTGGAAAAAAGATGCGTGTCAATACATTCTCATTCCGCAGCACAGTGGGAGGTGAGGCCCTTGGCCAGGGAAAGATGACGATTGGGGTCGGATAGGAAACTGTGGCGTACCGTTGTTACATCTCGGGCATATTCTTGGAGTTTGGCCATCGTCTGGGTTGATCTTCTGAGATATGCCGACTGTGGACAACGATTTCCATCGTCAGCGCGCAACTCTGGGCTCGACACGCGCGATCTGCGCTGCGGTTCGCGGATCCTCGGTGGGGTGTGTGTACGTACAGATGATAGGAAGGCAGACTATAACAGTGGGGCATCAGCGCTGTCAGCAGTGGGGGCTAAGATAGACGAGAAAGGGGCTCACAGAAATCCATCCGGTGCTAGTTTCGTGGACTGCGTTCAGGGTGATCGTGGTGGTGGTGGTGGTGAAGGAGCGAGGAGCGCGTTCCGAGTGTTCGTTTGGATGGTCTTGGCAACTAACGGTGGGGAAAGCCCAGGCCAATTACGGAGATCGACCCTGGCTGGATCTGGAGGGACAAAGAGGCAGGAAAATCCGGAAACCAAGCCTGAGCTTGGCTGGACCGCTGGAGTCACGAGGGCAACCGTAACACAGCATCAGGACTCTGCGGCTGACTCATCGGAAATGACGCTGATGGGTGGGACGAGCATCAGTTTGGTGGAAAGACACCGCGGATTCTCTCCACCCGATCCTCACGGGTTCATGGAGGCCCCCGACACACCTGACTTGAAAGCTTGATGCTTTGGTGTTCAATAACGTTTCAGGCTGTTTGGTTTAAGCATCAACGTTCAACGGTCGATTTGGTTTCACGGTACTTATGTTTGCAGAATCCTCTTTGTATGCCGCCCGGGAAATGGGTGGTTGCCGGCTATCACTACCCCGCAGTCGCGCATGACGCACTGCTCTCGAGCGATTTGTTCACCTCTGGCTTGTTGCGATAACCACCCCATTTCTCAAACCATGGTTTCAAGGTACGAGGCACAACCATCTGTAGGATTACGCAAGGGCGAGAACGGAACTCTGGGAAATCTCAACGTGAATACACTCCGGCGCTCTCTGTTTTGATTCTGGACTCCACAAGGACTGCGATTCAATCCACTTTGCGATGCCCGCTCGCGCGAGTTGGGTTACATTGTCATCTCGGGAGCGTGTATTGGCCGACTTTGAAAGGGGATCACCAGGGTCTCACTGCCTCCTCCCCTCCCCACTTTCTCATCCGCCACACAGCTTTAGAAACTCACCAATCGGATACTTTGTCTTGCTTCGCAGTAGAGTCTCGCTCGGTCCTGTCCTTGATTGACAGCGAGATCTCGTGTCGTCTGGTCTACAAGCAGGGCAGACCCTGTGGCTAAAACCTTGAGGATTGAATTTGCATATTACCCTTGGAGGGAACAGGGGTAACAACTTCAAAGAAGCTGTTCCTGGTTTCCAGGCAATGTAATGCGATTACAAATGACGCGCCCGCGTTGTGCGGTGGGGGCGGGTCGGCGCCTAGATTGGTCCCCGAGACCCCCGGTGTAACAGCGGGGAGGAAGGAGGGCCATGCAGGTCCGGGTGGCACCACGTAGGACGGACGGTGTCTGGAGAGGGTGAAGGACGGTGGACAGCGATCTCTGTCAAGTCAGGCGTCTTCTACTCATTGAGATTCAATACCGTTCCCAGGCTCTCTCCCCCCCAGTTCCAGTTGATCTTGATGGAGAGATGCGGCGGCACCTTTGATGTGCGGGCCATCCGAATCCTAATGAATCGGTTAGCCCGTTCGCGATAGACAAACACAATACCGGACCTGCAAGAAACCGCGTTTTCCTGTATTGGGGGGTTGAGAAGCATTGCAAACTGGAGACACTAACCATACGACGTTGGACGATTCTTCGAGCACTTCACTTTAAATGCTTATCATAACCGGGCTATGCCCTGAACCCACGGCGATGCCCGAACTTGAATCGCCGGTTCACGCTCCTGGTGCACTTTCCGCCCCCGGAGAATTTGAGATTGGATGGAACGGTCGTGGCACTCACCTAATGTTCCAGCGGATACTGAGTCTTGTGACTGTGTCTGACAAGATCCCGACTCGATCGGCGTGCGGCTCGAGTCGGAGCTCCGGCCGGTTGCCGCCCATTTCGGGGGAAGGAGAGCTCCAATATGGTCCAGAGAGTATGGGAACAGTCGTCGGTTGCGTGTCGAGTGTTTGCCGGTTTTCTGAAGGAAGCAAGTCGGTCGGCGGATGCGGGTTTATGCACGACGGCCGCCATGACCGGAGTGGTAGAAGATGTGCTTCGTCTTCAGTTCCGAAGATGGATTTACGGTTGACGTGGCATTGAGGGAAGTCGATCGCGCTGAGGTTGTCTTTTGAGGGTGGTCCCATCCGTCGAACCGGAGGCGTTACACCGGCCACCGGTCAAACGCCAGCGGAGAAAGCTCTGAGTATTGTGTGGGCGGGGCCTCGGACTCTCGGATGGTTTACGGAGTGGGCTTGGCGATGAAATCCTCCCACCCCTCCTCCTCGACTCACTCTCAGGACTAATCTTGGCTTACGTCGGCGGTCATTTCACACAGGGTTAATGGACTCACGCTCGACGATGTCTCTTCATCTCGCCAGAACCTTCTTTTTCAGAGCGTGCGTGTTGCGCGGGGAGGTTGCCGCATAAATCCACGCCACCACAACCCCATAGAGCAAGCGATATCAGGGGAGTGATAACCCCGACGCACTGACGTAGCGGCCCTGGCTAGCAAGCGGCCAGCCTAATCCGATAGGTGTTGTTCAATTTGAAAAAAGGCTGTGTGGGAAGGTGAAAGCCTTTTTGGTTCAGTAGATAAGTAGAATGCCTGTTCACTCTTTCAATCGTGTCCTGCGCAGCAGCGGTGTCAATCAGTCCCATACAACCTCCCCCCATGTTTTTCGCCTGCCAAGCCATCTTGGGATGCCTGTATGCGGCGTGGATCATTTTCTGGGAGGGTCCTGGGGGGTCGGCGTCGCACAGGTTTCAGCGCCAGCGATTGTAGGCATGGTCGAATAATGCTCGAGAGCAGGGTAACGTGCACCGATCAATTTCCAATTTGGTCAAACCTGATCCTCCTTGATGGAGGGCGACCGGTTAGTATATATGCACACTCCCGACCTCTCGCTGCGGCCAATCCCCTCCCCCCCATTTGCCCCCACACCTTCGCCATGCGGTTCGCTCCCCAGGTGGCTCTGACTGCCCTTCTTGCGGCTTCATGCGTCTCGACGAGCACTCTCGTCTCTAGACAGTCCTCGACAGGAGACGCCAAATGTTTCGGGGTACCCTCTTTTCATTGTCCGTCTCGTCCCGACCCACGCTTATCTTGCCGCGCAGGCCATGTGTGTTACCGCCACGGTCACCGGTTCTGAGGTCCAATGTGAGTAGTCTCCGTCTTCGTGAGCAGCGCAGGGCCTTAATGCGTCCTTCAGACGTCCTCTCCGGCACTGGACAACGCACCGTTGGATGGATGGGCATGTACGTCATATTGCTTCCCAGAATATTAATCCGGCTTTTGACATGATGTTCTCAGCGGGTGGGGTAGTGAGATGTCTGGAACGGACATGGTAATCGTCTGGCCAAACTCCGACGGCACCTTCACCCTGTCCCAGCGCACTGGCACCGGCCACGACATGCCCGAAGTCGACTCGAGCCCTGCACGCGTCGCCACCATTCAGCAATCCGCAAGCGATGTAAGAAGCTCAGCCTTCCATGGTTATTTCACTGGATCTGAGCGTTCCGCTTCTTCTTCCAGGTGACAGCTTCTCTGCCAACATTTGCATTCACCATGCCCGTTCGTGGACGTCCTTCTATAATCGGCTCCGGGTGCTCACTTCTCCGGCGTTTTTAGGTTGGCACTATCGGAACTGAGAACATCATTTGGGCCTTCGGAACTACCAATCCCGGTTCTTCTTCGCCGAGCGCCAGTTTCGAACAGCACTGGGATATGGGCGAGTCTACCCTTGATCTCTCCAGGTCGCTTGCAACCGGCACGACCCCGACCCCCAGTCCTTCCAGTGATAGCACCAGCGGCGGAGCCTTAAACCCGTTGAGCAGCCACGATAGAATGATCATCGCTCACGGCATTCTCTGCACTGTCGGGTTCCTTTTCCTTCTGCCGCTGGGTGCTTTAGTCGCCCGATACTTCAGGACCTCTACCAGTGCTTGGTTCAAGGCTCATCAGGTCATCCAGTCCTTCCTTGCCGGCCCCATCATTATCGTTGGCTTCGCTCTTGGGGTTGCGGTCATCGCCCAGGGCGGTGACCCACACTTCAACGACATACATACGGTATGTCATAACCGGGTTACGCAGTTCCCGGACGTGTATCTAAGTCGTGTTTCAGCAACTCGGTCTCGCGCTGTTTATTCTCTACGTTGTCCAAGTCATCATTGGCAACGTAATCCACCGGTACAAGCCAAAATCCGCTGTCCGACGTCGCCCAGCACAAAATTATTTCCACGTATTCTTTGGCATCCTGATTATTGGGTTATCCTTCTACCAAGTCCGTTCCGGGTACAAGGATGAATGGCCCAACTCCACTGGTCAGGACCCTCTGCCTAGAGCTGCCGATATTGTCTTTTACGTCTGGGTTTCGGTGAGTCTCCTGTTTCTCGTCGGGTACACCCTCCCGGTGGCTCGTGACGTTTGCACGTGGGGTTCCTTCGACTAATCATCACATTTTCTTCAACAGGTCATCCCCCTTCTGTACTTCGCTGGTTTTGTGTTCCTCCCCAAGCAGTTCAGGCTAGAAAGCGCCGCGAGGATGCCTAAGGAGGTTAGCCACGAGATGGGGAACAACTATAGGAACTCCTAGATTGTCACTGGTGACACCCACTGGTCAGAACCATGATTTCCACGAACTGGGTAGCGCATCCGGGACGATACGCTTCCTTCCTCCCTTTGTAGCAGCTTTACCTCTCCCTCCATCTCCGTTCAGTTCCGCTTAGCACCCGGAATGTAGTGTACCCTCCCCCTCCCCCATCTCTCTTGCTGTTCATGTCTCGCTCCCCTCACCATCTCGCCTATGTGCACGCGGCTACCGGTATT
>Ga0307513_10002971_pt1 | contig 23124 bp, 18 predicted proteins | sample 15_EM_MG_FD_202174 | JGI IMG/M metagenome (GOLD analysis project Ga0307513, IMG submission 202174) | Populus trichocarpa ectomycorrhiza microbial communities from riparian zone in the Pacific Northwest, United States - 15_EM | ecosystem: Host-associated > Plants > Roots > Unclassified | place...
GTGGGGGGTTGGGGGGTTTGTTTTTTTGTTGTGTGGGGGGGGGTTTTTTTTTTTTTTTTTTTTTTTGTGTTTGTGTGGGTGGGGGGTGGGGGGTTGGGGGGGGGGGGGGGGGGGGGGGGGGGGATTACAGCTTCATAATTGTAGAGTTTCGTGTTTGGCGGCTGTGTGGGGGTTGTGGTAGTAGTAGTAGTAGAAGAGTATTTCCTCGACAGCGCCGATTGTCGGAGTGTCGTGTGGAAGGGTGGGCGGTAGAGGACGGGGGCGATCGCCCTCCCTCTAGTTACCGAAATACCCGTCATTGAGAGTCTCGGTAGGAAGGCTGTTAATAGTCTTTTGGAAGCCATTAGGTATGATATTCCGCTGATGATGTTACTTTGTGGTTGGTTTGAGGTTGGGAGAGTGCGGATGAATGGTATAGCGTCATGCCGTAATGGTACACCGGTACCCTAGCTTGTCCACTGCTCCACCCCACCCCACCCTACCGGCACAGATAATAGTCTACCATCTCCGGCTCGAAAGCCCCGCGCAACCGATGAGTTGCCAGATGGAACTGATGATAGGTGCGTCATGTGGTATCACTCATTTCCAAATTCCCTGTTCCATTGGAGCGTAGGTGCTAGATGTCGTTATCCAGCCTATTATACATCTAGAAGAGAGTTTTTGTCTATTTAGGGAGCGTGCTCCAAGGGGGTCGGGAAGGTCGTTCTGCCACTTACCTTAATTTACTACAGTGGGTAACCAGTAACTATCAGCATACAAATGGATAGACTGGCCGAAATTCTAGCTTATGAGTTTCACATCGTCCTCCATCTCATCTCCCCTGGGCGGCACTTGCCCCCCGCGACGAAATAGATAACGGAGACGCAGAATCAGGACAAAAACCTTCTCACCTCCTAAAGCTATTGTTACGGGGTGGGGGAATTCTTAAAAATTTATCAAGTAAATAAACAAGCAAAAGTGAATATATACATAAACAACTTTTTGGGTTATGGTACTCCCTTATTATTCCCAAATTTAATGTCAAAATGGGAGTAGATCAAAAGAAAAAGGGAGAGAGAGAGAGAGAGAAAGGAAAAGGAAAGAAAAAGAAAAAACTTCAAAGAGCAGTAGTAGTAATTCTGATCTTTCCTAGGATCTCCCGCTCCAAGGACTAACAACCACCCCATTTGGCGGCGTAAGCTCTTTGGGTCTGCTCGAGCCGTTCATTTGTTCCTTCTCGGTCTTTTCCCTTGTAGGGTCGATCATGAAACGGATGGTGCCGTAGGTTCCACGCTCGATGGATATGGCGGAGGGTGGGATGGGCTCTGCCGGAGAGGTGTTTAGGAAGTCTCGGCTTGGGTGGATGTAGTGATTGCTGTTATTGTTTTGGCTGTTGCTGCTATTGGAGCTTGTCCCGTTCTGACTTGCATGGCCGTTTGTGTAGGGTGTTCGTTCTTTGTTCAGCTGAATACGCTGAGTGAGGTAGACGTTACTGTCGTAATTCAATCCGACAATAGTTTGGACTTTATGACTGGTGTACAGCTCCAGGAGGTCATCGATTACGGCTGTTTTTTTGTTATAATATATTATATTAGTCTTTTGCTTCTTGCTCAAATCCCATGCGGGCCAGGGTTGGGGGACTCACAGAGCACAACCTCTCGACTCGCCTCGAACTGCTCGTACTTAATCTCGACCCTCTGATCCTCTAATCTCATCGCAAGATCCAACGAGGCGAGAGCAAGAACATGCGGAGTGGCCTTCAACGGCGAGAGTGTCTTGTACACGTCCACAGATATGTCCCATGCTAACTGCGTGAGTTCCTTCGAACATCCAAACTTCTTGGCAAATTTAATGAGAAATGGTTGAGCGTGCCTGTATCGGAAGTCAAAAGACGAGGACTCAAGAATAACGCGCTCAATCCCGATAATACGTTTTACCGTGTCGTCCAGGAGCTATACCTCCCCCTCATTAGTAATCGCCTAACTGCTAGTAGCAAAAGGAAAATGAGATACTCACCGAGGAGTCAGCATTAATCGGCTCAAGCTGTGGATGCCGCATATTATAACTAGTAGCGAGGATCTCCCTTGACTTCTTCAACGTATCCTCGATCTTGCATGCCACGAAGAGCGCTGCAGCCGCCACATCCTGGGTTCTTTAATCAGCACCCGTGCATTGCTCGCTACAATCACGGAGCTAAACACATACGACGTACTGCTGCTCAGAGTAAGGATTTCGGGAAAATAACCGCGACCGGTGGTATAGTATCATAGCGGTAGCCATTGTTCGAATGGGGCTGCATTGCCGGCCACGACGGAAAATCGTTAGCCGTTGACATGTTTGCTGGGGGAGCGAGCGGGAAAAGGCTCACAACTGCAGGGCATGTCCAATTTGCATGATCCAGGCACAAGCATTTAACCGTGTGCTGATTTCCTTCGCCTCCGTTTGCGAGTCCTTTCGTGAGCGTTCTTCGATCTGTTGATCAGTCAAATATGGTCGTGATCGTTGGATGTAGGTGTTGCTAAAGTTTTGTGAATGAGTGGAGCTCGGAGATGTCGGGCTCCGCAAGGGAGCCGGCTGGGTACTGTGCATCTCTGGTGGAGGTTGGGCGATTCGTAGTCTGTCGTTGGGAATTCTGCCCATGGAGTCTGCGTGATGTAGAGATAAGCTCGGGAGTGGTGGGACAGAGCTGTCAATCTGTTTGTGCTTCCGCCTTGGCGTTTAGCGGGTTCGGTCGAATCTTCTGTCTGCTGCACAATAACTAGCCCCTAACCCTAAAACTTCTATCATTACTCTGGTATCATAATATTATTATGTTAATCTTGTGTTGTCGCTTCGAAAATTTGGAGCAGTGTAAGTTCCCGAGAATAGCAGATGCTAGTCGTTGCGGTGTGAGTAGCAAAGTAGACTTAAGTTATTCTCCTCACAACACCTAAGTTGAGCACGGTACTGTACACTGCAAGTATGAAAATAATGCGATAGCATGGTTGCGGGAATCACAAGTACTGTACATTTTCCAAAGTACTCGTGCTACAAATAATAACTCTTTCTATCAATCAAGCCTAGCACAATCGGGGTTGGCTTAAAGAATATTTGGAACCTGAAGGCTGGACACCTCAGAAACCTTAGGGTAAGCTCCGACCATTGCGGAATAGAGCTGTTGATGATCCCTCCTGAGTATGATCGGATGGACTGCTATGGAAGTGCAAATTGTAGTTACGCCGGACTACCAGAAAACCCATTATTAGACCTGGAAATAGCCATTGGTTCTACCCTAAGAGGAGGTTACCCTTATAGACACCAGACAAATATTGAAAATCTGCAAACCGATCAAGAAGGATACCACCATCACAATGAAAGTGAATTTCCCATTGCTGTTATAGGGAGGGTCTGTGCCCATCAAATATAGATATGAGAGAGTAGCACAAAGATATCCCGAGAATGCCGCGCCCGCAGTTAAAACCGGGTCGACCTATATCATGGAATTGTTCAACTCTCCCTTGAACTGTACGAAAGGATAAAAGAGCCATACCAAGTTATTATTGACCAATGTGTCAATTTCACGTTCCTTTAGCAGTCTCAAAATCTTCTTTACGCTCGTGGTGTACCCCAGGCTGTCGAAAGCCATGCGTGAATAAGCGTAGTGCTGTCCGGGTCAGTGATATTGGCTCCGGAACCAAGTTCTAAAGTGATGGGGAAGCCTTTACATTGAAGAATTTGAGAAGCCAATTACCAGGCCACTCTATAACATAGATGACACGTGGGAACCCTTCATAAAAACTGTTCTCTCTGCTAATCGAAGAAGCTTGGTGGAGGAACTGCACGATAGACGAGGCTAAGGAGCCATAGGCGATTGAGCCAAAAGAGTACCAGAGTGCTCGCCTGACAGCCAGGAGAGTGGGTTATTTTGGCACTCCTTCAAGATCGTGTGAAAAGAAGTACCTGCCCAATTTAAAATTAGTAATGGCCCACTTAAAGCCCACTTTTTGCGCTTTTGTTTCACCTACCATGACCCAAATACTAGAAGAGGTTAACTAGGAACTCTATAGTCTACTTAAGAAGAAAAGGGGAGAACGTGAAAGCTTACCACCGGAAACACTAACATGGATAGTGTTTTTGATTACCTCCGAAATCCAGTATCCACCACACATAACATATGCCAACAACCCGATGAGTCTGGCACTGGAACATGGCCCTCCGGGGAGGCCTTCACAGGCCGGGTTATTTGGGTCTGGTGTATACTTGATGTACACAGCAACAAATGTAATAGAAAACCATACCGTGAAACCAACAGCCATGGCTCCACCGGCGGCTGAAACGCTGAAAACATGGCCAAAGCGATTTGCAATATCTATGGTTCGCTCTATCATTGCTATCGGAAAACGGAGCCGGCCTTTCCAGTCCTAGAAACAGCATATATAGAATGCCCCAAAGAGAAGGTGTCCGACCCCAGCAAGGGTTTCGCCCACGGAAAAGTAGTAAATAGCACTGCCTAGGCCCACACCAATACTAAAATAGATGTGTGGTAAGTCTCAGCTATTACTGGGTTGTGATTGGGTTAGGTGACAACATACTTGGCAGTAGAAGCAAACCATACAGCCTACTTTGTGAAAGCTCTAAGAGCGGTGAAGTATGCCATAGAGAATATCGCACTGCAGGTAAGTACAAAGGCGAACAAAATCATTGTACTCGTTGACGGCCCGTAATCATTGCGGCTGCTGTATATGCCCCTGCCTTGGAACTCTAGTGTTTCTGACCAGCCAGTCATAGCATATATGCTTAAAACCCCAAACCCAGTAGCAAAAATAACATACTATCCGAAACATCCAGTGTTCGGGTTAGTGATTTCACGTGTGAATATGCTATCCAGGGGCTACCCACCACCCACATGGCCCAGGAATCCCGAGCCACATCTGGGAGATGGAACCAATCTTCGAGCATCTCGGGCACCGGAGCAGGCAGCGGCACCCCTATTATTGGGGCACTCTGCTCACCGATATTCCGAGGGTTGTACGGGGCAGAAGCGGAAGGGGCGAGTGCAACAGCAGGGTCGGGGCCTACCCGGTGTTAGTTATACCACTGCTCTCTAATAGTTCCTCGAGGGGGAGGGAGGGCACCATTGTTAACCACTTCTTCCGCCGGTCCGTCCGAAATAGGAACGACGAGTGGAGGGGCAGCACCAGTATCCCGAGACATAGCTGTGATCTTCCCTTCTTCACTAGAGGTTCGGCAAAATCCTAAGGACAAAATCAAGAAGTTTGAGAAATTGGAATATAATTAAGGGGGCGAAAGTAGGGACCAAACTAGAAGACGTGAGAGATGGTAGAAGAAATACAGCTCTTATAATGGGCGGACACATCACGGATAGCACCGTGATCCCAGTCACGCCATATACGCGTTTACACCGTTCGTAAAAACCCATAATACAGGGACACGATGGAGTGTACGCAAGACAGGACTCCTCATCTCCAGCCATTGCGCAAATAGAGGACGAAGTGGGAAGAGGAATAAAAAATGGGTAAATGTCACACTAAACCGCTTTCTATCATACCTCTCGAATTAAGACGGCCAATGATATTGACCCTGGATCATGCACGATGACGGCATCCCCTCTAGCCGAGCACTAAACGTTTTTGATCTGCTTGAGCACGCTAACCGAAAAAAAAGTCAACTTAAACCTTAAGCTAACCAACCTGTGCTCACCAGAACCCGTTCGTTTTACGTTTGCTCCCGAAAAAAAAAAAGAAGGAGAGACAGAAGGGGCCCCGGCACGACGATGGTATTTCTTGCAAATTAATACACTCCGGTGCCAGCACTATACCTTCGGCCAAGATTTGTCTTGGGCCTGATACTGGAATCACGTCTACGGTATCCTGACCAATCTTACCATTTAAAACCTTAGTGAACGGCTCACACGGGATAGTGCGTTTGGCCAACTCTTCGGCTAGGCTAGATTGAGTTTGACAGATTTAGCTAGGGCCGTTGAGAGACAGCCTTGTGTTCTGAATACTAACTTAAGTAAGCAGTAGTTAATCTACTAACTTTAGTGGTTATTCTAAGTGAGAGCGGATTTTCCACGCACCAGGGACGCAGCATATGGGGAAAAACCCCATCCCCCCCCCGTCTTCCACGTTTCCCAGAGTTTTTTTTTTCTAGTTTATTTTTTCAAAAGGGCGTTCCTGTCTATAAGTATCCAGTTAAAATAAGGGGACCGCTCTTATATCAAAGCATATCAAAGCATCGCAGTATAATACACAATCCTCTCTTCTGACTCTATGAAGTGTGTGCAAGCGTTGTCACGAGGCCCTTCATCTGCACCCCTCTCTCAACCGGCGTAGCCCCACCCACAGTTTGCTATGAACCGGCGTATGATACAGTAAATAGAAGGCAAAAGTGCACGGGCAAGAGCGACTTTCCAGGCGCAGAAAACGGATCCCTCGAATGCATGGAACACTCACGGATATCAGGGGACATATGTGCATCGTTTTGAGGTCGCGTGTGGTTCGCCGGATGGGGATATCTAATAACTCTACGGTTCAAGTAATAATAATAATAAAAAGAGAATCAGCGAATGCAGTCCCATGACTTTAGTCTCCTTCCCGTCGCCTTAAGCCAGCGCCTGGCTCCAATGCTGGTTCTTACCCACCGAAAGGAGCCAGCAAGAGAGGCATCCAGCCCAGGGGGTGGAAAAAAAAAAACTTTTTCGAGCACTAGGTATTGAGCGGATCTCCAAGATTTTGTCTGCAGAAAGGGCGTTGCACAGACCAAGGCCCTTCAATTCGAGAAAACTTGCACACACAGTTACCAATGCTAGGGCTGAATGCATCTAATCTGATCACCACTTCCACTCACCGCGAATCATCCCGAGTGACACCATGTGATCACATACACTCAGGAACCAAACCATATCATACTTCCCAACTCCCACGTCAAACTCTTTTTTTTAGATACAGACTTAAGAATCTAGGTTACCGCCTCACTTTATCCCACCTCACACCTCACACCTAGGTCGGGTTAAGTAGATCATTCGGCCGGTTAGGGAATCAAGAGAGCAAAGATGAAAAAACAAAAACAAAAGACAAACAAAAGAATGATATATAAGAGGGTGCATGCACGCATGTAGATTACCAGTTACCGTGGGGGAGAGGAGGAGACACGAACTATACTAAACGTTTTTTTGTTCCGTTTAAGAGAAAGGAAAGAAGCAGCCCGGAGAAGAAGAAAAAGGGAAACGAGATTTATAAACGCTTTCTTAATGACAATGGTACCACCCCAATACTTGCAAAACCAAACGTCCGTTCAAGGCCCCCTAGCAGTTCCACCTCCCGCGTGATGGAGGTTTTTCATATTTTTCATCCCCAGCCCAATCCACCGAGACCAAGTCGAGCGAGCAAGTAAGCACATGATTCTAACAAAGTCCATCCACCTCTTCCCCCGGTAGAAACTCTTTTTTGAAGGAAAGGAAAGGGAGGATAAAGGGAAAGATTTAAATGATATGCAAGTGGTAGGTAGGCAAAGTAAAACAAGGGGAGGAGTTAAAAAGAATAGGTAGGTACGGTAGGAGAGATTAAAACATCTTCGGGACTACTCAAGTGCATGAACTCGGTCCGGTCCGTATGGAATGGACGGACGGACGGGTGGATGGGTGGGTGGGTGGAGGATGGGGCCCGAGTTGGCACGATAAGCCTCTGGGCAAAGATGAGAAAGGGAGAGCAAGTCAAGGAGATGGAGAAGTGGATGGCGAGGAGGAGAATGAAGAGGAGAGTAGAAATGAAGAAAAAGAAGTCATACGAGAATGATGTGGAAATCAACCAGTCAGAATTTCGCCCCGGTAGTCCCTTTTCCGTTGACCCGACCAACTCCATAATCACACCCTCCTCTCATTTCCTCTGTATCTCTCCCAGGGCAAGAGAAAGCAGCAGTAGTGAAAGTATGTACTACTCATACCCAAGACAAATAGTATGAGGTATACAATGGGGAAAAAAATAACTATCAGGAAGAGATATAAAAGAAAGCTTTCCCACACAAGTGGAAGAGCCAAGGGAGAAAGAGATGGAACAAGGGGAATAAAGGATAAATGAAAAGAAAAATAGGAACAGCTGCATATGACTGAAATTGAAGAGTTTAAATCCCCCATCATACGATCTCTAATTCTCAAAGAACGTGGTATGCAGGTCCTATGGTTTATGGGATTACCGACTTCGTGTCATATCTTTGACAAAGTGGCCGTGTAATGGTCTCACGAGAAAAGCTCTTCGTGTAGATTTCTCACGTGATCGTAAAGTTCTTTTGCGTGTGCAGCCGATTTAAGCTATTCATGGGGTGAATCAGAGGGCACTAGCGACAGATCGAGGGGTTGGGAGTACCTTTAATGTCATGGAGTCCAAGCCCCCATTTGAATTTGGAATCAAGAGGAGGAACTGATTGCTTGTAGGTTTGTTCCCGGCATGGTCCCCAAATATCATTCCTTTGAAGATGGGCACATTAAGAATCAAAGTGTAAGTCCCATCGGTTCTCATAAGTATCCTTGCACTCTTCTTCACCTCAGTCACAGAAACGGACGGGGTATCATCTAATCCAAATGCACTCGCCGAGATGGGAGACTTTGAACCTTTGGTGTTGAGTTTGAAGGTACCCTTTCCCCGCTCCTTCCAAACTTTGTTTTCCTTATCAAATGAAAAGATTTTTCCCGGACATTTGAAAACCGTGATTTCACCCTCTTCTCCAGTGGCAACTATTTACGAATTAGTATTGGACAGAAACTCGTAACTGTGGGTGGATGTAACAAAGTAACGGACGAAGAAACACTGTGATATGAGAGGGTTGAACAATAGACGTACTTTCTTGCTGCGTGAAAGTCTCTTTTGCGGAAGAGGTTTCTTTATGTGCCTCTATACCACCGCCCTCACCGTTTTCGTCATCTGTCTTCTCATCGTCATCGTCTGGAGCTCCAAATGGCTTTGCTGCTGTCCCGCTGACAGGTCCCGAGAGCTTAGGAGCTGAGGAAATAACATCCCCAGCTTTGCCGCCCAGAGATCCGAACCCAGAAGGACCGTAGGAACTACCAAAGCCAGACGAAAATGCCGGAGGCTTCGTAGTGGTACTGCTCAAGGCGCCAAATGGGCTCGAGGGATGAGATGTAGACCCGAGGGTAGCGAAGGGAGATGTTGCTGAGCCGGACATTGCTCCGAAGGCTGACTTTTTGAACGTATCAGATGATCCCGGGCCCCCGAATAATGGTTTAGAGCCTACGGAGGCTGTCGCGAAGGGTGATTTGGCAGATGTGTTACCGAACCCACTGCTTGCCAGAATCTTTGGGGATACGTTAGTATGAGTAGGGCAAAATGGTAGATTTGCGATGTATAAATACCTTAGGTTCAGGTTTTGTATCAGCTTCAGTGGAACTTACTCCGGTGACCTCTGGCTTGCCGAAGGCTTTGCCGTTAGTCAACTCACTTGCTGGTGTAGCAGTATCTGCACCCATCCCGGAATCTCTCTCTCCTTTACGTTCTGCTACCATCTTTTTCCTACGATCGGCATCTTTGTCTTTATCATCCTCATCGAACCTATTTCTGCTCCTCTTTCGCTCCAGTTTCCGCGGGCTAGCCATGGCCGAGCTTGCAGAATGTAAGCCATCGTTATGGCCCATAATCTCGTCTTCCTCGGGATGGGTTGGTGGTGTTTTCACTCTACTGAGAGCTCTGGCAGCCTTTGCCATATCATCATCCGAAATTTCCCTGCTCCTCTTTCTCTCATGAACCCTATGCCTTGAATCTGATTCTTTCCCATGCCCTTCATTCTCCATATTGACATCCTCACTAGGATCTGTTTGCTCAATGCTTCGTTTCCTTGTCCGTCGGGTTTTTTCTTCCCCCATCTCTTGGTCAGTTTCAGAGACAGCAGCACTGTCTGTAGCTCTCGGCTCTCCGTCTTCCTTTTGACCTTCACTAGCTGCTGCAGACTCGGGTCGTACATTCGCAATATACGTTTTTTTAAGTTTTTCCCGAACTCGCTCGTTGTCACTAGACCCCGAGAGAGACCCTGAATCCTCATCATCCGCAGCTTCCGATTCCTTGTGTGCGGGTTCGAGAGAGTCCATATCTTGTCCGTGGATAACGCTATTGTCGTCCTTATCACCTTCCCGGGCAATCGACTGAGGGGGCATTTGCGAGGGGGACCCGGCTCCTCGATCATCTGTTGCGACTCCGCTGTTCGTCATTGGCGAAATATTCTGGAAGACCGGAGGGTAGGTGGTTTGTTTGAATGTGGTATAGGTAATAACTAGTTTGTACGTAAACGGTAGTCCACGGTGATAGCCTGCAATTGAAGTCTTGCAGTAGTAGCCCTTGCCTAAATCCAGGGAAATAAATCGAAACCGATGAGGGGTGGGTGGTGGTGGTGGTGGTGGTGGTGGTGGTAGGGTGGGTAGAGGATGAATGTCTGAAGGGAAAGGCCAAAGAAATCTCAAGTCGCGCCTATGTCAGGTGAGGATGTGTTGCGCGTGGGTAGATGAAACCACGAAAGAGGGGTGGATGGGAGAGGAGAGGTGGTAGTCAGTTGGTCTGATGAAAGATAAGTAGCCGGGTGTGAGGCGGCTGAGAGGGGAGAAATGGTTGCAGTGCGGCGTTAGAGGGTGGGTCGGTTCAGTTGAGAAATAGTGACGGCCACAAGGCTCCTTGGTAGATTGAGCAGAACACAGAAAACTTGAGGGTTCCAAGAAGATCTGTGGGCTTTAGATTTTTAGACCTATTCTTTCGATAACAATCATGTTCCCTCGAGACCCGGCGGATACATACTTTAGGGTACGGCAGTTTGGGGTTTTTGACTTCTCCTTTTCTTCTTCTATCCAATTTTCTTCGCCTTTCCTTTTTTCTATCGGCCGGGATTTCCTTGATATCTCCACCGTAAGTTATCTGAAGAAAGACCTGTGAGGCAAAATGGGTTGCCGGACGCAATTGCAGAGGAAGTCAAGCACGTACAACGTGGGCTGCAGCAGCAAAGTAGGTAGTTGGCAAACGGACAGAGGGATAATCAAAGGGATAGAAACGGAGGGGTTGAATGAGCTTACTTGATTGGCTGTCTCTGAGCATGAGCAAGTCGAATTTCTGGTTTTTAATTTGGGGGTGGAGGAAAGCTGGCTGACCGACAGAAGGGGAAAGTGGGAATGAGGGAAATGGAATGACGACCAGGGCCAAGCAAGTGGATACAGACAGGCACCGAGAGACAGACAGAGGGCACCGAAACTGCGGAAGGGAACGAGACGAAGGGGTGGGTTGGTTAGAGAAAGTCTGGCGGCGGACCACTGCCTGCAAGCGACAACCCGACACCGTAATTCACAATTCTAAAGAGTACCATATTATACTATAGGGAACCAAAGATTGAGGGACTTGAAATAGGGTGCCTGTCATGCCTTCGCCTACCTCGTTAGCCATTCTATATACCAGTCGAGAGAAGGGCGGATCCCTATACGGCACTGGTGTCTTCGAATCGGTTGCTCTGTCTTGAATATCACTCATTTTGTATGCTCTCTTACTCGAGCATAGCACAAGCCTTGTGCTTGAGCGGACAACCGCGCTGTATTACTTTAACTCCTTGCGAGACTTTCGGTCAACTGGCTGAGCTCTGGTGGTGTGAGTTGGCGCTCTGGAAGCGGGCATAATAATCCCTGGCGGAATGGGTCCCTCCTGTCGAGTGGCCATACTCTTGTCCTGTGGATATAATAAGCTATGATAACTCACTTGTATTTAACCATAGCTATGTGCCCTTAAACAATTGAAGCATTTAATAAAGTGGAAGAAAATAAATAGGGGGATCTGATCCTAACTGTTCTAGCTACTGATAAACCTTCCACAAGCCCCGTAAGAACAAGCAAAAACAGCCAGGTTTAATTGACAGCGCGGTATTGTAGGAGTAAAGAGAGACAGCAATCTGTAAGTACTCGAGTACTGTACCATGAGGGGCATGCACAATGTGTGGTGGTGGTAGTGGTGGTGGTTGTATGATAATAATATTATTATGATACTGTCAGGGTCAATAAAAACTCAGTCCCTGGAGGGCTTAGTTCACATTAGTCTAATTAATTACGGGGACGGGAGATTTGTTCAACAGCAAATTGACCAACATTTTGGGCCATAATTTTGCTCATTCTCACTCTCCTTGAATGGCCTTGTCCTTGTTTCCTTTTTTGCCCCTTGGGGGCCCAGCAAGGCATCATAGCTGGTCGGACATTGCACCTGGGATTCACGCGATAAAGTGCCGCACAGTACATTACCTTCATCAAAAGCTCGTTGGGCGAACGAGCCCCGCACCCGCAGTCACGCCCCTGCAAGATCCGCTCCTCGATAGCCATACACATCACCTGGAGTGTCACACTGCTCGGAACCCTGATAACCGAGGAAAAAAATAAATCCAAGGTGTTGCTGCTCGAATAACTTTAAGGGGACATCATAATGATGTTCTGTGGAGGGACGATGCCGGCACCGTATCGGTATCTAAGGGTTCGTGAAAAGTTGAGGCGGGTCCACCACACATTTGACCGGTTGGCCCTGTGTGCGAGGCTAATGTTTTACAGTAATTGTTCGGATGGATGTCGCACATCACTACCCGACTTGGTTCACTTGCGATGTGTGGATGGCGATAAGACAACAGCAAACACTTTGCTTTATTAATTTACCGCACTACGGCTCATTCAGTTCTTCCGCGAGACAAGAACCATTTCAGACTCTCGTTTACGTCCACATCTCTTAATCCTCTCCCAATCAGAACCAACTTTCCTCCGGCATTTATTGCTGAATTCTGATCCGGCGCATCAAATATCTCAAAGGTCTCTCTTACACCTTGTATCAGCAGGGCATTTCCCGTCTTTGTGATAGCTCTCCCTTTCAACCTGTGGATATCGAGAATCGGTTGTTTGTTTGAGTCCCCCGAGACTTGGTCGCTCGGCCCTTTCGACGGACTCGGCACCTCCGCTTCCCATAACAGAGACCTGATCCAAGCGTCCAAGGAATCCAACATCTCTTCATCCAGTTCTGGGAGCTCAAGAGAAACAGTTGAAATGGTCTTGAAACATTTTACCAGAAGTTAGCGGGGCTTTTGAGTGGGGCTAGCAAAGCAAGCGATGATCGACATACCTCGTCTAACTGAGTTTTAATCGGTGTTTTCAACACCCCAACATTTTCGTAGGCCTTCAAGTCCAGAAGCCACTCCCCAAGATTATCTACTTTCCCCCTCTCCGTGACGATAATTCTTGCTAGTCCGTTCATACCCGCTATCCTCTGTTCAATAACTTCGATCTCTTCCCGAGTAACTAGGTCTGCCTTGTTTATCACCACCACGTCTGCATGAGAGATCTGCAGGTGCGCGGTAGTCATCCCAACACCAGCCTCATCATCTCTCAAGAATGCCTCCTGATCCTCGAGGGTACGAATAATGTTGGCCGCGTCGACAAGAGTGACAATTCCGTCCAAAAATATCGTTGATTTAAGGCCTTCGTCTAGCCAAAACATGGGTGCTATATTCCCGGGGTCTGCAAGCCCGGTTGTTTCTAGAAGGATGTAATCGAACTTGCCCCGGCGCTCCATGAGTTTTTCGATGGCCGCTACTCCCATGTCCCTATAACCAATGTTGATAAACAGAGACCATTAGGGGGGCAGGGATAAAGCTTACTTTACTGAGCAGCAGATACCTGTATTATGCGTCAGTTGCCATGCTCAGGGGATAGGATGAAATTCTCGGTAAGCTTACAGCCATTTGCGAGCTCCAGCCATTCCTCGACTTGTTGACCATCTTTTTGAACGGTTAACGATTTTTCGATATCACTCGCTGTCCAAAACCGCCCAGTAAAATCAGCTTCATCTTTCACAAAATATTCCAAGCTTGGCCCACAACGAAAGGGTTTCTATCGGGCATTGGGGAGTAAGCTCACAGTTCCCAAATTCTAGGTGAAATAGTATTAGCAAACACCCTGTATACGGTAGACCAGTGCAGTGGAGTAACTGGTTCCATGAGCAAGGAACTACTCACCATTTAAAATGACTGCGACCTTCTTTGAATGTTGCTCAGTAAGGATATAATTTAAGAGGGTAGTTTCTGTCACAAGTAGCATGAGCAGCAAAGTCTTAGAAAATGGGGGAAGGTTTCGCACGCACTCCCAGCTCCCAAGTATCCCGTGACAATTGTTATCGGTGCCTTTGATAGCCGAAGGTCTTCTAGGTCGAGGGGGATTTCGGTCGAAACTAGAGCTGGGGGCTCTTCATCGTCAAGGTCAAGGTGATCAGAACTCATTTCTGTGATAAGATGGTGTTGTGTCTAGGCCGGCCTCCAGGATCGAATTAAGAACGGGTATTGTTGCAATTGCCAGTTGTGGCTGCAGTTGGGCTATCGGAGTGTATTGTGGGGTAATTATCTAGCAACTTGATGAATTTGGATCGGGAAAAGGGAGCTGAGCCCTCCGCAGGGTACAGTCTTGGCAAATAGCTGGCGAATGAGGGGCAACATAAAAGATATCACAAACTCTTGGTGAACTTCAGATACGAGTACTGTAGGTCTTACTAGGATAAAATAAATATCTGCCCCTCCACCCTTCTGGGCCAAACTATCTATGGGGAACGTGAGTGTAAAATATTGTAAAGTGCGGTATGATATATCATAATAATTATTATAATATGTAACGCGCGCAATCTATCTACATTATGTCAGAGAAATATTTTCTTTTGTGTAGAGGGGATTAGAGTCGTGGCTTTAACCCCATTTGCCATCTCCGAGTTAGTGCGAAATATTTCGTCCCCAGGTTCCCCTCCTTCTCCCTCTCCCTCTCCCTCTCCCTCCTCCTTCACCATCTCCATCACTTGCACGCACCTCTTCCCTAGTGTCTGTAGTAAACTCCTTCAGTACCTACTGCACATCACCCCCTCATCATGCCTTCTGTTCAAGAGAAAGGACCCACAACCCTTTATGACAAGATATACGCCCATCATCTTGTCGATGGTCAGACAATTTATATCGACAGGTACTTATTGCATCTTCAGCGAACAAGGAAACAGACTAATACCCTTGTGCTTACAGACATCTCGTTCACGAAGTCACATCACCTGTTAGTATTTGATATTCATTGTTACAATCCTTTTTGGTTGCTTCCTTTAACTGGGCATAGCTGATAATTGTGTGATAAACAGCAAGCTTTTGAAGGGTTGAGAAATGCGGGTAGAATTGTTCGGAGACCTGATTGCACGTTGGCTACTGTCGACCATGTATGCTCATACCAAATTTTCCGGTCAATTATACCTCTTAACCTCAGTTAACTTATATCGGTACCTAGAACATTCCTACATCAAGCCGCGCAAACTATAAAAACGCAAAGACTTTTATAGAGGAAGAAGACTCCCGCATACAATGTTTGACACTCGAGGATAACGTTGAAGCATTCGGTTTAACCTATTTCGGCCTCGGTGATAGTCGTCAAGGAATCGTTCACATCGTCGGCCCAGAGCAGGGCTTCACTCTTCCGGGTACTACGGTTGTGTGCGGTGATTCTCACACTTCGACACATGGTGCTTTCGGCGCTCTCGCTTTCGGTATCGGAACTTCTGAGGTCGAACATGTTCTTGCTACCCAAACCCTCATCAACAAAAAGTCGAAAAATATGAAAATTGAAGTTAATGGCACGCTTCCGCCTGGTGTCACTAGCAAAGATATTATTCTGCACATTATTGGGAAGATTGGCACTGCAGGCGGAACTGGTGCAGTCATTGAGTTCACTGGGTCCACGATTAGGTCATTGAGTATGGAAGCGAGAATGTCCATGTGCAATATGTCGATCGAGGGTGGTGCTAGGGCGGGATTGATTGCGCCAGACGAAACGACTTTCGAATACCTTGAAGGAAAGCCCCTTGCTCCTAAATACGACTCGCCGGAGTGGAATAGCGCGTTAAAGTACTGGAGAACACTCAAGTCTGATCCCGACGCTAAATGGGATATCGAAGTCTATGTCGATGCCAGGGAGGTTGTGCCAACCGTCTCATGGGGTACATCTCCCCAAGACGTTGTTCCCATCACTGGCGCAGTTCCGGACCCTTCCGAATTTAGTGATCCCGTTGCCAGACAACGTGTTGTTCGCGCATTGGAGTACATGGGTTTGGTGCCTAATACTCTTATGCAAGAAATTACTGTGGACAAGGTCTTCATTGGCTCTTGCACTAATTCCCGCATCGAAGATCTTCGTGCGGCAGCCAAAATTGCGAAGGGCAGGAAGATTGCGTCCAATATCATGAGGGCAATGGTCGTTCCCGGTTCTGGGCTTATCAAGAAGCAGGCTGAGAGGGAGGGATTGGACAAGATTTTTCTTGATGCTGGTTTCGAGTGGAGAGAAGCTGGGTGTAGCATGTGCTTGGGCATGAACCCGGATATTCTGTCTCCACAGGAACGCTGCGCTAGCACGAGCAACCGTAACTTTGAGGGTAGACAGGGCGCCGGCGGTCGCACTCATTTGATGTCTCCGGCAATGGCGGCTTCGGCGGCAATTTCAGGAAAATTGGCAGATGTGAGGAAGTTTACTCTTGGAGGTGCTGAGCCTGAGAAGGCAGGGGGGGCGCCAAAGACTGTAATTGAGGCAGAGCAACCGGACCCAGTTACCGATGAGGACCTAGATAGGATTGATGATATTCCAATTGGTGAAGGTGCTACCAATGCCAATGCTGCAACTCGTGAGGACACTTCGAGTGCTTCCGCCGGGGGAGTTGGCATGCCAAAGTTTCTCACCTTAAAGGGTATCGCGGCTCCTCTCCCAATGGCAAACATCGACACCGACGCCATCATCCCTAAGCAATTTCTCAAAACGATCAAGCGAACTGGCCTGGGATCTGCTCTGTTCTTTGCTCTCCGCTTCAACCTTGACGGAACCGAAAATCCAGACTTTGTTCTTAACAAGGAGCCATACCGTAACGCTAAGGTTCTCGTTGTTACCGGCCCAAACTTCGGATGTGGTAGTAGTAGAGAGCACGCGCCATGGGCACTCCTTGATTTCGGTATTAAATGTATTATTGCTCCATCGTTTGCCGACATCTTTTCCAACAACACGTTCAAGAACGGAATGCTCCCCATTGCCATCGAAGACCCGGCAGCTCTGGATAGGATTGCCAAGGTGGCCGAGGCTGGAAAAGAGGTTGAGGTTGATTTACCCAATCAAGTTATCAAGGACGGCGATGGAAACGAGCTTTCTAAGTTTGATGTGGAGGGATTCCCCAAGCATTGCTTGGTTAATGGGCTTGATGACATTGGATTGACTCTGTTGATTGACGATAAGATCAAGGAGTTTGAGAAGAAGCGAAGCCTCGAGTACCCTTGGCTGGATGGGAGTGGGTATCTAGCTAGGCGTAAGAGGGGCGATGGGCCAGTCAAAATTCCGGCGGTCAAAGTCCCAACGACCAATAGGGGGTTCGAGAAGGAAATCACTGAGTGGTGAATGTAATACCCATAAGGTGGAGATATTTTATCAGCAATTTTTCCTTCAGGATTTCATTCCAAGGGATTTCAAGTCTGTGAACAAAGTGATTCATAAAAGAAAAATCGCTTGACCTGGTACGGTGGTGATATTCTGTGACAAGATCACCGTGCCTGCTGTGCCCAGCATTGCGAACGCTAAACGATAAGCCTGGGCAAGATACCCTGTATGGTGAATGGCCCTATCGGTATCGTAATTTATCGCTTATCGATTATGGCTCTAGCTAAAAAGGGGCGGGAGATACCGAATTATTGTGGTGGCAGGAGCCACATTCCAACATCTGCATTCTTAATAATCGATATCCACTCTTTTGCCCTTAAAATGATATTTCCCAAGCTTGCCATGTGGTTTTCTAACTTTGTTACAATGGCATTAATAGCCTCCGCCACCACTAGGTATTTCCGTATTTAAGTCAACGCGGGTCTGACCCCCTTTTATTTCTTTGGAAACAAGTTTACTTTATCCCAGAGCATCAAGTTTGCCATAGTCACCACCTTTTTTGCCCTTTGCAATTGGTGTGGAATTGGAGACGTATATGACGGTGAGTTTGTGGAGGGATCAAGGGCGTTAGGGAGTGCTGCTTCACGATGCATAGGATTGTACGGTAACATTCCTACAATGGGTGTATATTCCGGACTCAACTTGGCCTTAGGAAGCCAACAGACAAGTTTGGGTTTAATTGTAGCAAACGGCCACGCAATCAAGAAGCTTTCTACGCGTATATCAAAGCTACAAACCCCCCAGCCTTTCTTCCGCTTTAGGCGTTTGACAGTCTCCCTATCCTTTAACCTTTCATCCGCCACCTTTACATTCCAGTTTTACTGGCATCCTACGGTGGTCTCATTGTATCCCCATTCATTATCTAACCCGCCATTATTATACCTAGCCATCCCTTGCTGGGGGCCTCACGATGGAGCCCCCTCCACATTCCAACTCTTCATTCTTACCCCAACTGAGTTTTAGGAAGCCCCTACCACCTCCTCTCCCGCCTATCCCAATCCCCGGTTACGATGGGATCATGAGTGATGATCCTATAGCAATTGTATTTAACCTTGATCCCCGCATTCAGGGAAACCACTCGACAAATCCTCACTCCATGCCATCACGCAAGAATATGATGAGCAAATTTCAAGAGGCAAAGTTTTTCAGTAGCCTCCGGGCCAAACTCAACAAGTTCGACGAAGACACCAGTTTTTTCGGCTCTTTCAGATCTCAAAAACACCAACAGAAGAAGAGGGGAGAGAGGGTTCCATTGGTAGTTCGGAGGAGGGCTGGGTCTTTGATTCCCGGGATTGGCTCCATCCCAAATTCTGACATTTCGACACCTTTACCGCCGCCATTGCCAGTTAAGAACGAAGATAAACTACCCAAACATTCGAATGTGTTTACTGGAGTACCCACTCCGACCGATACCGCGGCTCACTCTCGTGACCACTCTTCAGCTAACAGTGTCGACGCTGAATGCCGGTCCGAATCACCAAATACGACTCGCAAGACTAAGGGACTGCTCAGCCTGGAAGCTTCGTTGAAGGAATATTGCTATATCGAGGAGCTAAAAGAGGAGAACGAACTGGCGAAGATGCCTTCGGCTAAGGAGCCACAGCCTTTCACGAATCCCGGAATGACTGCTGAGGAAGTCGAAGTTTTGGGGAACGATCCTGCTTCTCCGAAGGTGAAAGGAGGGAGCTCTTTTTTAGGGGCAGGCGGCCCGGAAATTGGAGGTCCTGGAAACTATCAAAGTCAACCATGGGAAAACTATGTCTCCCAGAGAAACCCCCAACGGCAGCGCCAGCGTCTGCCGGGCCAAAGCCCTCTCAACACGCTGAAAGAGCTCAACCAGAACTGTCAAACTCGAACCCAAGGTCTTATCGAAGAGGTTCCAGAGCAGGATCAGATATTTATACCATCAGTATCCCAACGGCTACACTCATGGAAGCCAGAAGGAGAAGTGACGACCATGCAAGAGCGGCTACTCACTTCCACCTCCACCTCCACATCCCCTCTTCTCAAATACATGCACCATCCCATCGACGGAGCGCTTACCCCCAACCCCCGATTCACACTCCCATTTCTTCGAAGCGCGACAATTTCATCGGACGATCTCCCGCGGTTTGCCGAAGAGACACTGAGAGTGCATCATCTCCGTCAAGATTCAGAACTCTTCCTGCAACCTGCGAAGGCTGCAAGCACCCTAGAGGACCCCACTCTGGATTCCCCGTCCAAGAGCATTGATAGTGTCGGAATCCCGGAACTTGATGCTGTGTCAAATGCAAAAGGTTTTGTTGGTTGGGATACCGAACTGAATAATCCTTCTACATACGCCCACCCTAATATTCCGAGAAGAAACGCACTAAGCCCATTGAGTGACCCAAGCTCTCCCACAGGAAGCCTGATTGATCATAAGGGATTAACACGATTTGCATTGGATTATGCCGCGCAAATGCCACCGACACCGCCAGGAAGCTCATATTCTCCCAGTATCGGACGATCAGTTGAAGGTGACCGCAACGATTGGGGCGGAGAAGACACCTCCGAAGATGAACAAACCAAGTTCCTTCCCCGAAGAGCTGGTAGCAATCTCCAAGCGCATCCTCATAGAAAGGGTATGACGGGGTTTGTTCCTTTTTTGCGTCAAGTTTGCGAGGTTATGATTTCGAAGGATGAGTCCCTCTTCTTGATGAAGATTTGGTATATCCTGCTCATGGCATGGGCGATGTGGGCACTGGCAAAGCTCCTGGGCATCGGCATCGAGTTGATGCAAGTTGTGATCCTAGAGCCGGGGAGAATACTTTGCCATGCTCTCAAGCGTTGGTTAGGTGGATAGATGGTGACAATGGCTCTGGAGCTCCCTCATTGTCCGCTCGGGAGGGTTGCCCATGTATGCTTGGCTGTTAGATTGTAGTTTAGAGATTGGGGGGTTGGGTTGGAGTTTGTCTAGTGGTTACGAATGCGAATTCTCCATTGAAAAGATCTCGGGGTCTCCAAGTATTGTTTAGATTTTAATAACTCTGCCGATCTGACCTTAGTAGAAGGGGAATGCGGGGGATTGGATCGTAGTACACAGCCGAAACCTAAAGCTAGGGGGTTTTCGAGCCATAATCACCGAATGACCCTAAGCCAAAACCCTACGGGAAAAGGTCAGAAGGCTTATTTTCGCATAGAAGTCTCTGGTAGAAGGCAGGGGCTTTTTTTACTTCAATTCCGTACTGTAGCTAGCAAGGCATTAGAGGTCACGAATTTATAGGCATGATTCAGACTAAGACGGTAGCCTCCAGGAGAAGGGTATGCCGACCTCCAACCTCAAAGATGGACTGTTCTTGATGCATGGGGCATGGAAGGTTGAAAAAGATTATATGATACACAGTATTATTCAAAAGATGCAAACTCATCGGCAACCACCTTTAGAATAGGTGTCTGGACAACCGTGTGATACCCTCTCTATTATTATTTTTGAAGGATAAGAAGACAAACAGGGCTTTTTATTATATACATCTTACCTAACTAGTCACCAATGCCGTATCGGAGACAAGTATTTCTGTAGAACAAGGGCCACGATCCTCGAGTGATGACTCATGACTCCAACCGGGAACATCCACCATGGCCATTTTTTCTCCTCCCCTCCCTCATTTTTGGCCCTTCTTTTCTTTCTTCCAAAGTTTATTTTATACCCTCGCCCGTACTGTACATATATGTGAGTGCCCTACTTACTGTCATTTCCCCCCTGCGTCGGGCCTCATCCACAGCATCAATTACCCCTGCACAGTGCGACACTTACTCCCACGCCCGTTTCCAGCTGTTCCCGATTTATGACACTAGTGGTATATACTATACCACTCCGACAGTTACCGTTATAGCTGCGGTCGCGTATAATAGTGAGCAACTAATTAACCAATTCGTCCTCGGGAGTTAGTTGTAAGGATGGTTTATGTAACCTGCCTCACCTTTGCTTGCTACCTACCGCTCCATGAGGGGCGCTTTTTTCAATGTTGCACAGTACAGTGGGGTGTAAATGCACCAATAATAAATAATATATATGTATACGATGTGGGAATTTGGTGGGGGTTACACACTTCCCCTTCCCCTCCAAGGCTTCCGGCGCCATGGCGGGGGACGCGTAGGGGATAACTACATGCACAACGTTACATTACCTACTAAGTTTACCCACGGCACGTACCATTCCCCCGCCAAAGGGAATAACAAGAAAGAAAGAATAGTAGAACTTAGTACTGTAGTACAAGTGGAGCACTGTCCAGTGCACGGCAGTATACATAACCCCTGGGTTACCAATCCCGTTGCCCTGTTCAGAAAAAAGTACCCGTGGGACGGTACAGTACTTCACACCCCCCCGCAGTGCATAAGGTAAATCAATCCCCAATGTACTGTACCGGAACCGGGAACCACACGCACCCAGCCACTATCCCCGAGAAGAAGGATACCAACATGCGCAGAAACTTACTACTATAAACGCCTCGGCCATGGGGAAGGTAGATAGCTAGTTAGCTAGCCGGTTCCTTCCATTCTAGGGCCTCCACTGAACTCCAGGCGAGGGTGTAGTTAGCGCGGTGAACGGCACATATCAGAGTAGGATACAAAATGGGTGACCGAGTGGTGATGGCAAGCGTAGGTAATAACATGTAGGTTAAGCTAATCGGTCTTTAGGTTGTTGTTTTTGACTCGTGGAAATACCATGCTAGACTGTATGCAAGTAGTAACAATGTTTGCAAGCCTGCTAGTAAGTGGGTATCCCAGTCATAACGTATCGCACCGGGTAACCGCCCACGACCGGGAAACCGCCCACATCTGGCAACCATGGAAAACCAAGTTTCCCTTTGATTAACTCAGTCAATACTTGAGATACAACCTTGAAAATTAATGAACAAGTACTTTTGAGTATGGAGAATTTAAATATGTAATTAATATTTGACAATAAGAAACAGGGCTCTTAGAAAAATCATTTTAAGACCAATTACACATAACAAACCACTCAATACTCTAAGTAGGATAAAATTAAAACAGCTACAAAGTGTATTTCGGTAAGCCTATGGAAAGATTGCCTAAGGCTTTTAGGTTCTGAGTCAGGTGTTTTTTTAATCAAATTCATGACTATCTTTCAGTGTTACAGTAACTAATAAGCTGCTGAAAGCTCTAAACAAGTTCAAGGCTCTTCCCAGTAAGATATCTTGTTATTAAGTAAACCAATAACTCTATTTTATTGTAATATACTTTATTATCATTATTTTAGTTTCTACATAAAGTTTAATGCTAAACATACTAGATGTTTTTAACATTTAATGCCTTAGTGTTTATCCAAGATAGAAATTTGCATCTTAGTAGCTAAACTGTGAGCAATGTTTGCAAATAAAGCTGCCAAACAGCCTAAAATATATTTTTATAGTATTCATAGTTCTAGTAAAATATAATATGTTATTTGTAAGATATTATTAGAGCCATTTGCTTGATTTACTACATATTTAAAACTAATATCTCTTATCTATCAATACTACTCAGCGTACCAGAGATTATAGTAGGGTTTAAGGTTTCGATATTCTTGAATTACTACTCAAATCTTAGTAGTCATTGTGGAAACTATACAATATAGCTTAAAACTTATATTTAAGCTGTTATTTAGTTGTTCAATATATTATAAACTA
>Ga0307513_10002972_pt1 | contig 23122 bp, 18 predicted proteins | sample 15_EM_MG_FD_202174 | JGI IMG/M metagenome (GOLD analysis project Ga0307513, IMG submission 202174) | Populus trichocarpa ectomycorrhiza microbial communities from riparian zone in the Pacific Northwest, United States - 15_EM | ecosystem: Host-associated > Plants > Roots > Unclassified | place...
CATCAAATAAAGACTTTTACAGAAGCTTTTGAGCTTTTGAGTTGTTGTTGTTGACTTAGAAGAGTTTGAAGTTGGTCGTATTTGGGGTTCGCTAAGGTGTTGATTGGCATTGTCCGGCATCATACCGTAAAAACCCCTGAAATCCACTACTCCTACTCCGCCAGCCCCGTAATCTCCGGATTCGGAGAAAAATACTCCTGAGAAGGATTAGCGTTTTCCAGACACGGCACAAGATCAGCCCGCTAGACGTGTTGGATCCCATTAACCCGCTTTCGCAGTTCTGTCGAGCTGTCAAACTGAACTTATCATGGCCGACCCACTGATTTCCGCTGATCATCCGATGGTAGATTTCAAGAGGTCTTAAGATATCCAATCAAACGAATTCCCCAGCAAAGCCAGCTCAATGTCATCTAGATCGCACTCACAGCCAGACATCCATCCCCCTCATCGCTTAGCTCTGTCCATCTGGAAGCTGCAGGAACTGACGATCCCCCGGGGGGGGGGTTTTCAAGCTGCAGTTAGGGAACGAGGAAGAAAAAAAAACCATCATCATGAAATATTTGGATCTGAAAATATCGCCCGTAAATAATGTAGAATTGAATGCGCTGTAATAACTATGCTGCCCTAGTCACCGCGCTAGCTGAGCTGCTGGTATCACGTCCTTAACCTCATTGAATCCCACCTTCCACGATACCGAAATAACAATAACTTATCAAGCAGTAATCCTCGGCGGCGCCGGTATTAAACAGTACCGGTACAAGGCTATGCGAAAGCCCTTTCCATTTCGAGGCCACATAGGTCATGCCATGCCATGCCGGGAACTCGCCTCACGATACCAACAAGTATTACAGCAGAGACTTTGTGAAAAACTAGATGTGAGGCAAACGCGGCTCTGGACCAACGGGATCGCTAGGATTTGACTGTAGATGCGAAATCGCAAGATCCTTAATAACACCCTCGCCCAGCCCGAACAGTGCGGGTCTAAGCCAATCGTGGGTAAAGCATCCCCCACCAGTCTTACAAGAAACTTTAACCTAAACCCAAGCTTCCGTAGCTCTGATAGGCCAGCTCCATTTCCAATTCTAGGATTGTGGTTGTCACTAAGGCTAATCCGCTGTCACCCAACCTTATTTTTCACTTTTACTCTTGGGCTCCTTGAATGGTACCGTACTCGTACAAGTACGAGTACGTCCACGGCCCCCAAAAGGAATACTTATGCTAGATAACGACATTGCATCCGCCTTGAGCCGGTACGGGTACTCGCTAATTTCAAAGATCTGGGCACCTTGGTGCCAAGGATTTGGGCTTGGATGGGCATTGGCATTAATATTTCTGGATATGATACTTAATGAAATTCGCGTGTACAAGTACTAGCGCCGTGACACACACTTCGTGAGGAGGAAGAAGCAATGAAATGAAAGAGAAAAAAAGCCAACAGAGTACGAGTATCCTGCGTTGAGAACGGTACAAGTACGATACGAGTGCTTTGCTGGTACAAGAGGTCTCAGCCTCTGTTGGAAGTCGGAGGTTAAGTTAGGATCGACACGCCATACAGTCACACTGGAGTACCGTACTCGTTCAATCTATTGAACTTGGTGAGTTATGGTGCGAGATAAAACAGTGTGTACTGTACAGTACAGTACGTGTACCGTACTATATCATACCAGAGCTTTTCCAGAGCCCCATATTTGTTGTTTAAAGTTAGCAACACCTCCCCAAAACGGGTCTTTATTCGCAAGAGGTTCAGAGATTCTGGTCCGGAGGGAGAAGGGGGCAGAAATCCATTCCGTCCAATTCTCCCCGCTACCCCCAAAGGAATGCTGTCTCTGTCCAAGCCAGCTTTCACCCCAGAAACAAAATCGGGAGTCCAGAAAGGTAAAATCGCTGAACACCCAAATGCAGTCCCCACGGTTGGCCTGCAGGCTAGGATTGCTATGAAAGATTCGACGCGTCGGTAGCGAACCGTGTATCTACTGTAGAGAGGGCGTGTATTTGGACGTGCTCGCTTGCAGGACGGCAAGCACAGTACTTTGCCCTATTCGGGTAGCCTTTGAAACCCTGCTCTTTACTGTAGGTAAAAATCACAAGCCAAAGTTGACTTGGGCATCCTCGCTCAGCCAATATCACAATCACAACAAAGTACCGGTACTCGTACTTGGCTCCCCGCTCTCTCTTGCTTTCTCCACGGCCACAACAGCCTTTGCTTGCCCAAGGAGAGACTATGAGACGGCTCTCTCCCCCCCGGTTCACACTTTCTCTTACCCCGAGCGAGCGATTCCGTCACCACCTTGATAGACCTGGAACACCGCTCAGGCGGGAGCGCCTCTCACAAGCCAGCACACCTTATCATGCTAACCCAGGTCCCCGATTCCTCCTCCTCCGCAAAAAAACCGGAACAGGTCCCTTCGGGCCTCAATACGGTTCGATTCAAGCCAAAATAAACGACGAAAACACGGAATTTACTTAGGCCAAGTTTTGGGGCGTGTTGCGATAATGCAGCTGTTTCTCTAACGCTTGCCCCTTTTACTTTTACTCGTAGACTACTAGCACTTGTAGGCCAAGCCATTCGCGTTCAGCCATGGGAACTTTTTTCCTTTCAGCTTCGCCCCTACCGTATATAAATAAACCAAGATGTGTTGGTACGATAGTTGATTACTTTCTCTCGCTCACCCTCACGATATATAAGAGAAAACCATGATAATGTTATTTTCGCCCCCCCCCCCCCCTGTAAGCCAATACGCAAAACATAACTTCAACCAAAGACAACACTTGTCCCAAGCAATAGGTATCCCGAAACATGGCGTATCCGAGCGCCCATTGCACAAATTCGGAGCCACCGGTTTTCAGATACGGTACCGGTACTCATTCTCCTGGGCAGGAACCATACTGATAAAATACACCCTCCAGAGTCAATAACTTAATGTAAAGTTCGTCAGGAAACCGTACCTTACCTGACAGGTAGGCCCCCCCATTCCTAGCCTACCGTATCTGACCAAGAAATCCGGGAAACCATTAGTTCCCCCACTATCATAAGACATACCACACGGGAAGGGAAAGAAAGAGAGAAGAAGGAAAAAAACAAAGGAAAAAACGCCTCCAGCCCCCCAAGTGTTCAGAGACTCCAATCCGCCCCCATGCGAAACTCAACGACCCACTCCATCAATCGAATGACGAGCCAGCGTTGAGTACGAGTACGAGTACGGTGCAGTAGGCTTGAGCGATACACTAATGCATAATCGCATCCGGGTGGCGCCGGCTATTCTTCTTTCTCTTCTATTTTTTGCCCAGGAGTCTCGTGTGATATGATACGTGTGAAAGTGTAGAGATGTGTATGCATCGCATCCCGTGGCGGGCACTTGTATCGTGCAGGAATAGGATTTCCGGTAGAAATGCAGGGCCCAGCTTTTTATGATTGGAAGGGGAGCCTGTGGGCTCGCGAGAGGTAAGTTGGTGTGGGTGGGTGGGTGGGTGTAGAGGTTCACGGGGTGTCACTCGGGTGTCACTCGGGTGGGGGAGGGGGGCGGGTAGGTTTTAATGGTTGGGTTTGGATGCTTTGAGTTGGGGACTTGGGGTGCGGGTGCTGTGCAGAAGGCGCGGTGCAGGTCTCTGGTTCCTGATCTGCGTGGTCTAGGGGGATTGGGCGGGTGGAATATGTATAATGTGGTAGGTCTCAGTGTCCGCAAAATTTTATCTCCTGAAGGTCGTGATGGAGTTACCTGCGTTGGGTTAGGATATCAATGTGACCAGGATGCCTGCTATGGGTTTTATATGGTCGTGAGAGCGTGCTGATATTTTATCCAGCTAAAAAAAAACAACCAAAAAAAACTTTCACAGCTAGGAAAATCCTCTTTCAATTCAACCTCAACTCAATTCCCAGGTAACAGTCCTTCCAATGCCCTCGATTCATCCAAACTAATGCCAAATAGCGCTGACTCAGGGTCGTACTGGAAGGAGCTGTGATACTCCTTCACCAGCGCTAATGCCTCCATATCCTCCTCTGTATCCTCCCACCACTCCTTGACACCCCGGTCCCTAGTGTTCAGCGGCATGCCGTCGCACGTTGGGGCATCGCTATGCCACATTTCCCTCTTGGCAGCCCATCGCGCCCTGGGACTCATCGTTACGGTAAGGCAGAACTGCGTTTTAATCTCCTCCATCCGTCTCACCGCCGGGTCATCCATCTTCTCTACCGTCGCAGGGTCAAGCTTTTGTTGGAGGGCAAGCTGCTGCCGTCTAACCTCCGCCGAAGAAGGGAGGTCCTTATGGGCTGGGCGGTGGTACTGGAGGTACCTTAGGGTGACTAGCTGTTCAGCCTGGACCCTGTCAAGGAGGAAGGTATTCGGGTCGTCCGCGGGTGTTTCCTGGCAGATGCGTATTGTATACAAAACACATTCAATTGCCCCGTCCCACTGCCGGAGGTGGATGTGTGCAAGCCCAGAATGGGCCGCCAGTACGGCTTTGTCTGCTCTTCGTTTTTCTTCGGTACTGCCACTATGGACCATATCCACCAGGTTTATCATCTGTTGATTGTGCGCGATTGCCTCACTCCATCGACCGGTGAGGGAGGCGATCTCTTGCAATCGACCGTGGCACAGGAATTCCCCTTGCGCAGAACCTCTTTCCCGGGAATACTCCAGCGCGGTGAGCAGTATTTCCTTCGCGCCGGCAATGTCACCACAATCTCTCTTCATCTGAGCTTCCATGATCGCGGACCCGGGGAAGCGTTCTGATGGATCGTACGCTTCGGCTTTGCCTAGCTTGCGCAGTGTCTTGGTGGGGGTAGCGACGCCAGCTCTTGCTTCGTGTAAGGCCAGCCAGTCGTCGATATACGTAAGGTCCAATCTCAGCTTCGCTGCTGATTCCCGGAGCTCATCGCAGACCTCTTTTATTGATTGCTGCACTTTGGCTTTCTCAGTTTCGCCAGACCAACCGCGAGAATCTTTGGTATCGAACTCGAGTGAAAGCGCGCGCAAGCGTTGCAATCTCCTGAGATCCTGCGCTGGGTCGCTGTCACCCCCGGCTTGGAAGTCGATTCTAGGATCCAACCCGAGAAGTTTGTGTACTTCATAGTTAGCTCCAGATACATCCCCCAGGGCCTCGTGCACAAAGGCTCCCGGCAGAAGCCCTCTGCGCGCGTTCACAGCTTGTGCACTCATTGTGGCAGTCATGAAGTTCGCAATGAGCAAATGTTCGCGGACACCTTCCGATAAGGTTTCGGAAAGCCTGGAATACTCGTTGGATTTCTTGACCTGTTCAACGAATTCCCTTGTCGTGTTCTTCGAATTCCTGTATCTGAAACAGAGGTAGTTGGAGCAGTGGAAGACGAGCTTATAAGCGGGGAAAACGGCTTCCAAGGGGATATCCTCCTCTGTCGCTAGGAATGTATCGAATGTTTTGATCAACATCTTGGAGATAACTTCTAGGACATGGCAGTCGCTCCCACCACGCTCGGCCTGATGCGTCGATATCAGAGATAACATAGGCCTAACGGGCAATAATGAGAGTCCACCCAGTGTTGGCGGGAGGCATGAGAGGGTTATCATAATGGAGTAAATGTTTGTCTTCTCGAGCTGGATATGGCTATCCCAATTGTCTTCGAGGGTTTGCGTTTTGTAGTAGTCCAAGAATGCAGCGAGACACCCACTCGCATGTCCCACAGTGCTCAGGTGTCCATCTCCAAAAATCACTCCACGGAGTGCAAGCGTCAAAACCGGGTTGACTCTATAATATTGGTTTGGCTTGAATTTGTCACCCGAAAGATAGCCTTTCGTCTGTAGGGAGGAAATCATGCGGCGGTACTCGTGGCGTAGCTTGGAGCGGGCAAGAAGTCCCCTTGCCTCATTCCTCTCCTCCCGACTCATATCGCGGGGATTTTCTGCGTCAAACCTCCGTATTGGTATGCAGAGGGTGTCAGGGTCGTCATGGTTAAAGTATCCATTGAAACAGATATAAATGAGGTAGTCATCGACGTTTTTTGGGATCCGCCCCCAGAATGGAGCAATGATATATATCAAGCGATTTAGATCAGAATGGGGAGAGTCATCTGAATTGGGGGGGATCAAAGACTGAATAAATTCAGCCTTCGGGCTATCTTGGTTGTACCGGCCTGCAGCCGCGGGAGCCGCCAAGAGGCTTCGGCAGTATACTCCTTCCGGGGTATTTTCCTTAATATCGAGGGGGAGCTTACAGGAGAATTCCGTAACGGCACCGGGAAGACCGTCGCAGAGCTCAACAAGCTTAGTATAAAATTCCATGAAGTCAGCACCTGGCCCAGGAGCCTTTCCTTCATCGGAGTTTTCTAATTCAATCGGTAGTAGCGACGCCATATCATATCTAGATATAACGTTTCAGTAGCTTGCTCCCGTACACCCATAGCGCAGGGCAACTCACGGTGACAATCCCTCCAGGATGTAGGGGCTAATATCCACCCAAGGTGAACTTAGCTCTGCTGTGACTATAACAATCGTTTCTCCACCACTAACATCTTTCAGAAAATTCTCTAGAGCGCGTCGTTCAGTCTTCCAAAAGGTCGGCCCGGTAAGCTCAGCAGGTTGAACCTTTCCGGGAACCTCCGGCTTCCAGTTTTCGACGCCATCGAAAACGATCACATAGTGGTTCAACTGCAACCAGTTTACCAGTTGCCAATACGCGGTAGTTGCGCGAGCGTCCGGGACCAATACCATTTCCATCTCCAATATTGTGGGCATGCCAATGACCTCCCGATAGATTAAGAGCAAAATTTCGTTGAGGGTATCTTGTGTTGCTTCAAGATCTATATACTGACCGTGGTCAACCAGCCTGGTAATATCCCACCACCAACACAAGTGTTTAAGGAAAGCAGTTTTCCCTGCCAATGATCACTGCCAGTCAGTATAATTTTCGCTGGAGAGTGTAGTTGCGTTTTTTCTCTTACCAACCCTTCTCCTCCCTGTAACTACAGCGACGCCATCCCCACAAAGAAGCTGTGTCTCCAGTCTCAAGATGTCCAACTCTCTGCCTACCACCAACTCTCTGCCTACCAGATTCATGGGAGGTTTGAGCCGATTCGTCACCAAAATCATATTCGGCTTTCTCATGACACTCCAATCAATAGCCGCTAGTTCTCCGCGCTGATAAAAGACCGGGACGATATGATCCTCTACCGGCACCCGATTTCCACAAGAAGAATCTCTCATTTTCTGCTCTATCATTTTTGCTCGTCCGGCATGTGCTGCTACGGCGAAGTTGGATGCGTCGATTAAAAGTGAGTGGTAGAAACCTGCCATAAAAGGCCCCGCAGCATTAGCCATAAATTGATAAGATATCGCCACAACTGCGGAGACTCCACGATTGATGAATTTTAGAGCGACACTCTCCTCGTTGGCGTCGGTCGAGTTGCAAGCATTCAAGATGATGGAGGTTACATTGTGCAGACAGAGCAGGTCGGCGACGTCAGAAGCAGACTTCCAGGTTACCTCTGCGGGATCCTTATCGGAGACAAAACATAAAGAAGACCTATAAACACACTGTTAGAACAGTCGCATCAATGCCCTTCCTTTTCCGTGAAAATACAAACGCTTTCTCTCCCGCCATTTTATCCACTCGCACCCTTCCGGGCATATCAAAATGAACCAATCGGTAGTAACCCCTCGGTCTCGCCTCCAAGTTTGCCTTGAACGTCTCCCATGTGCCCGGTCTTACAATAACTAGATCAACGGGCGTTTCGATCGGGAGGTCAACTAGGACTTTAACTAGCTCTGCCGCGACGAGGGTATGGCCCATCTCATCCCCATCTCTGCTTAGGTTCCTAGCTACCACGAGCAGTATGTTGAAACCCCCATTTATGCTATCCGCGGGAGGGGACTGTCTCAACTCCAAATCTGCGACCTTCCTGCGAACCACTATCCGTCCCTTTATTTCCCGGGGCCAAAGAGCAAGGTTTTCGAGTATTTCCCAATGCATAATATGCAGAGACGACTCGGCCGACTGTGAAGGTAGAGTCTCCACATCAAGAAAGAACGTGATCCCTGTCTCGGCCCCCCCAGCATTTTGCTCCTGTATGTAGTCGACGACTTCTTCCAATTCAAACCCCTTTATCAATCCAGTGGCGTAATTCTTCAGACTTGAAGACGCGTCGCGAGCTCTCGCCTGCGAAAAGGGTGAGGTTGTCGCAAACTCCTCGAGATACCATTCAAGATTCTCTTCGTCGTTGGCATTGAACGGATTCTTTACTTCAACTGTCTTGACGAAACGGCCTTCGTCGCAGTGAACAGACGCTCTCCATGTCGCCTCACCAATTATATTCAGAGTAGTGGAGATTTCCCTAATTTGTATCACAGCGGGGATTTCTCGCTCTTCGGTAACGTTGAGAAACTACGCCAAATTAACCACTTTGTTATCATTTACTTGGAGGGAAACCCAAAAAGCAGTGATCATACCTCACGAAATGCGTCCTCAAGGAGCCTCAGTTGAGACATGATTGCTTGTTTTATCTTATTCTCTCTAGGGTTTCCCGGCCTCAGTCGGCTGGGGTGCCGTTATTTATCGGTTGGACTGAGCCTCAAATTATTCTGCACGACGTGAGCGAAATGTGTTCGAGTTCATTTGAGGCTGATGATAAGCTCAGAGGCGGGGTAAGATTGTTCACCTGGATTCCAGAATTGCGCCTTTGTTGATCTTGTACAGTACTCGAGTAGCACCGGTATTGTATCTTACAAGGTTGTTTGTATTCTGCAGCACCTGTGCTACCTTGGTCGAGCCTCTGATGATGGGATAGAGTTCTGCCTTACAGGACTCCTAGCGCTTAGTTGAGAGAGTGTGATATCTTCGATATGGGGAGAAGGCACTAATAAGGCCTCCGCGCGCAAGTATCACCCTATATAAATCGCTCAGGGAGTAGGCCTGGCAGGGCCGAATATCACGCCTGGTCCTATCCTCTATTACCGCCGGAGAAGCACAATATGAAGCACCCTGTGTGCCGTGTATTGCCAGTAATTGGTTAAATTTTGTTTCGAAGCGTCAACTTGGAGGGGAAACCCACAGCTCACATTAACTTATGGAGCAAAGATACTACCCCACGGGAACACTCTAGATCTAATATCTCACGCCTTCGGCAGACCCTTATACTAAGTTCTAAAGAACCAGTAGTACAGTACAAACCCAGACTAATTGCCAAAACACGTAACCGTGCTGAGCCTTTCTTGATCTACAACAGTTAGTACTCGATTCCAAATAAAGTATGGGTTCATTATTCTCACTACCTCGGCATTCCCAAAAGAGTTTTGGAGTAACAGGTGTTTTGTTCTGTAAGGCTGTGCCAGATACATCCGGCATCTATGTATCCGGCGGCTCGTGGCCCGATTAGTGCCTTTGGTCAGACTTGGGATCCAGGCTTTAACTGGATTTCCTTTGAGCATCACATCGTCAGGCGAGTGCCTGAGGATATGCGCCATGGACCTAATCTTCGTAGCCCGGCTAGTCAGCGGTTACAACTGGTGGTGATAATCCATGACTTCGGTCATGGATGCTCACACATAGGTCCTCTTAATTCCCCGCCCCGTTCACGAACAGTAGCTCGCATGGGAAGATCCAATATTATTAGAAGAGAAACACCCACCACCCTCAATTCCTCTACTCACTATTAGGCAGAGGACGCATCCGTAATGGCTCTCGCGGATTCGTTACCAGGTTCCCCCCCCCTCCGAAGTTGGCTTTATTACTCGTATTTAGCATCGCTCCCTTCTTCTTTTTATACCCCACTTTCCGAAACCTTGCTCGCCGCAACCGGGAACACGCATCTGCTTTCTACTAGATACACTAGCTTGACCCTTCGATTCGGTCTTCTCAACCTGGGGGCCCCCTTTCTACCAACTCACCCTCGTACCCATCTCTTATCTCCAATCCTGATTTCCCTCTCGGGGTCCTACTGTGGCCAAACTTGGTGGTACTAGAACCCCTGTCCCCTGCATGCTGATTAGATGCCATTGCGAGCCATCCTGTTAGATTTCAACCTCGTTATCGTAGGACTATTTACCACTATATTCACTAAATTCGACACGGGTGCCACCACCCCGACGGGCCTTGTACACCTCCATACCCCAGCTATACGTACCAGCACCCACCCATCCCAGCCGACCTCACCCTACTCTTCCTTCCTGCGAAGCCATTAACCCCAACTAAATACCACCAAAAGGAGCAACAAACGGTAGAAAATGCCAAAAAACCAACCAGTCCCCTCTTTCATAGTCCCCGGTCAAGGATTCTCCCTAGAAGAAACCATCCGACCCTTGGCGGACTAGTGGCGGACTAGTGGTGCACCCCGTGCCACAGATACATGCCCCCCTAGATTCCAGCCTCAGCGCCAACATCCAGAAGGAAGCATTCTCTGGCGCAGAGTCCCCACTATGCAAGCCGGTGGAGTCGAGCCAGAACTATAACGTCTTCTCGAAGTTTCTGGGCAGGCACCGGGAGGATGTATGCAGAGTATTAGCCCAGACGGGCCAGGCGAGAGGAGTTCTGCGACGGCGGTGGAGTGGTAGGGTAGGGTAGGGTAGGGGTGAGGAGGGGAGAGGAGAGAGGGTTCGCGCTAGAGTGTTTTCCCGGTTAAGAAAGTCGCTCTTGACCGGGTATTAACAGGGTTATAAGAGCGATATTATGGCCGGGGGATGAGGAAGGTGGTTGAAGGGGGGGTAGCGTTCGAGGAGCGGGGAGTAGGAAAGGGGTGGAGGAGAGGAGCTAGAACTCAATTAGACGGCAGTGTAGAGCTTGTTGATATGTATTCTTTTTCCGTATTAACGCGAGATGTAGAGTACTATCGTGCTAGAGAATCTATATAGAATTCGGGATCCGCAGTTGCTTTCCCTCCCCAGAGGAAGGGGATCAAGTTACGATACTAGCCAGATACACCACGTGCCAATAAAACCGAAACGAAGGTTTGAGGTGGCAACCAGATGGGCCTTTAAAAGAAACCAAATGCCAATGGAAGAGACAGAACCCAAGAAACAGCACACCAGTAGCCAGTACCCTAGTCTGCAGCCTCTACTACTGGGGTATATACATTGAGGCAGACTATGATACCGCGGTGGTGAAAGGAGAAGAGGAAAGAAAGTGAACTCTGGTCCCGACTTTTGCTGGGATGGTAATTTACATATGCTTGGGAATTATAAGAGCTGTTTCTTTAGACTGAGGTTGTTTCCCATCCGCCAGAAGACGGCGAGGAAGGAGGGACTTCTATTCTATAAAATAAGAAAGCCTCTAATTTAGCTGGAAAAAAAATTCGATATAAATAATAAAAGATATAAAAATACTATTATCTTAAAGCAAGGGGCGAGGAAATGTTAGAGTGTGGTCGAGAAGGTGAGAAGGAATTACCGGGAATTAAGTTCTACTTTGGTGCGAGTCTGCTAACTAAATAGGAATAAAAAACAAGTGCGGCCCCATGGTTAACACTCAACGTCTTCAACATATGTTCTCTACAACACAACACAGTGAGGGGGTTGCCCGTGCCCCTACAATACTCAACAGGAAATACTACAGTCTATAGAAAAAAATAAAGAGAAAAAGGGTATGATACAATGCTAATGCTATCGTAGTTCAAGTTTGATGCCTGCGCAAATCAAGGAAAGTATCCACGCTAATTCATCCTAGATCACTCCCACACCGCACACTCCACGATCAAAGCCCACAGGAAATTGACCAATAGCGTTTCTGGGGAGGTAACGGAGCCATACGTAGACCAAGAGGGGAAGGAACCGGAAAAGGGGGGAAAGTAAATGGAGGGAGATGCGGATAGTGTTGTTAAATCAACAGACGGAGTAATGAGGTGGAGGCTGCGTAGTAGGGGTGTTAAAAGGTTAAATAGGCGGCAGGCTGGGGTAGATCAGACGGAAGCTCGAGAGGGGCGCTCAACTTTGGCCTTGAACATCAAAACCTGCGGATCCTTTTGGAGGGGCGCTGATCTAGGTCGGACGGCCTGGGTGAGGCAAGTGCTGTAGATTTGTCACCATTTAATGGGGGAACCAAATTTCTATGCTCGGATAGTAATTTCACAATGGCATCGTGTCCACGCTTAAGAGCTTGCACAAGTGCTGTTTCATGAGCGAGGCCTATTGTATCGGAGTTGACATCTCCTCGTTCCAACAGCATCTTCACAACTCCCTCATGCCCTTTCCGAGCGGCTATGAAGAGTGGCGTTCGGCCATGTCCATCTGCAGTGCCCGGATTGACATCGTTCCGCTCCAGGAGGATCTTAACGATTTCCTCATGGCCCTCCCAGGCGGCTCGGAAGAGTGGTGTTTCACCATCATCACCGGCAGTATCGGGATTGATATCCCCTCGTTCCAGCAGCATCCCAACGACTCCCTCACGTCCTTTCCGGGCGGCTATGAAGAGTGGTGTCCGACCATATCCATCCGGAGTACTAGGGTTAACATCGTTCCGCTCCAGCAGCAGCTTAACGACCCTCTCATGGCCCTCCCAGGAGGCTCGGAAGAGTGGCGTTTGGCCATAGTTATCCGCGGTGTTAGGGTTGACATCGTTTCGCTCCAGCAGCATCTTAACGATTCCCACATGCCCCCCCCAGGCGGCTCTGTAGAGTGGCGTTTGGCCGGCGTTGGGGTTGACATCCGCTCGCCCCGGCAGCATCTCCACGAACCCTTCATATCCCTGCCAGGGAGCGCTGAGGAGTGGCGTTTCGCCATCACCACCCGTAGTATTGGGATTGATATCATTCCGTTCCAGTAGCATCTTCACGACCCCCTCATGTCCTTTCCAGGCGGCTAAGAAGAGCGGCGTTTGGCCATAGTTATTTGCAGTGTTAGGATTGATATCGTTCCGCTCTAGCAGCATCTTAACGACTCCCTCCTGGCCACCCCAAGCGGCTCTGGAGAGTGGTGTTTCACCATCATCATCAGCAGTATCGGGATTGACATCATTCCTCTCCAGTAGTATCTTAGCGACTCCCTCACGTCCTTTCCAGGCGGCCATGAGGAGTGGCGTTCGACCATGCCCATCGGCAGTGCTGGGGTTAGCATTATTCCGCTCCAGCAGCAGTTTGACAACCCTCTCGTGGCCCTCCCGGGCGGCAATAAAAAGTAATGTTTCACCATCATTGCTCGCAGTATTGGGACTGATATCATTCCGGTCCAGTAACATCTTCACGACTCCCTCATGCCCTTTCCGAGCGGCTATGAAGAGTGGCGTTCGGCCATGTCCATCTGCAGTGCCCGGATTGATATCGTTCCGCTCCAGCAGCATCTTAACGACTCCCTCATGGCCCTCCCAGGCGGCTCGGAAGAGTGGTGTTTCACCATCATCACCGGCAGTGTTGGGATTGATATCACCCCGCTCCAGTAGCGTCCCAACGACTCCCTCACATCCGTTCCGGGCGGCTATGAAGAGTGGTGTCCGACCATGTCCATCCGGAGTACTAGGGTTAACATCGTTCCGCTCCAGCAGCAGCTTAACGACCCTCTCATGGCCCTCCCAGGAGGCTCGGAAGAGTGGCGTTTGGCCATAGTTATCCGCAGTGTTGGTATTGACATCGTTTCGCTCCAGCAGCATCTTGACGATTCCCACATGGCCCCCCCAGGCGGCTCTGTAGAGTGGCGTTTGGCCGGCGTTGGGGTTGACATCCGCTCGTCCCGGCAGCATCTCCACGAACCCTTCATAGCCCTGCCAGGAAGCGCTGAGTGGTGTTTCACCATCATCACTCGCAGTATTGGGATTGATATCGTTCCGCTCCAGCAGCATCTTCACGACCCCCTCGTGCCCTTTCCAGGCGGCTAGGAAGAGTGGCGTTTGACCATAGCTATTTGCAGTGTTAGGATTGATATCGTTCCGCTCCAACAGCATCTTAGTGACCTCCTCATGGCCCTCCCAGGCGGCTCTGGAGAGTATTGTTTCACCATCATCATCTGCCTTATCGAGGTTGACATCATTATGCTCTAGTAACATCTCAATGACTCCCTCATGCCCTTTCCAGGCGGCTATGAAGAGTGGTGTTCGACCATGTCCATCCGGAGCGCTGGGGTTGATATCTTTCCGCTCCAACAGCAGCTTAACGACTTCCTCCTGGCCCTCTCGGGCGGCAATAAAGAGCGGTGTTTCACCATCACCACTCGCAGTACTGGGATTGATATCGTTCCGTTCCAGTAGCATCTTTACGACTCCCTCATGTCCTCCATAGGCGGCTAGGAAGAGTGGCGTTCGGACATAGTTATTCGCAGTGTTAGGATTGATATCGTTCCGCTCCAGCAGCATCTTAACGACTCCCTCATGGCCATCCCGGGCGGCTCTGGAGAGTAGTGTTTCACCATCATCATCATCCGCCGCATCGGGGTTGACGCCATTCCACTCCAGTAGCATACCAATGACTCCCTCATGTCCTTTCCGAGCAGCTATGAAGAGTGGTGTCCGACCATGTCCGTCCGGAGCGCTAGGGTCGACGTCGTTCCGCTCCAACAGCAGCTTAACAACCCCTTCATGGCCCTCCCAGGCGGCTCTGAAGAGTGGTGTTTCACTATCATCATCCGCCGTATTAGGGTTGACATCGTTCCGCCCAAGTAGCATCCGAACGACTCCCTCATGTCCCTCCCAGGCGGCTCGGAAGAGAGGCGTCCGGCCACATTTATCCGCAGTGTTGGGGTCGACATCCCCTCGTTCCAGCAGCATCTTCACAGTTCCCTCACGCCTCTCCCGGGCAGCTATGAAGAGTGGTGTTTCACCATGACGATCGGCAGTATTGGGATTGACATCCACTCGCCCCAGTAGCATCTTCACCACACCCTCATGCCCACACCCAGCAGCCCATAAGAAAGGGGTTCGACCGTCTGCGTCCACCGTATTGAGATCAACATCCCGCCGTGCTAGTAGCATCCTTATCGTATCATCATGCCCCTTTCTAGCAGCCCAGGCAAATGCCGTATTTCCCTCGACATCGGTTGAATTAAGATCCCTTTCTCTCTTCTCCAACAAAGAACCTATTATCTCCACGATCCCGAGGTAGGCCGCACCGTGAAGCCCTGTGAATCCCTCAAGGGCATTATCACCCTCTCTCCCCGAACGATGCCACCACCAATCTCTCTCGTGAATTAAGAGTAGCTTAGAGGATACATGCTTATCGTAACCGTCAAGAAGTTTCAATGCCAGTAATTTCACTCTTTCGCTGAGCTCCTTCCTTGCGTGTGTTCCCCAGAAACAAGAGGCATAGCCGACAAAGGGGGCTGCTGCCGGTGGCGAATCGAGAGCAGTCGACAGGTCCCTAACCCACTGAAAGTTGAGGAAAGTCAAACAAATCTCCGCCATCATCGAGTGGGGACTGCAGAACAGGGAAGAAGCATTAGATAAATGCTCTTGGAGAGTGAAGTGAACAAGGCGGACGGTAGATGATGCCTCTATCGTGACAAGCCCCAGCGAACAACGTAGCACAGTTTCTATTGCAGGTATATTCCCAGCATTCCGGTCTGTATCTCCTGTCTCTACCCCCAGTGCCTGACATAACTCAAGGGCCTTCAAGGGCCGTTCGGAATGTGATATCCACATGAGGGCTTCCATACCGAGCCTCGATTTGCTTTCATTCTGGGACTTTATCCGGGTGAGGGTTGCCGTGTACGCATCTCCCAGCCCCTTGCCTCTCGTCATCTCCTCCAGCTTTTTTCTTCTCTTATAGGTTGTCACTTCTCCCAGAATTGCATCAATATTTAGAGAAACCAGGAGGAATCTAGCTACTAGTGTCAGCGAACTGCCCTTCCATGTATTGTGAAAGTGACCGAAATTGCTACTCACACTTCGGAAATCATTTCAGGGATTATTCTCATAATATCCTTACGCAAATCATCATCCATTGCATCGGGCTCCGTGTCCCTGCCCAACCTCACATCTAAATATACCCTAATGTCACCTTCTGTCGGACTGAAGGGTATTGTAATGACTTCATTGAAGTATTTCCTCACTTCCTTCTCGACATGAGATCTCCCCGTAAATAGCACCCGTGTGCTTGGCGACTCCCGAATAATATCTCGCAGCGATCCCAGCAGCTCCTGTCGACTCTTTGGACTGGACTCATCCAAGGCGTCGATGCATATATATACTGCGGGGAGCAAAGCGATAGCCGTCTTCAGCATTCCCAGAATATCGGGTAATCGAAGACCTCGGTCGGAAAACCGCTTTCGAAACGCCTGTCGTATATTACCCGGCATCTCCCCTATGCTCACAAGCTGCTTCAGGATGGCACCCAGCATGACCGTTGCTGACTGCTCTTGGTGGGCATGGAAATCGCAATATAGCCAAGCGACAGCCAGATCCTTTTCCCCAGCCTGGTCGCAGAGGCTGTCAATCACTAGGGAACTATTTACTTTTTAGCGACATCCGCTTTCTTTTCCTTTTTCAGAAGAGGGCGTCCTTACCACAAATATGTCTTTCCCACACCTGGACCCCCGGAACAAAATAACACCCGCTCACGGGATTCATCTTCTCTGTTACTCCATTTCCGGAACTCGCTGGTTTCTAGAAACCAATCCCCCACACCATCGAGCCTGTCAGATCGCACGTCTTGGTGCCGCTGCTGAGGCTTAAGAGGCGATAGCCACTCTCGGACCTGATTATCCTCATCGGATATCCCCGTGTTGACGTTGATGACATTATTGAAAGAGTTGATATTGTCGGTGATGCTTAGGTTTCGCGATGATTTTTGTGCCATGTTGCTTGAAACACTCTCGATTAGCGCCGGTAGTGTAATTGGAAATGTTGTACCAAGGAATTTCAGGGGATTCCTCAGGAGCTTAAGACTACAAGTGGGATAAGGCTTTGACGTCTCACAAGCATTCAAACACCCAACCATCCCGGGCCAACAAAACCTCATGACACCCTTACCCTTGCCCCCGGGATCGAACTTTGAAATCACATAATAATATGTACGAGTATTATCATATCATACAAGTAACAGTAACCACATACCGTACATGTAAAAACCCGAATACCGATAGAAGAAACATGTGCTAGGACGTTGGAGCTGCCTCTCCTAGTAAAGCGCATCGTATTCCTTTTGTTTTGTCTCAACTGGGGCTGAGTTTGCGGTGTTTTCCCCTCGCATAGCTCAGAAAGGAAATTCCAACGTCCTAGCACATGTTTCTTCAATCATAATAATTATTTGAGTTTTTACGGATACCGTACCCACGGCGCTCGCAAAAGACACTTGCATAGGCTCGACCCTACCCTAAATTTTCCTGAAGTTATGATACTTACTGCAAAGGACTTCTGATACCCTAACTAAGAAATAAACCAAAAAAAGCGACTTTCCCACTAACTTAAGTTCAGTAGTTGCCAAATAGATATACCTTGTGTAGGATTAGTACTATTTGTACAGTAAATTTACTACACTTGCTTTCCTAGCAGCTTACACATGACGAAATTTCGAGTTGCTCGGAAAATGTTCTCAACTGATTAAACGAAGGCAGCGTCAACAGCCATCAGTTTACCAATCGGTCTCAGCCACGAGACGATTCCGCCCGTGGGATTGACAAGCTCGAAAAAAGCTCAAGGCTAGCGGCACTTTAGGTAGATGCTCATATTCTAGCACCAATGGCGGTACCAGTTGCCGATCCCGCCCGATAGTGGAACGTCAGCTTCGCCCGGTAGCCAAGAAATACGCAGCCTACTACTCGAGTACCGTAAAAACTCCAATAGAAGGGAATGTGCTGGGGTATTGCAGTTGCTCCCCCCCCCCCTCCTCCTCCTCCTCCTAGCAAGGCGCTGCGTAGACTATATTCCCTTAGTTTTGTCCCAATTGATGGCTGAGTTTGCGGTGTTTTCCCCTCGCGGGGCTGGGGGGGGAAATTCCAACGTCCTAGCACACTTTTCTTGTATCATACTTGCACATGTATTCGAGGCAATCTATAATAATTATCCGAGGAAATCTAACCGAGCCATGTAAGCGAGGAAAAGTTGCGGGGCACCTTCTCTGCACTTCATGCCCTTCTGGACCTGTGATACACAGCCAAGTTAGACCCCAGGAACCACCATGCCTATGCACCCGACAATGTTATCCTATGCGGCCTTTGCATCTAATACCCCCCAGTATGATAGTATGATAGCACATTCCCTCATATTAGGGAGCGACTCACGAGTCCTCATGTAGGCCAGGCTTAGGATGTGAAGGGTGGGCTTTGTAGAAAAGAAAAAGAAAAAAACATAATTCTCTCCCCTATGCCATAGAGCAGCCAAAAACCTACCACATCAAACACTGCCCCCTCTTGATGCCAGCGGAATTCAGCACAGCCACAGGGCATCGCAAGGCAACTCGAGGTGAGGATTTTTTTTTTTTTTATCAGTTGTGCTACGGTAGTATAATATTTTCCCGTGTCTTGTGGAAAAAAAGTGAAACTTCAAGCCCAAAATCGACATATAGACATAGCTTGGCTTTCGACCTCGCGGCGAAGGGCTCCACCACCACCACCACCACCACCACCAGTATCCAATCCTATCTTTTCACTGGACGTGAAAATATTGGTATAACTTCTTAGGCGCAGTGTGATAACTGATAGCACTGAGAGTTGAGGACAATAATAGCTCTGACTTTGAGATAAATTTCCGAGCTTGAGCTATCGAGACAATCTACATACATCGAAGGGAATAAACCTCCTAGTCCTTGCATGGCAGGATTTCTCCTACCTACTCCGCATAAAGGATTATTCAACAATACCCCAGTTTGAGTGAAATTGAACAACTGGACTCCTGGCGGGGGGGGGGGGGGGGGGAATGTTTGTTGGAAATATTAAACACTTTTTCCCACCCCCACCCCCCCCCCCCCCCCTTTGTATGCCAAGCGAAAATCACAGCCAGAATATCAGTGATGATAGAGAAACGGTGGAAAAGACAGGCTTTAGAGGCAGTCGCGGGCGGGCGGCCGCTCCTCACTGAAAGGCTTCCCTATACTTCTTTCCTTTCTACTCCCAACCCAGCCTTCCAGGAATACCTCGTTGTTACCAGGTATCATACTGGATTTAGAAAAGAAGGAAGAAACCTAATTAGATGAACGATGAGAGGACGGCACCCGGCCCTTCGATAATAATTTGTACCCGGTACAGCGCATAAGTAGATAAACTCCCATCTACATTACCCACCCAGCCTGGCACACCATCAGCCATGTCCTCCCGAGTGATGCCTCATGAAACCAATCAACAGTTCTCACCAGAGTGTGCGACAAACTCCTCTCTCAAAAAATCGAGTGCAAAATTATGACGGACAAACATTATTGGCAACACTACCGTATGATACCAGTAACTTACATAGAATACAGCACGAACCGACACCAGTACAATGTCAAACCGAACCCCCCCCCCCAGCTATATACTCTACATTCACACAGTCGACTGATCGGGAGAAGAAAAGTAAAATAAAAATTCAAAGTAACGGTATGATACGCAGCAAGTTTATCCAGCAATGGTCAATCAAGTAAATCCCCTCACTACTCCCTAAGGTTTACCAAATTATGGCACCACTATTCCGGACCACAGCATTAAAAAAAAAAGGCCGAAATCCACCCATCACGGCAACTGGATACCACGATGAGAATTCTATAGACCAATTACTAGGCTACAGCATCACGCCTACCGCTCCAATTCGAAATCTAACCAAATATTAATATATATCATCCTACAGTACATACACAAACCAACCCACTCCTGTTATTCCATTTTGCCATTCACTTGCGCAAACTGCTTGTACGTACGTATGTGTAATGTTCCCACGTTTTTTCCGCTTCGTCTCCTTCCTGGGCAGTTTCGCCCGGCTTTGATTGACGGACTGGTTGACTGACGGACTGACTGGTTAGGATACAGTACAATAGAGCACAGTACAAGCGATGACAAGAATAACGGACGAACGGACAAAACCCGTACAAGGGAGAAGCACTCAAGGAGAGAGACAAAGGGTTAAGAAGTAGTAATGTAGAGTAGAGTAATATAAAAAAAAAGGAAAGCAGTAATAGCCACAAGGCCAAGTAAGTAATACCGGGTACAGCACAATAACGAAAAGAAATGGAAAAAGAGAAAAAAAGAAATAGCTATTTTTGTCGCCCCTCCCCCCTCCTCCCTTCCTTAACTCCCTTCCCCTCCTCGAGAGCACGAAACCAACGAACTACCCAAACCACCCCCCGCCATCACCCCCACCAAGACCCGCATACCCGTCCATGCCACTAATCCCCATTCCCACACCCACACCTACGCCGACACTGACGCCGAACTCGACTTCCTCGCCAACTTCGGCTGTATTTGATCCGGCGGCGGCGGGGACGGCGGTGCTAGCGGTGGTGGTGGCATTCGCAGGGGTGTTGTTGGCATCGACGTCAACGTCATCTTCGCCGACTGCATCCTCCTCTTCCTCTTCTTCATCCTCCTCCTCTTCATCCTCTTCATCCTCTTCCTCCATTTCTTCTTCCACTTCCTCGTCGTCGTCGACGACTTCGATTTCCTCGGGAACTGAGATAACAGCTCTTTCAACCTTTTTTTGTTGTGGTTGGGGCTGTGGTTGTTGCTGCTGCTGCTGTTGTTGTCCCTTCATGCGTAGTCCCCTATTGCCGCTGGTAGTAGTAGTTCCCCCTGTGTCAAGGGCCTTACCACCGTTCTTACTCCCCTTTGGGCGGCCACGTTTGCGCTTTTCTGGGGTGTCGGTGGTTGTGGTGTTTGCACCCGGGGCCGACGGTTGATTAGAGGAAGGATTGTTGCTGCCAGCCATTGCGGCGGTGGCGCTGGCGAGGAGGGTTAGGTCTGCGGTTGAGATTGCTGGGTCTTCCAGAGTGTGGTGGGAGGAGTGATGTGCATGGTGAGGATGGTGCGGAGTTTGAGGGGTTGCAGGGGAGGTGGCTGTAGTCGAAGGACTGGCAGTTGGAAGGGTTGTTGGAGCTTGATGACGGGGAGAGGCGTTTGAGGTAGAAGCTGGTTCTGTGTATTGCGTCCAGAAGGAGGATTGGTCCTGGGGGTGGGCACGCTGCGTTTGATGGTGAGGGTGCGGGGGTTGCTGAGCGGGGGTGGAGGCGGTGGGATCTTTGGCTGTGACAGTTGTAGATGAAGACGAAGCCGTTGATGCTGGAATTGGCATGGCCTTGCTACGAGTCTTACTACCTTTTGGCCTTCCGCGCTTGCGCTTGGGTGGACTGTCCGGTGAATCTTCTACCCGTTGCTGTTGCGGTTGTTGGTGATGCTGCTGCTGCTGCTGCTGCTGCTGCTGATAGGCGGATTGCTGCCCTTGCGGAGATGGCGGTGGCGGCTGCTGAAGTTGCTGCTGCTGCGGATGCCCACCATACTGCTGCGCCCCCCCGGCTGGTCCAGCTATACTCCTACCGCCCCCAGGAAGCATAGTCCACCCTTCTTCCTTCGGATCCTCTTGCTCTCCATTCGCTTGTGAATGATCCTCCGGACCCCCCTGTCCACCCTTGTGCTTCTTATCCCCATCACCATGTATTTTCCTTCCTTTGCCCGGCTTCAATCCCAACTTCTCCCTCACCCCAGCTTCAGTAGTATGCTTCCCGACAAAACACCACCCACCTGTCCTGTCGTCCTCCTTTCTTGGCCACATTAACAGCTCGTTCGATGTGCTCTGCACTTCTCTCCCGCAACACTTCCATTTCCAGGTAGTCTTGTAATTATTCTTGCGCCTAGCAGGAGTAACCACCTCGAGGCCGGATGGAAAGTCTTTAAACGGGTGCTTAACAGCACATGTAGCTTCCGAGGAAGGATCAGAGGCGGGGGTAGCCCTCCAAGTGGGATTGAAATACTTCAAACAACGTGTGCATTGTAGCAGCTTCCCCCCGTCTGTCTGATTGCGCTTAGCGGCGGTTGGAGATGGTTGTGGTGGCGGCGCGACAGGAGCTAGCTGAGCTTGTGGACCAGGCGCAATGTACGGTAGCGGCGGGGGTGGCATAGCTGCCAGATTAGCTGCGATGGGCACGGTTGCAGAACTGCCATCATTCAATTTGGCTTTCTTCCCGGGCGGTCTTCCACGCTTCTTCTTGGGGGGTTCCTGGGGACTGGCGGCGCTATTTGATGGCCCGGGAGCCCCTGCCGGGCTGGGGGCCGGTAATGGTGGAAAGATCTCACCAATACGACGGAGGAGACTGCCCTCCAAGACACTCGGCCAGCTAATCAGAGCATCCGATATGATTTTGACAACCATCTCCGGAGCCGTATTACGTAGAATATTCAGAACCCGAGAGAGCTCCCAAACCGCCTCTTGTGGAACCGTAGCAGGATTATAGGGGACCATACCATTAGTCATAATGGGAGAGGGAGCGAGAGGCCGTGGGTGAATCGGCAACTACATAATCCGCGACTCTAAAATCAGCACAAAATGCTCGCAAACGTGCAACTTTCCGATCCCTTTCCCTTACAAAATCGCCCAGGGGAAGAAAGAGAGAAAGTACAAGGCGGCTGTAAAAAATAGAACAAAACTACCAAGAAAGATCCCACTACTCACAACTTGCTTCAATCCCTGCGCCTGAGCAGAGGGCACTGTAATTTTCTGCAAGACACCTCTCGTCGATCCCGCCGCGGCTGCCACGGAAGTGCTTGTTTGTTGTGGGCCAGAATTATCCACGTCCATATGCATGACTGAGAAACTTCCCGCCCGCGGAGTCGTAGCAGACGAAGGTGAGCCATCCGACGCAGATCTCCCACCGTTCGTTGCAACGCCCGGAGGGGGCGGCGGAGGGGGGGGTGGCGGAGGATCAGTCTGAGAGGCCCATGGGACGAAATCAGTAACGCGAAACCGCGAGCAGTGGCCGCCGGGCGAAGCGCTCGTAGGGCTGGACTCGACACGACTGAATTCCGACAACCTGAACCTGTGGAATTGGGCCTGGGCCGAGGTGGGAGTGGCAGAAGGTGGCGCGTTCGACGACGACGACTTTGGCGACGGTTTGACCGAGCTGGGCGAGGGCCCCGTTGGAGAAGCCCCCGTTGAGCCTGCGCCATCACCTGATGAAGGGTTGGCCATAGCGGGTTTGTAGGCCAGTGTGCTTGGGGAGGCGGAGCGTGTGTTTAATTAAGATCTGGAAAAGAATGCAGAGTAAGAAAATTGGGCTGAAAGTTGGAAATGTTTTCCCCCCAAAAGAAACTTGAATTGACAATAATCAAGCTGGGACTAGGGGGGGGGG
>Ga0307513_10002973_pt1 | contig 23115 bp, 26 predicted proteins | sample 15_EM_MG_FD_202174 | JGI IMG/M metagenome (GOLD analysis project Ga0307513, IMG submission 202174) | Populus trichocarpa ectomycorrhiza microbial communities from riparian zone in the Pacific Northwest, United States - 15_EM | ecosystem: Host-associated > Plants > Roots > Unclassified | place...
GGACAGTCATTTTCGGATAGCGGAGTACCTGGGTCTCTCCATGGACCCGGCGCGCTATCGCTGATCAACACCCCTCTCCGTCAGACGTAGCCAACCCGCGCTCCCCGCCAGACCGTTACACCCGAAGATGCACGCCGCGCCGAATACCTACGTGAAGACGAAGGACGACCACCAGCAGTCCCTCCACAAGGTAATTGCCGTTCTCACCTGGTGATCACGGTAAGCGTTGCTCCGTCGCTGGCACGGACGATCTTTCGTTGTCCAAGGGGGGAGACGAGCACGAGGTCGGCCCCGGCCATGCCGCCGACTGTCCCGAGGCCTGCACAACTGCCACCTCGTTATTCGCGACTGATCACATCGCTGACGCGCACTTCCTCAGGGGTCTCGATCGCGGAAACGCTGAACTGTCCCGAGCAGAAGCCGTCGCCGGACCAGGGGAAGAGAATGGCAATGACCAGCGGGTCGCCGCCCTCGCCCAGACGGGCAAAGGCCTGCGGTGCTACTTCCGCGACGGTGACCGCCAACCTGCTCGCGAGGGGTCCCCTGCCGTAGCGCCCGACCACAGCCAGCCCTCCAGCGGCGATGGCAATGATCACCGCCACGCCAACGAGAACTCGCCACGTCCGCATCTGGTACCCCCTCGCCGCCACAGCCTAGGTCCGATGAAGCGTGCCGAGGCGAACTGGGAAATCGAGCACGGCGAGGTCCGGGTGCGGACCGCGCCGGAACTGGCCTGGACGTGGCAGCCATGACTACCGATTGACCCGCCCCGCGACCGCATGACAGTCGTTCGGCTGGCTCTTGACATATACTGTGTGTGAAACAGTATTGTGTGGTGCATGGGGAACAGCAACGACGCCACCTTTGCGAAACTGCAGGCCGAGCTGCGGCGCGGTGTGCTGGTGCTCGCAGTGCTGTCGCGGCTGCGCACAGAGCAATACGGCTACTCACTGCGGCAGGCTCTGGAAGCAGGTGGCATGCCCGTGGAAGAGGGCACGCTCTATCCGCTGCTGCGCCGGCTGGAATCGCAAGGCGTACTGGAGAGCTCGTGGAACACCGAGGGAACCTCGCCGCGCCGCTATTACCGGCTCAGCGACGAGGGACAGCACTTGTACCGCGGCATGAGCGAGAGCTGGCGTCGTCAGGTAAGTGTGATGGACGCGCTGCTGATCTGAGGGGAGACGGCGATGGACGCCCAGGGCGTGATCGAGAGCTATGTGAACGACGTGGCGCGGCGATTGCCGCGCGCCAAACGAAACGACGTGGCCTTCGAGTTGCGGGCGCTGCTGACTGATGAATTGCGCGCCCGAGCCGAATCCGAAGGCCGTGACCCGGATCTCGAGTTGGCCATGGATATGGTGCGGGCGTTCGGTCGGCCCAATCGTACGGCGGCGCGGTATCACGAGCCGTTCGCCATCATTGAGCCGAGCGACACCTGGAGCTTCTTGGTCGCCGCCCTCGCCGGTGGGACTTTGATCTCGCTGCTGGCCGCAGTCATCGATCCGCAGACGCGCTACGAGCAGCCCCAGCCGGTCAATGCCGGATTTCTGGGTTGGCTGGGTCTGCTGGTGGTCGGGTTTGGCGTGAAGAACCTCGTCCTGCGGTATCGACCTGAAGCTTTCGGGTGGAAGCCGCGACCGGTCAAGGATTCCGACGTGGCCAGCCGGGCCGCCGATGCGGGGGTGGCGCTATTGTGGTTGGCTCTGGCGGTCCTCTACATCTGGCCCGGCTGGGTGGTCAATACCCTGACCGGCGGCCGAGTTGAGGCGAAAACACTTGCCTACAGCGAAAATTTCATGAGCCCCCTGCGGATGCCGTGGCTCGTTGGGTTGGTCGTGGCCGTGATCGGACTGCAGTTGCTCGTCGCCGCGCAGCGTCGATGGGGGCCGGGCACCCGCTGGGCTCGCATTGCCCTGCACGCGTCGGTTGCTGTCCAACTCGGGTGGCATGCCAGTTACGGCAACATCTTCCAGGACCCGCAGACCGATGTTCACCTCACCCGGGTCTTCGCTACGGTCTCGGCGCTGATCTGGACCATGGCCGCGATCGAGCTCTATCGGGAGTACATCCGGGTGCGCCCGGCACCTGGGCCGAGGCCGACACCGGAAGAGGGCCTTGCGATCTAGGCTGCGTCCTGCGGATCTCTATCCGAGCTGCGAGGCCAGCAGAAGTCTGAAATCTCGCAACTGCGGGTCGCTTGGCCGAGATCGACTGCCAACCGGTCGAGCTTTCTTCCAGCGGGAAGACGTGCCGAGGCGAAACCCTGTTGAGAAAAGCAGCATCATCGCTGATCGTGGATGGATGCGGGTGACCTTCGACAGACTGGCCGACCACGAGTGGGCCGAGGTGCTGATCGAGCGCGACGATGGCGTGGTGTACCGGATGCACGCGGGTCCGGTGACCGCCGAATTGCCCCATGATCTCGTGCATTACACGGTCGAGGATGCGCTCGACATCGCCGATGGGATCTGGGGTTCGATCGCCGGCGGGGTTGTCTTCCGCAGCATGAAGCATGTCTCAGGACGCCGTCCGCCGCACGCGGCGGAGCGCTCGGTTGCGCTGATCCGCGAGTACCGCGACCGTCTGGGGCGCGCCGAACTGCTCGGCGGGTTCATCGAATCGGCGGCGCACCGACCGGACGCCGACCTGCCGCGACTGGCTGCCCAGGCCTTCACCACGCGCGCTGCCACCCCCGGGCTCGAGGCGATGGCCGGTGCGGTGGCCGCCCTGCGGCGGGCGGAGCAGCGGTGGCGGGCGCTGCCGATCGGCGGGCAGGTCGTGCTGGACTGGCCGGCCCATCGCCGGATCACCGCGACTCCGGTGCGTCGACCCAAGGAGAAGGCCGCCCGACGCCACCGGTGATCGCTTGCCGCCCGACGCTACCGGTGACCACCCGGCCTCGCCGGTGATCACCGGTGATCGCGACGGGGTATTCGGTTCCTGCTCAGGCTTGGACGCCGGCCAGTGCGCTGCCCATGTGGCGCAGGATCGACGGCCACCCGTTGCCCATTCCCTCGACAGCCTGCCTTCCGAGCGGCGAGTCAAGGTCGAACCCGCTGTGCTCCAGGAAGAGTCGGGTTCCGATGCCCTCGGACACGAGCCGCCAGGTGATCGTGGTGTTGAGCGAGTCCTCGGCGAACGTGTAGGCCAAGAGCCGCTCCGGGTCCACCGCCGTCACCTCGCAGGGCTGGTCACCCCAAGGGCCCATGTCCAGCGTGAACCGGTGCCCCAGCACCGGTTTGATGTCGCCGGGCGCCCACCAGCGGGCAAGCAGGTCCGGTTCGGTCAGCGCTTTCCACACCACTGCCGGCGAATGCGCGAGGTACTGGTCGCACTGGATCTCGGACGACGTCATGGGTTCTCCTCATCAAGAAGGTCGCGCAGCGCGCGAAGCCGGTCACGCCAGTAGTGCTCGAACGGATGCAGCCAGTCGTTCACCTCGGCCAGCGGCATCGCTTCGAGGTGGTAGAACCGCTGGCGCCCTCTCGGCTCCTCGCGGACCAGACCGGACTGTCGCAGCACCTGCAGGTGTTCGGAGATCGCGGGACGCCCCAGATCGAAGTGACCGGCCAGGTCGTTGACCGCCTGTGGGCCCTCGCGGAGCATCTCAAGTAGCTTGCGGCGCACCGGATTGGCCAGCGCACCGAACACATCGTCAGGCACGCCGCAACGATACGTCGGAGATCTCCGACGCGTCAACCGTCATCGTCCGGGCCATTTGCTTTACTGGAATGGTCTCGTCCCCGGCTATGAGGGAGGGCTCGTGACCGACGTCCTGTTCAAGAAGGTCGACTTTGACGATGCCGTTGACCCGGTTCGGATCGAATACACCTGGTGGGAAGGCCTGTCCCCGACTCGACCGACGACGTTCGGGCTCCGGATAAAGTCGATGGACGACGTCCATCGGAATGCGCTGTTGGCGGTCCAGCGAGAACCCCGCGGCGCGATGACCACGTATCTGCACGATTTGTCCACCGGCGAGCGGACGGCTGTGGGCACAGTCGCGCATTTCTCCCCCGGTCGCCTGGTGGCCGAGTTCCCCCGAAATGTGATCAGCACCTACGGGCCGGCCGTGCGGTGGTGGGCACTCGCGTCGGAGGGCGAGAACACCATGGATACGTACTTTGACGAGGACGCAGACACCAGAATCCTGGACCGGTAATTGATCGGTCATTGACGACACGCGGTCCCTTCCGGAGGGCACCGGAAGAGACCGCGGTTTCGACGCAAGCCGCTCGGCTCAAGCGATGTGACGCAAGCGACGTGACTTAAGTGGCTCGACTGAGGCGACTCAGGCGGCTTCCCGGACCGGCTCGGTCTCGAATTCGGGCTCGGTACGAAGCGTCTGCACCGACCCGAGTTCAGCCAGCTCCGCCCACGTCGTCGATTCAGCCATCGATTGAGCCACCGATTCGGCCGGCGCTTTCGGCTGCTCGCCGATCACGGTGCTGACGTAGATCCCGACCAGCAGTGCCACCGCTCCGACCACCTGGCCAACCCCCAACGCCTCGCCGAAGAGCGTGGCCCCGATCGCGGCCGCCACCAGGGTCTCCAGGTTGAGGAACGCGCCAGCGGTCTGAGCTGCGACACCGGTCTGGCCAATGGCGAAAAGCGTGTACGGAAGGACAGTTCCCATGGTCGCCAGAGCGGCGACGGCCAGCAATGCCGACGTCGACCAGCCGGCCGGGCCTAGACCCGGGATGCCTTCGGTGACCACGGCGATCGGAGCGATGATCGCTGCGGACGCCAGGAACTGGGCGGCGCTGACGGCGATCACGTCCTGACCGGGCAGCATCCGGGCCTGGACGATGGTGAAACCTGAGCCGATCACGACCGAGATCAGGACGAGCGCGTCCCCGGTCAGGGAGGCGTCACCGCCGCCGGAGCCGGCGACCACGGCGATCCCGGCCAGCGACAAGCCGAAGCCGGCCCAGGCCGTGGCCCGCACCCGAGCCCGGTCGAAGATCACCGCCATCACGGCCACCATCACCGGCACCGCGCCGACGAGGAGTGCGGCGTGCGTCACGCTTGTCCTGGTCAGGCCCAGGTTCTGGATAGCGATACAGGCGCCGTAGCCGAGGGCACCCCAGAAGATCAGGGCCGGTCGGACGTCGCGCAACCGTGGCCGAAGCACCACCACCAGGATCAACCCGGCGACGGTGAAGCGAAGCACGGTGAGCCACGCCGGACCGAAACCACCCAACGCCATCTTGGTCAGCGGGACGCTTGTCCCCCACAGCAGGCCAGCGGCGGTGAGCGCCAGCAGCGCCTGGCTACGTGTAATCGTTCTCATTCCGTCAATGGTGCACCCGAGCTAGCAGATGGATGGCGCTTGTGCCACTGGCCCAACTAATATTTGGTGCTATGGCGATTGAGCTTGATGAAATTGACGTAGCACTGCTCACTCAGCTCCAACAGGACGCCGATCGGACGAACCTGGAACTGGCGGCCCTGGTCGGTCTGTCACCAGCGGCGACCCTGCATCGGGTGCGCCGACTGAAGGAATCGGGCGCGATCCGGATCATCGTGGCGCACGTCGACGCGGAAGCCCTCGGCTTCCCGTTGAACGTCTTTGTCGCCGTCACCACCGCCGGGGCGCGCTCCACCCAACGCTTCGAGCAGACGGTGCGGGAACTCCCGCAGATCGTCGTCGCCGACGTCGTCGCTGGGGAGATGGACTACTGGCTCACCGTTGTCGCCCGCGACATCCATGACCTGGAGCACGTGCTGACCAAGCTGGCGACCCACGGCGGCCAGCGCGTCGTCACCTATCTGCGGCTCAGCCAGCTCAAGGCCCCCGCCCCGCTGCCGATCCGGGCCGGCCCGGTCGCTCGCCCGCGGGCCAGCCGTCGCCGCAGCCAGAGCTGACCAGCCCGGACGCAACCCCGGAGATGCTGCGGTTCTTTCCTCGAAACGGCGCCCAGTATCATCAGTAAACCCGAGGCAACGGCGCTCGATTGAGCTGTCCTGGCGCCCCGGACGATGGAGAGCCGGCACATGACCAACGACCAGCAGCCGTCTTTCGGCCAGCGCATCTATCGTGCCCTGTTCAAGGTCTTCGGCCCGGCGGACGTCGGACCGGCCGGACCGCCCACCGCACACAACCCGGATGACAAGACCGTGCCCGCCGGTTACCACCTTGAGACCGTCACCGATGGCAGCGGGAATCGGCGCCGGATCGCCGTCCAGGATCAGTCCGACGAGGAAGTGCTCAACCCGCACCAGCCCGATGACTTACCAGAGCAGAACCAGTCCAAGCAGAATCAGCCCGACCCGAAGCAGGATGGCCGGCAGTAGGCCGACCCGAAGCAGGACATCCAGAAGCAGGCCGCCGGCAGCCGGACGGCCCCGCCGGAAGGAGTTGCCCATGTGCCGCAACATCCGCACGCTCGCGAATTTCGCGCCACCGGCCACCAGTGACGAAATCCAGGCAGCCGCCCTGCAATACGTCCGCAAGGTCGCCGGGACGACGCATCCGTCCAAGGCCAACCAGGACGCCTTCGCCCGGGCCGTCCAGGAGATCACCGCGGTGACCGACCGATTGCTCGCCGAACTCGTCATCGCCGCCCCGCCTCGGGACCGCCAGGTGGAGGCGGCCAAGGCCAAGGCCCGCTCGGCCGCGCGCTACGGGACCGCCTGACGCCCGCCCCCATCCCCCATCCGGGCCGTCATTGATTACACTGTTACACATGACAGACCCGGTGGACCCGACGCTCTATGAATGGGCCGGAGGCAGCGACGCCTTCGACCGGCTGATCAATGCCTTCTACGACCGGGTGGAGCAGGACGACCTGCTGTCCCCGCTGTTCCCGGGCGGGGTCACCAAAGCGCACCGCGACCACGTCGTCGCCTGGTGGATTGAGGTCTTCGGCGGCCCGGCCGAATACACCGAGCAGCTCGGCGGTTACCACCAGATGGTGACCAAGCACCGCGACCTCAACATTCAGCCGGACCAGCGGTTCCGGTTCGCGTCGCTGATGAGCCAGGCGGCGGACGACGCCGGGCTGCCGGACGATCCGGAGTTCCGCGCCGCCTTCGTCGGCTACCTCGAGTGGGGCACCCGGCTGGCGATGTCGAACTCCGCACCGGGAGCGGACGTCGTCCAACAGGCTCCGGTCCCCAGGTGGGGCTGGGGCGTGGCCCCGCCATACACCCCGTCCTGAGGCCCTACTCAAACCGCAAGCACCGCCCCAACCGCAGCCTGCCCACCGCCCCGACGTGCGCCGTCCCAGTGCGGCGACGTACCGTCAAACGGTGAGCGACCCGATCTCGGGAGACCCGAGTCCAGTGAGTCCCATTTCTTCCGCAGCCATTCCCGCCACCCGCAACTGGCCGTCACAGCTACCGGACACCGTCGGTGCACTGCGCGCTTCCGGGCACGTCCAGCGCAATGTGAAGGCCGAGATCCGGGCCAACCTGCTCGAACTGATGCGGGCCGGCAAGCCTCGGTTTCCCGGCATCGTCGGCTTCGACGACTCCGTCCTGCCCGATCTTGAGCGTGCCCTGCTGGCCGGCCACGACCTGGTGATGCTCGGCGAGCGCGGCCAGGGCAAGACCCGGCTGATCCGGACCATCGTCGGCCTGCTCGACGAGTGGACACCGGTGATCGACGGCGCCGAACTGAACGAGCACCCGTACGACCCGATCACCCCGGCGACCCGCCGCCGGGCCGCCGAGTTCGGCGACAACCTGCCGGTCGCCTGGGTGCACCGGGACGAGCGGTACGCCGAGAAGCTGGCCACTCCGGACACCAGCGTCGGCGACCTGATCGGCGATGTGGACCCGATGAAGGTGGCCGAGGGCCGCACCCTCGGCGACCCGGAGACCATTCACTTCGGCCTGGTGCCGCGGATGCACCGCGGGATCATCGCCGTCAACGAGCTGCCCGACCTGGCCGAGCGGATCCAGGTCGCGTTGCTGAACGTGCTGGAGGAGCGCGACGTCCAGGTCCGCGGTTATGTGCTTCGGCTGCCGCTCGACGTTCTGCTGGTGGCCAGCGCCAACCCCGAGGACTACACCAACCGGGGCCGGATCATCACCCCGCTGAAGGACCGCTTCGGCGCCGAGATCCGCACCCACTACCCCGCTGACCTGGACCTGGAGATCGAACTGGTGCAGCAGGAGGCGAACCTGGTGGCCGCCGTCCCGGAGCACCTGCTGGAGGCGCTGGCCCGGTTCACCCGTGCTGTGCGCGAGTCCTCGGCGGTGGATCAGCGATCCGGGGTGTCCGCCCGGTTCTCGATCGCGGCTGCCGAGACGGTCGCCGCGGCGGCCCTGCGGCGCTTCACGCTGAGCGGCGAGGACGGCCCGGCTGCCGTCGCCCGGGTCGGCGACACCGAGGTGATCACCAGCACGCTGCGTGGCAAGGTCGAGTTCGAGGCGGACGGCGAAGGCCGCGAGATCGAGCTGCTGGACCACCTGCTGCGTCGTTCGGTGGCGGAGACCTGGCGGTCCCGGCTCGGCGGGGTCGACCTGAGCAGCTTCGTCCGCATGGTCGAGGAGGGCGAGGGGGTCTCCACCGGCGACACCGTCGCCTCCCGCGAGCTGCTGGCCCAGCTCGGCACGGTCTCCGGGCTGTCAACCGTGCTGGAGCGGCTCGGGTTCGACGAGGTGCCGAGCCAGGCCGAGGCCGCGTCCGCGGTCGAATTCGCGCTGGAGGGCTTGCATCTCACCCGGCGACTGGCCAAGGACGTGCTGGACGACGGCCGGACGATCTACGGCGGCGACACATCTGACCCGAACTCGGGTCTGCGGTAGAAGGGGTCAGTGGGTGAGCTCTCGTAGAAGGCGCGACCCCCGGTACCGGTACGGCCCGTGGCGGGGTGGACCCGATCCGCTCGCCGCCCCCTACGACGTCCGTCAGGCTTTGGACGCCGTGGGCGAGCGGGTCCTCAGCGGCGACGGGGTGCGCGATGCCCTGCGCGACCTGCTCCGCCGCGGCCTGCCCGATCAGCAGGGCAGACGCAAGGGCCTGGACGACCTGCGCGCCCGGGCCGAGCGTATGCGCCGTGAGACCTCTCGTCGCGGACGCCTGGACGGCGCGGTCACCAAGGCGCGGGCTCAGCTGGACCAGGCGCTGGCCGCTGAGCGCGAGCAGTTGGCCGGCATGGACGGCGACGATGCCCGGTTCGCCGAGGCTCAGCTCGATGCGCTGCCCCGGTCAACCGCGGCGGCGGTCGCCGAGCTGTCCGAATACCGCTGGGCCAGCAAGGAAGCCGAGCAGATCTACCAGCAGATCCTGGACGGGCTGCGCCAGGACGTGATCGACCAGCAGTTCGCCGGGCTGCGGGACGCCCTGCAGGGGATGGGCCCGGACGGCGACCCGGAGCAGCGAGCCGCGGCGATGGCCGCGATGAACGAGATGCTCGACGACCTCAACGGACTGCTGGCCAAGCATGCCCGAGGCGAAGACACCGAGCAGGACTTCGCCGAGTTCATGGCCAAGCACGGCGAGATGTTCCCGGACAACCCGGAGAACGTCGACGAGCTGATCGATTCGCTGGCCCGTCGCGCCGCGGCCGCCGAGCGGCTGATGAACTCGCTGACCCCGCGCCAGCGCGAGGAACTGCAAGGCCTGATGGCTCAGGCGATGGGAAACAGTGGGCTGGCCGGGAAGATGGCCGAGCTGAGCGACAACCTGCAGGCACTGCGCCCGGATCTCGGCTGGGGTCGGCCGGGCGATCGGCAGCGGATGCGCGGCGAGCAACCGCTCGGGTATGGCGAGGCGGCCGGGGCGCTGCAGGAACTGGCGGACCTCGACGACGTGATCGAGCAGCTCAGCCAGGACCATGCCGGGGCGACCCTGGATGACGTGGACGTCGAGAGCGTGGAGCGGACGCTCGGGTCCGGCGCTGCCGCGGATGTCCAGGCGCTGCAGGAACTCGAGCGCGAACTGGAACGCCAGGGCTGGCTGACTCGGGCCGACGGTGCGCTCACGCTGTCCCCGAAGGCGCTGCGCCGGCTCGGGCAGACGGCGTTGCGCCAGGTCTTCGAGCACCTCGGCACCGGCAAGCGCGGCGAGCACGACATCCGCGACGCCGGGGCCGCGGGTGAGGCGACCGGGGCGTCACGGCAGTGGGAGTTCGGGGACGAACAGCCTTTGGACGTCGTCCGCTCGGTGGGTAACGCGGTCCGTCGGGTAGCAGGCTCCGGCGGGCCCGAGGCGCTGGCAACCGGTCGGGTCCGGATGCTGGCCGAGGACTTCGAGGTGGTGGAGACCGAACGGCGGGCCAGCGCCGCCGTCGCGCTCTGCGTCGACCTGTCCTATTCGATGATCAGCGAGGGCCGCTGGGGGCCGATGAAGCAGACCGCGCTGGCCCTGGCGCACCTGGTCGCCACCCGATTCCCCCAGGACTCGCTGCAGATCATCGGCTTCGGCCGGTATGCCGCGAAGCTCTCGGTCGAGCAGCTGGCCGGCGTGGAGCCGGATTACGTGCAGGGCACCAACCTGCAGCACGCCTTGTCGATCGCCGGTCGGCACGTGCGTCGGCACCCGGACGCCGAGCCCGTTGTCCTGGTGGTGACGGACGGCGAGCCGACCGCGCACCTGACCCCGGACGGCAGTGCGTTCTTCGACTACCCGCCGTCACCGATGACGATCAGTGCCACGGTGACCGAGGTGGACGCGTTGACCCGGTACGGCGCGGCGATCAACGTGTTCATGCTCAGCGAGGACCTCGGCCTGCAGCGATTCGTTGATGCGATCGCCCGGCGCAACGGCGGCCGGGTGTTCACCCCGGGGTTGGAGCGGCTTGGTCAGTACGTCGTCAGCGATTACCTGAAGTCCCGGCGCGGGCGCCGCTGAGCGGACGATCTGTGACGTTTTGACCGTTCTCGGATGACCCTGCGTCCAACCCGGCGTCGGCATCCGAGGGAACATCGCCATTTTCCTCACGCGTAGTGATCAAGTGCTGGCATTCTCGAGGAACCGATCGATTCAGTCGTCGTCATTCTGTAACGAGGACGGTCGATATCGGGATCTAACGTGCAGGTACATTACGCAGTGTCGTGACGCCAGGTCGCGATAGAGGAGGCCAGCGGTGAGTCGTCTGGGCGAGACCGAGCAGGACATCACCGACGAGTCCCGCGCCACCACCGATCCATCCATCATCTTTCCCGGTACCACTCCGCCGGACGGCGACGAGCCCACCGGCACCGAGCCCGACGCCCCGAAACCGCGCCGGCGAGGTCGGCTTGCGGTCCGGTTGCTCGGGATCTGCCTGGTCATTGGCCTCATCCTGGCCGCCGGCGGGGTGGGCACGGTGTTGTGGCTGCAGCGCGGATACAACAAGAACATCGAGCGGATCGGTGACCCGTTCGGCCCGCTGGTCGAGACCGAGCGGCCGAAAGCGGTTGCTACCGGCGCGATGAACATCCTGCTGCTCGGCTCCGACAGCCGGATCTCCGTCGATCCCGGCGCCTGGATTCGCGGCGCGCAGCGCACCGACGCGATCATGATCGCCCACATCCCGGCCGACCGGTCCGCGGTGACGGTGACCTCGATCCCCCGAGACAGCTGGGTGACCATCCCCGGCAACGGCAAGAACAAGATCAACGCGGGCTTCAGCTTCGGCGGCCCGACCCTGATGGTGAAGACGGTGGAGAAGCTCACCGGAGTGCGGATCGATCACGTGGTGATCGTCGACTTCGAGGGCTTCAAGGACATCACCGACGAACTCGACGGAGTTCAGATCAACGTCGCGAAGAGCACCAGCGACGAGCGGGGCAGCTTCGCAGCCGGGCCGCAGACCATGGACGGCGAGACCGCGCTGAAGTACGTCCGGCAGCGGCACAACCTGCCCGGCGGTGACTTCGACCGGGTGAAGCGGCAGCAGAACTGGATCCGCGCGGTCGCCCTGAAGACCCTGGACAAGGGCACGCTGACCAACCCGCTCAAGCTGAACGCCGTGCTGAACTCGCTGACCAGCTCGATCGCCGCGGATGACAGCTTCAGCATCGGCAAGATGCGCTCGCTGGCAGTCTCGCTGCGCAGTGTCCGCGGGAACGATCTGACCTTCCTGACCGCGCCGGTGGCCGGCACCGGGCGCAGCCCGGACGGTAAGCAGTCGATCGTCAACCTGGACGTCAAGGCGAACAAGTCACTGTGGAAGGCGGTCGCGAACGACGACCTCGCCACCTGGCTGAAGGCGAACCCGGACGCTGCGCTGGGTCGTTCCGTCCGCTGAGCCGTAAACGACCCAGCCTTGTTGGCCGAGCCGTCGCGACCGAGCCGCCGATCGGTGCGCTTCTGCCCGCAAAAGCTCAAGATCAGCCGCCCGGACGCCGATGAAAGGGAGACCCGCCGGACCCTCACAGACTCGACCTGGGGTGCTGAAAATGGCCGAAATCCTTGTTATCGACGATGACCCGGACATCCTGTCACTGCTCTTCGACACCCTGAGCGATGCGGGGCACCAGGTCCGGACCGAAGAGGACGGCGATTCCGGGCTGGCCTCGGCCGTCGGCCTGCCCCCCGATCTGGTGCTGCTGGACTGGATGATGCCGCGGCGCAGCGGGCTGGAGGTCTGCCACAACCTGCGCGCCGACCGCTTGCTGGACGGCGTCCCGGTGGTGATGCTGTCCGCGCGCGGCACCGAGGCGGACATCGAGTGGGGCTTCGCGGCCGGCGCCGACGCCTACATCGTCAAGCCGTTCAGCCCCCGGGCCCTGGTCTGGCGAATCGAATCAATGCTGACTAGAGGCCGCTCTCCGCTGATCGTCGCGGCGCCGGAAGACTGACCGTCATCGTCGTTCCCTCACCGAGGGCGGACCGGACGCCAACCGCACCGTGATGGCGTTCCACGATCTCCCGGACGACGGCCAGTCCGAGCCCGGTGCCCTGAATCGCCCGGCGGCGCGCCTCGGCGGTTCGGAAGAACCGGGTGAACAGCTGCGGGTGCTCCTCCGCCGGGATGCCCATCCCGGTGTCCTCGACGCTGAGCTGCACGTCGTCCATCACCAACTCGGCCCGGATGGTGATCGCCGCGCCTCGCTCGGAGAACTTCAGCGCGTTCGACATCAAGTTGAGCAGCACTCGTTCCAGCTGCGATCGGTTGCCCAGCACCGCCGGTAACCCGGGCGGCACCAGCGCCTCCACCTGGACGCCGGCCGAGTCCAGGGCCGGCGACAGCACGGACGCCGCGGAGCCGACGAGTTCTGCCAGGTCGATGACCTCGTCCATCCGGGCGAACGCCCCGGAGTCCACTCTGGACAGCGTGAGCAGGTCCTCGACCAGGGTCAGCAACCGCCGGCTGTTCCGGTCGATCACCTCGACCATCCGGCGCTGCTGCTCGCTGATCTCGCCGACCAGCAGCAGTTCGGCGTAACCGGAGATGCTGGTCAGCGGGGTGCGCAGCTCATGGCTGACGGTCGCGACGAACTCACCCTTGAGCCGGTCGAGCTCACGCAGCTCGTCCTCCACCCGCTTCTGCCGGGAGATGTCCACGTAGATCGCGCCGACCGCGAACCGTCGACCGGTGCCATCCACCACCGGGTAGCGGACCACCAGAAAGGTGCAGTCCTGGCCGTCGACCGACAGCACCTCCTCGCTCTCCACCTTGTCCGCGCCGTCCAGACAAGCCTGTTCGGACGACGAGAGCCGACGGTTCGGTCGGGTGGGAGCGAGCCGGTCGTACTCGGTGTTCGTCAGCAAGGTGGCGCCGGTGGCGTCCCGGACGCAGATCGCCGCCGGCGCATGGTCGACAACACCACGCAGGATGTCCGCCGTCTCGCGACGCTCCCGCCGTGCGGTCCGGGCCAGCGCGGCGAGCCGACGCCCGGCCAGCGCATGCTCGATCGCCGCACCCAGCCGGACCAGGCGGTCCTTCAGCAGGTAGTCGACCGCGCCCAGGCGCAGCGACGTCACGCAGGTCTCCTCGTCCATCACCCCGCTGACCACGATCAACGGGACGTCGCGCTTGAGCTCACCGAGGATCCGCAACGCGTCCAGTGCGGTCATCGCCGGCAGCGAGTAGTCGCAGACCACGATGTCCGGCTCGTCGGCCAGTCCGGCAATGAACTGCTCCGGCGTCTCGACCCGGGTCCAGGTCGGGTCGTACCCGGCGCGCTTCAGCTCCTCCAGCAAGAGTTCGGCGTCGTCCGGGCGATCCTCAACGATCAATAGCTGTAAGGGCGACGCCATAACGCTTCTCCTGGGGGGAACGGTTCAGAGTGAGCCAGTAACGGCCGATGTCGAGGACGGTCTGGAAGAAGTTCTCGATCTCCACCGGCTTGACGATGTAACTGTTGGCGCCGAGCGCGTAACAGGTCGCCAGATCGCCGTCCTCAGCGGACGACGTCAGCATCACCACGGGCACGTCGGACAGGTCCGGGTGAGACTTGAGCTCACGAAGCACCTCGATCCCGCTGACCATCGGCATTTTGATGTCCAGCAGGACGACGCACGGCCGGTCGTGGCGATCCCGACCGGCCCATTTCGCGCGGCAGAGCAGCAGATCGAGCGCCTCGACGCCATCCCGCGCTTCCTCGATCCGACCCGCGAAATTGCCTCGATGCAGTGCGTGCAGGGCCAGTTCACGATCGTGCGGGCTGTCCTCGACCAGCAGCATCCAAGGGTCGGACACGGTCACGACAGCGCTCGCAGGGTGAATCCGAACGTCGCCCCCACGCCGGGTTCGCCGACCGCGCTCAGTTTTCCGCCGTGCCGCTGCACGATCCGCTGCACCAGCGCCAGGCCGATGCCGGTGCCGGCGAAATCCTCGGTGTGATGCAGGCGTTGGAACACCTGACCGATCTTGCTCGAGTACCTCATGTCGAACCCCGCCCCGTTGTCCCGAACCGTGTAAAGGACCGTGTCGTCCACCTCGTCCGGATCGGCCCAGTCTCCGATCCAGCCCGCCACCGCCCCACCGAACCGACCGTCGTCCGCACGGTCTCCACCCCGCTGAATCTGGGCCGCCACCTCGACCCGGGCCGTGCTCTTCCGGCCGGTGTACTTGATCGCGTTGTCCAGCAGGTTCACCCAGACCTGCTGGATCAACCGGCGATCCCCCATCCCGCCCGGCAACTGCGGCAATACGAACTCGATCTCCCGGTCCGCCCTGGCCCAGGCCAACGACATCCAGCACTCCCGGACCAATTCGGTCATGTCGATCGGTGCCGAACGCATGCTCTGCCGCTGCATCCGGGAGAACGACAGCAACGCGTCGATCAGGCTGCCCATCTGCTGGGCGTTCTGGGTGACCTTGCCGAGATAGTGCATGGCCTCGGGTGGCATCCGGTCCCCGAGCTCCTGCTCCATGATCCGCGCGAAGCCGTTCATTGCCCGTAACGGCGCGCGCAGATCGTGCGAGACGCTGTACGAGAATGCCTCCAGCTCGGCGTTCACCGCGGCCAGGTCGGCGGCCTGCTGCTCCAGTTGGACGGTGCGCTCGGCGACCCGTTCTTCCAGCAGCTCGCTCAGCTCGACGGCCGCCCGCTCGGTGGCCCGTCGCTCGGACACGTCGTGGGTCACCTTGACGAAACCCTGCAGCCGACCGTCGTCGTCCCGGATCGCGCTGAGCGAGGCATGTGCCCAGAACACCGAGCCGTCTCGGCGCACCCGCTTGCCCTCGGCCTGGGTCTTGCCGATCCCCGCCGCTCGCATCAGGATCTTCTTCGGCAGTCCGGCGGCCTGATCACCGTCGTCGAAGAAGCTGGCGTAGGGCAGCCCGATCGCCTGCTTGGTGGTGTAGCCCTGCATCAGTTCGGCGGCCGGGCTCCAGCTCTCCACCCGCCCGGCCGGGTCGAGCATGATGATCGCGTAGTCCGACGCGCCCTCCAGCAGCTTGCCCAGCCGGTTCAGCTCGGTTCGGCTGTGCTCGGCGTCCTGCCAGCTGTCCGTGACGTCGTGCCAGATGACCATCGCGCCGGCGGTGCCGTCGTCCAGCGCGATCGGCTGTGCCGACAACACCATCCGGCGCGGATCGGACGTCCCTCGACGTACCAGTATCGGTTCCCGATTGATGGTCTCGCCCTGCAGCGCCCGCATCGCCGGCCACTGGTCCAGGGTGAAGACCACGCTGCCGTCCATCGAGCCCATCTCGTCCGCCATCTCGGACAGTCGGCAGCCGACCTCGAACCCGCCGAGCGCCATCACCGTCAGCGCGGCCGGATTCACATGGCGAACCCGCTGATCGGCGTCGACCACCATCATCGCCATTTCGGCGTCCTGCCAGAGAAGGTCGATCAGCGTCCGGTACCCCGCGGCCGGTGGAGCGGCGCTCAGGTCACCAGGCATGCTCGGTGACGGACGGGAACGGACGGCCAGTGACCGCCTCGTCGACGGCGTCCAGCAGCGCGTGCGCGGCGAACGGTTTGGTCAGGTAGGCGGCACCGAGCTGACGGCCGCGCATGATGTCCCGCTCCAGTGCCGAGGCGGAGACGAAAATTGCCGGCGCGTGCGACAGATCGGTCTCCCGCAGCCGGTTGAGCAGCGCGAAGCCGTCCATTCCGGGCAGGCCGACATCGAGGACGTAGGCGTCCGGAGCACCGAATTGCTCAACCGAATCCAGCGCCAGGTCGGCGTCGGGCATCGCTATTACCCGATGGCCGACCATCACCAGCCGCATCGAGATCAGGTCACGAACATCCGGGTCGTCCTCGACCACAAGCAGTCTGGCCACGGCGGGTACCTCCTCGATCGGGCGGAGCTCTCGGCCTTGTATCGGCCGTCGTACCGGTGCGGCTTCAGCCAAACCCTGAATTGATACCCGAACGTCCGATGCTCATGACCGTGAGTCACCATAACCGGCTTTGGCGCCGGACCGAGGGATGCGAGGCGGCACTGATCGATGTAATACCCCTCGCCATTGGGGACATCTTCTGTAAGGGATCCGGCAGTCTCAGCTGGTGATGGCACCGAGGAGGTCGTGCCGGGTGAGCACGCCGGTCGGCTTCCCGTCGTCGACCACCATCACGGCGTCCACCAATTCCAGTGCCTTCCGGGCGACTTCGACCGGTTCGCCGGCACCGACGAGCGGCAGCGCCTCGGACATGTGCCGCTCCACCGGATCGGCCAGTCCGGCCCGGCCGGTGAAGACCGCCTCCAGCAGATCCCGTTCGCTCACCGACCCGGTCACCTCGCCGGCCATCACCGGCGGCTCGGCATTCACCACCGGCATCTGCGAGACGTGGTACTCACGGAGGATCTCGATCGCGTCCCGGACCGTCTCGGTCGGGTGCGTGTGCACCAGCGCCGGCAGGTCGCCGACCTTCGCCCGGAGCACATCCCCGACGGTGAGCGCGCCGTCCGCGCTGAGGAAGCCGTAGGAGGCCATCCAGCGGTCGTTGAAGATCTTGCCCAGGTAGCCGCGTCCGCCGTCCGGCAGCAGCACCACCAGGACGTCGTCCGGGCCGAGTCGCTCGGCCACCCGCAGCGCGGCCACCACGGCCATCCCGCAGGAGCCGCCGACCAGCAGCCCTTCCTCGCGGGCCAGCCGGCGGGTCATCGCGAACGAGTCGGCGTCCGAGACGGCGATGATCTCGTCCGGCACGTTCCGGTCATATGCCGACGGCCAGAAGTCCTCGCCGACCCCTTCGACCAGGTACGGCCGGCCGGTACCGCCGGAGTAGACCGAGCCTTCCGGGTCCACCCCGATGATCCGGACCGGGCCACTGGCCCGGTCCGCCGAGATCTCTTTCAGGTAGCGACCCGTCCCGGAGATCGTGCCACCCGTGCCGACGCCGGCGATGAAGTGCGTCACCCGGCCCTCGGTATCGGCCCAGATCTCCGGTCCGGTGGTGGCGTAGTGGCTCGCCGGTCCCTCCGGGTTGGAGTACTGATCGGGCTTCCAGGCACCGGGGATCTCTGCGGCCAGCCGGTCGGACACCGAGTAGTACGAGTCCGGGTGGTTCGGCGGCACCGAGGTCGGGGTGACCACGACCTCGGCGCCATAAGCAGTGAGAACGTCCCGCTTGTCCTGGCTCACCTTGTCCGGGCAGACGAAGACACAGCGGTAGCCCTTGCGCTGGGCCACCAGCGCCAGGCCGACCCCGGTGTTGCCCGAGGTGGGCTCAACGATCGTCCCGCCGGGCTTGAGTCGGCCGTCGGACTCGGCCGCCTCGATCATGCGGAGGGCGATCCGGTCCTTCACCGACCCACCGGGGTTCAGGTACTCGACCTTGGCGAGCACCAACGGTGTCAGGCCCTCGGTCACCCGGCCCAGCCGCACCAGCGGGGTGTTGCCCATCAGATCCACGATTGACTCTGCGTACTTCACCCTCACATCGTGCCAGTAGGCACCGGCGACCATGCACGCCTGGGGTACGAGTTCCCTTCCGGAAGTGCCGGGGGCACCTCCCGCCCGTCAGGATGGGGGAATCACGAGCCAACCGGCCCCGAGCGGGCCGCTAGCTGAGCCGTTCGTAGATGATCGCCATGCCCTGACCACCGGCGATGCACATCGTCTCCAGGCCGAATTGTCCGTCCCGGCTCTGCAGGCCGTTGAGCAGGGTGGTCGCGATCCGGGCGCCGGTCGAACCGAACGGGTGCCCCAGGGCGATCGCGCCGCCGTGCACGTTCAGCTTGACCAGGTCGATGCCGAGATCCTCGGCGCTCGGCAGCACCTGGGCGGCGAAGGCCTCGTTGATCTCGAAGAGGTCGATGTCGTCAATCGTCATCCCGGCTCGGGCCAGCGCCTGGGTGGAGGCATCAACCGGGCCGAGGCCCATGATCTCCGGCGACAGCGCCGAGAGGCCGGTCGACACGATCCGGGCCAGCGGGGTGAGCTCGAGCTCCTGCGCCTTGGTATCACTCATGATCACCAGCGCGGCAGCGCCGTCGTTCAGCGGGCACGCATTGCCGGCGGTAACCGTTCCGGTCTCCCGGAAGACCGGCTTGAGCGTGGACAGCTTCTCCAGCGTGGTGCCCGCCCGAGGACCGTCGTCGGCGCTCACCACGCTGCCGTCGGGCAACGTCACCGGGGTGATCTCCCGAGCGAAAAAGCCGTCGGCGATTGCCTTCTCGGCTCGGTTCTGGCTCTCCACCGCGAACTGGTCCTGCTCCAGCCGGCTCACCCCACGCAGCGTGGCGACGTTCTCCGCGGTCTGGCCCATCGCGATGTAGGCGTCCGGCCACAGGCCATCCACCTTCGGGTCGGTCCACGGCGCGTTCGAGAGGGCGGTCGCCGCGGTTCGCGCCCGGGCCTCGTCGAACAGCGGGTTCAGCGCCTTCTCGCCGTCCACCAATCCCATGTACCGGGAGACGCACTCGACGCCGGCCGCGATGAACACGTCACCCTCACCGGCCTTGATCGCGTGGAAGGCCATCCGCTGGGTCTGCACGCTGGAGGCGCAGAACCGGTTGATCGACGCGCCGGGGACGTTTTCCAGACCCAGCATGATCGCGACCATCCGGGCGATGTTGTTCCCGTGCTGACCGGAGTTGTCGGCCGCGCCAACGTAGACGTCGTCAATCGTGCGGGGATCGAGCCCCGGCACCTTGTTGAGGGCGGCCTGAACGATCTGTGCGAGGAGGTCGTCCGGCCGGACGTCCTTCAGCGATCCCTTGAACGCCCGGCCGATCGGTGAGCGGGCGGTGGACACGATGACTGCCTCGGGCACGATGGAACTCCTTCTCGTCGCATGCGGCGTCCTCGCCGCATCCCGCCAGGCTAGTCGCGTCCTACCGGGATTCGGCTCCCCGATCCGGCGTGGTGGTGGCCACAGTGGCGGCACTTGCCGACACGGCCGCATTCTCGGTGACCGCTGCCGGCGTGCGGCGGCGGAAGAACACCACCCAGCGTCCGCGCGGCCCCCGTTCGGCGCCGGAGACCTCGATTCCGGCCACCTCGGTACCGGCGGAGTCGACCGCCCGGACAGCGGCGTGCGCGATGTCGTCGATTCCCTCGCCGCGCATGATGTCCGGCAGCCGGTCCCGCTCCGCCGGCCAGTAGCCGAGTGCGGTCGCCACGCTGGGCAGCATCGCCGCGGCGACCCGGGCGTACCCGGTGGCCGAGGGATGGAACTTGTCGACGGCGAACATCTCCAGCGGCCGAGCAGCGAACTCCGGCCCGAGCAGGTCGCCCAGGGACACCGTGCGCCCGCCCGCCTCAACCACCGCGATCGTCTGGGCGGCGGCGAGCTGGCGGCTGAGCCGGCGAGCCAGATAGCGCAGCGGGTGCGGGATTTGCTCGATCGTGCCGAGGTCCGGGCAGGTGCCGACGATCACTTCGACGCCGGCCTCGCGCAGTCGCCGGACGGCGGCATCCAACCCGCGGACGGCGACCGCGGTCGGGCTTCGATGGGTGACGTCGTTCGCGCCGACCATCACCACGACGGCGTGCGGGGTGGGTCCGGACTCCAGCAGTCGGGCGGCCTGCTGATCAAGCAGGTCGGACTGTCCGCCCACCTTGGCGTCGATCCGCAATTGCACCGGGCGGTCGGCGATCTCGGCCAGTCCGGATGCCAGCACCGCACCGGGGGTCTCCCAGGGGTGCTCGACCCCGAGCCCGACGGCGGTGGAATCACCGATGAAGGCAAGCTGGATCGGCTCGCCCCGGCCAAATCCGTAGACCCCTTCGCCGCCCGGACCGGCGTTGCCGAACGGGGCGCCGATCAGCTTTCGGGTGATCCGGACTTCGGTCAGCAACACTCCGTAAGCGGCAGCGCCGAGAGCTCCGATACCACCCCCACCGAACGCTGCCGCTGCTGCGATCTTGCGTGCACGACCGGCTCGACTCACCTGTGAACTCCCTTCGGTTTCTAGCCCTTGCACAACACCGTAAGGAGCTCGAACGCTTCCCGTCCGCCGGTTTATGAGGGGCAGGTCACTTAGGGCAGGTCAGTTGTGGCATAGCACGAGATCCACAGCAGATCCATCACATTTGCGTTCTATTCCGACTACTTATTGTAGTCGACGGGAGTCAGATCAAGCGGTTGATGTCCTGCAGGATCTGCACGGTGGCGGCCCGGACGGTGGCAGCTCGCGGGCCCGGTTCCTGGCCCGGTTCACCGAGCAGTTCGTGCCCCAGTACCAGCGCCTGGTCACCCAGCGCGTGCGCGGCCAACTCGGGAACGGCGCGCCTCGGCTCACCGTCGGTCTCGGCGGCGAGATCGGCCAGCCGCTGCAGCCCGGCACGGATCTCGCTCAGCAGTTGGTGCGCGGCCGCACCCTCGCGCGCGGCGAGCCGAGGTCCGACCACCCGGAGCCGGTCCGCCAGTCGCTCGAGCAGGCGCTCGGCGTCCTCCTGACTGGGTTCGGTCAATCTCATGCCCGTTCGGCGGCGGCCCGTTCGGCGGCGGCCCGAGCGGCGGCTAGGACCAGGGCGGTGAACAGCGACGGGTCGTCACCGACTTCGGGGTGCCACTGGACGGCGAGGCAGAACGGCATCGACTGGTCCTCGATCGCCTCGATCGTGCCGTCCGGCGCCACCGCGGACACGGTCAGCCCCGCCCCGAGGTGGTCGATCCCCTGATGGTGGTAGCTGGGCACATCGGCCTCGGTCCGGCCCAGGGACTCGGCCAGCAACGACCCCGGAGTGACCTTGATCGAATGGTGGCCGTAGACCGCCGGGGCCGGTGCATGTTCGCTGCTGTCGAGAACGTCCGGCAGATGCTGGTGCAGGGTGCCACCCCGGGCCACGTTCAGCACTTGCAGGCCGCGGCAGATCCCGAGCAGCGGCCGGCCGGCCGCGAGCGTCGTCTCGACCAGGCCGAGTTCGGCGGTGTCCCGCTCGACCCGGGGCGGACCGGTGGACTCCAGCGCCTCGGCGCCGTAGCGACTCGGCTCGATGTCCGGCCCACCGGCCAGGATCAGCCCGTCCAGCCGGGGCAGCACCGCCTCGATGACCTCCGGAAGCGGCGGCAACAGCAGCGGCAGGCCACCCGCCGCCACCACCGCCTGCACGTACACCGAGGGCAACAGGACGCTGGGCACGTCCCAGACCCCCCAGCGGGCCTGTTCCTCGTAGCTGGTGAGCCCGATCACCGGACGGAGAAGATCCCCCATGAAGACGCCTTTCACTGCTGTCAGAGGGGAGTGACGTACGCCCCGGTCAGTCCGCCGTCCACCAGGAAGTTGGACGCCGTGATGAAGCTTGCATCGTCACTGGCCAGGAACGCCACCGCAGCGGCGATCTCGGACGGCTCGGCGAACCTGCCGACCGGCACGTGCACCAGCCGGCGCTGAGCGCGCTCCGGGTCGCTGGCGAACAGTTCCATCAGCATCGGGGTGGCCACCGGCCCAGGTGAGAGCGCGTTCACCCGGATCCCCTGTCGAGCGAACTGGACGCCCAGCTCGCGGGTCATCGCCAGCACCCCACCCTTGCTCGCGGTGTAGGAGATCTGCGAGGTCGCCGCGCCGAGAGTGGCGACGAAGGACGCGGTATTGACGATCGAGCCGCGACCCTGGGCGAGCATGTACGGCAGCACCGCCTTGCACCCGAGGAACACCGAGGTCAGATTGACGTCCTGGACCCGCTTCCAGGCCTCCAGCCCGGTGTCCAGGATCGAGTCGTCGTCCGGCGGTGAGATTCCGGCATTGTGGAAGGCGACATCGATCCGGCCGTAGGTGGCGTGGGTCTGCTGATAGACCCGTTCGTTGTCCTCCTGGCTGGTCACATCCGCAGCCAGGAACAACCCGCCGAGCTCGGCCGCCAGGGCCTTGCCGGCGTCCTCATTGGTGTCGACGATGACGATCGTGGCACCCTCCGCGGCCAGCCGCACGGCCGAGGCCCGACCGATTCCGCTGGCACCGCCGGTGATCACGGCGACCCGGTCCGCAAAACGCTCCACTGCACATTCCTCCACTAAGAAACTCGTTGCTTCGGGCCATGTCCCGGCGATTCCCAGCCCGAAAGGGTGGTGGGGGTCGGGAGTTAGTCGTTGGCGAAGAACACGTTCTTCACCTCGGTGAACGAGTCCAGCGCATCCGGGCCCAGCTCGCGGCCGAGCCCGGACTGCTTGAATCCACCGAAAGGCGTTGAGTAGCGCACCGAGGAGTGCGAGTTCACCGACAGGTTCCCGGACTCCACCGCCCGGGCCACCCGCAGCGCCCGGCCCAGGTCGCGGGTCCAGATCGAGCCGGACAGGCCGTACTGAGTGTCGTTCGCCATCGCGATCGCCTCGGCCTCGTCCTCGAACGGCAGGACGGCGACCACCGGACCGAAAATCTCGTCC
>Ga0307513_10002974_pt1 | contig 23112 bp, 23 predicted proteins | sample 15_EM_MG_FD_202174 | JGI IMG/M metagenome (GOLD analysis project Ga0307513, IMG submission 202174) | Populus trichocarpa ectomycorrhiza microbial communities from riparian zone in the Pacific Northwest, United States - 15_EM | ecosystem: Host-associated > Plants > Roots > Unclassified | place...
CCCGGCGGCTGCGGCCTGGCGGCCGCCGCCGCCTCCTCCTTTACTTCGCTCCGCCGGCCACCCAATGTCCTTGGCTGGCAGGCAGCGGCGGCGCATGTCGTCGAACGCCACCGGGGGCTGGGTGCCTGCCACCAAGGCGGCGAAGACGGTGAAAAAGCCGGCCCTCAAGGTGGTCAAGAAGGCTGAAGCTCCGGTGCCGGTTAACGTTCCACCGTCTTGTTCCAGCGCGTATTCCACTGCGGCCGGTTCTCGTTGATGGTCTCCCAGTCGACCGTCACCGCCGTCTTCATGTAGCCGTTGAACTTCTGCACCTCGGCCGCGGCATCGCCGGTGGCCGGCGTCTTCGGGTTCGACGGGATGATGTTGCCGCTTTGCAGCACCTTGGCCTGCGCCTCCGGGCTCAGCAGGTATTCGGCGAGCTTCTGCGCCAGCGCCGGCTCGCTGTTGTTGGCGATGACGCACTGCGCGACCATCAGCACCACCGAGCCTTCCTTGGGTTGGGCGTATTCGATCGGGATGCCCTTGGCCTTCAGCGCGGTCACGGCCGTCGGCGTCAGCGGGAACAGCGCCGCTTCGCCGGTCTGCACCATCTCGGAGATCTTGGCCGAGCTCGGGATGTACTCCAGCACGTTCGGCCCGATGCTGTTGTTCCAGGCCTTGAAGCCGGGCTCGACGTTCTTGTCGTTGCCGCCCTGGATGCGGTTGAACATCATGAAACCGTGCAGCCCGAAGGTCGACGAGGCCAGCGACTGGAAGACGACCTTGCCCTTGAACTTCGGGTCGGCCAGGTCCATCCACGAGGTCGGCGCGGCCCAGCCCTTTTCGGTGAACAGCTTCTTGTTGTAGGCCAGGCCCGTCATCCCCATGTTGACGCCGCTGGCCATGTCGCCCTTCATGCGCGCAGTCGGGTAGATGTCGTTCAGCGATGGGTTGCTCTTCTGCTTCTCGCACAGGCCCATGCCGATCGCCCGGTACATCACGCCGTCGTCGAGGAACATCACGTGCATCTGCGGCTTGTCCTTGCTCGCCTGCGCCTTGGCCAGGATGTCCGACGAGGTGCCGGGCACGACCACGACCTTGGCGCCGTTGGCCTTCTCGAAATCCGGGAACGCACCCTCGACGTAGGCGCGCTCCATCGGGCCGCCGTTCATGCCGATGTACAGGGTCTTGGTCTGGGCTGCGGCCAGGCCGGGCGCGAGTGACGCTGCAGCGGCAGCGAGCAGGGCGAGGGCAGGTCGAATCGATGCAGGGTTCATGGTGGGTCCTTCGGGGTCAGGCGGGGTCAGGCGGGGATGGGCACGGCGCTCGTGTGGCGGGCAATCGAGAACGCGGCTATCGGGGTCGACGTGCGGCCGTCGCACACCAGTTCGGCGAGCACTTCGCCGACCGCGGGGCCGAGCTGGAAGCCGGCGCCGCAGAAGCCGAAGCCGTGGATCAGCCCCGGCGTCGTGGCACTCGGCCCCAGCACCGGCTGGCGGTCGGGCAGGTAGCCTTCGGTGCCGCTCCAGCTGCGGATCACATGCGCGTGGCGCAAGGCGGGCAGCAACTCGCCGGCTTGTTGCAGGATGGCCAGGATCGCGCCGCTGCCGGCGCGTGCGCGCGAGACATCCAGCGCATAACCGTCGCCGCCGCCGATGACGCAGTTGCCGCGCGCGACCTGGCGCGCATAGATGCCGCCGCCTTCGACGCCGAGGTTGAGGTCGATGAACATCGGCAGTGGCTCGGTGACCGTCATCGCCGGGTGGCCGGCGGTCAAAGGCACCGGTTCGCCGAACATGGCGGCAATCGGGCCGGCCCAGGCGCCGGCGCAGTTGAGCAGGAATTCGGAACGCACTTCGAGGCTGCCGCCGGCGCGCAGCACGAAGCGCTGGCCGTCGTGCCCGGCCTCGAGGACCGGCGTCTGCTCGCGAATGTCGGCGCCGAGCCGCTGCGCGCTGCGGGCGAAGGCCGGCGACACCAGGCGCGGGTTGGCATGGCCATCGTCCGGGCACAAGGAGCCGCCGATCGCCCGCTCGCCGAGCCACGGGCAGCGCGTGCGAAAGGCCGCGCCGGACAGCATCTGCAGACCGAGCCCGCTATCGCGGGTCAGTTCGCGATAGGCCTCCAGCGCGGCCAGGTCGGCTTCGCTGCGGGCCAGCTTCAGGTGGCCGGAGCGCACGTATTCGCCGTCGATGCCGATCAGCTCGCGCAAGCGGCCCCACAGGCCGTGCGCGCGCTGCGACAACGGCAGCTGGTTCAACGGGCGGGCCTGCCGGCGCACGCCGCCGTAGTTGACGCCGCTGGAGCGTGAGCCGCACAGGTCGCGTTCGAGCAGGACCACGCCCAGGCCCCTGCGGCGCAGGAAGAGTGCGGCCGACGCGCCGGCGATGCCGCCGCCGATGATGGCCACGTCGGTGCTGATGCGTTCGATGCTCATGCTGCGCCGGCGCTGAACGGGATCGGCTTGACGGGTGCCTGCCCGCGCAGGCGGCCGACCGCATCGATCGGCAAGCCGCTTGCATGGGCCAGGATCTCGGCCGCCGCGACGCCGCAGGTGCGGCCCTGGCAGCGCCCCATGCCGACGCGGGTCAACGCCTTCAGCCGGTTCAGCTCGGTGGCGCCGGTGTCGCGAACCGCAGCGCGCAACTCGCCGGCGCTGATTTCTTCGCAGCGGCAGATGAGCAGGTCGTCGGGCACGTTGGCGGCCCAGTCGACCGGAAACGGAAAGGCGCGTTCCAGGCCTCGGCGGAATGTCGCGACGCGCGCGAGCCGCTGCTCCAGCACATGGGCTCGCGTTCCATCGACCGTGACGCCGGCGTCTTCCAGCAAGGCCAGCGCAGCGCGCTCGCCGGCCCATTCGGCGGCGTCGGCGCCCATGATCCCGGCGCCGTCGCCGGCGAGATAAACGCTCGCCACGCTCGAGCGCCCGGCGGCGTCGCGCTGCGGCAGGTGGGCGCGCTGCAGCGGCTCGAAGGCGTGGCTGCAGCCCAGCAGGTCGGCGAGCTGCGTCTCCGAGCGCAGCGCGTGGCCGAAGCCGATCGCGTCGCAAGCCAGTTGCTGTTCGCGCGGGCCGTCGCGCCAGCGCAGGCCTTCGACGCGCTGCGAACCCAGCGCTTGCAGCGGCGCCGCGCCTTCGTGCACCGCCACGCCATGCGCCTGGAGCCAGGCGCGGTAGTACAAGCCTTTGGCCAGCACGGCCGGCTGGCGCAGCAGTGCCGGCAGCGCCGCCAGCTTGTCGCCGAGGCGCGCGCTATCGAGCACGGCAGCCACCGTCGCGCCGGCTTTCGCGTACTGGTAGGCCACCAGATAGAGCAGAGGCCCGGTGCCGGCGAAGACCACGCGCGAGCCGATCGCACAGCCCTGCGCCTTCAGCGCAACCTGCGCCGCGCCAAGGCTGTAGACGCCGGGCAGCGTCCAGCCGGGGAAGGGCAGCACGCGGTCGGTGGCGCCGCTGGCGATGATCAACCGGCGGTACGGCAAGGTCGTGCTGCGGCCCCTGTGCAGCAGATCGAGTTCGCCTTCGCGGGCGTTCCACACCAGCGTGTCGGGGCGATAGTCGATGCGCTCGACAATGCCCGCCATCGCCCCGTGCACGCCCTCGGCGCGGCCGGTCTCGAAGCCGTACAGCAGCCGCTTCGCGCGCTTGAAGTTCGGTGGCGGCTGGCGGTAGATCTGACCGCCCCAGCGCGGCGCTTCGTCGACGACCACCGGCCGCTGGCCGTGCGCGACCAGCGCCTCGGCGGCGCGCACGCCGGCCGGGCCGGCACCGATGACGACGACCTGCAAGCCGCTCACGCAAGCGCCCCTGTCAACAGCCGCATGCCGCCTTCGACGAACGTCGAGCAGGCGCGAAAACGCGCGCCGCTTTCGTTGCGCACCCAGCAGTCCTGGCACGCGCCCATCAGGCAGAAGCCGGCCCGCGGCTCGGCGCTGAACTCGCTCTGGCGCAGGCGTTCGCCTTGTGTCAATACGGCGGTCAACACGGTGTCGCCGGCCAACGCGTGGGCGGGCCGGCCGTCGAGCACGAAGGCGATCGGTTCGCGCTCGGTCTCGGTCAGGCGGTGCAGCAAGGGCATGGCAACTCAGTGTTGGCCGACGAGAATGCGGTCGAGGCCGTAGATGCGGTCGAGCAGCAGCATCGCGGCGGCCGTCAAGCCGACCATCAGCGCCGACACCGCGGCCATCAGCGGGTCGATCGATTCGGTGGCGTACATGTACATGCGCACCGGCAAGGTCACCGTCGACGGCGCGGTGACGAAGATCGACATCGTCACTTCGTCGAAGCTGTTGATGAACGCCAGCAGCCAGCCGCCGGTGACGCCGGGCAGGATCATCGGCAAGGTGACGCGGCGAAACAGCGTCGCCTGGCTGGCGCCGAGCGACAGCGCGGCATGCTCGACGCTGCGGTCGAAGCCGACCACCGCCGCGACGACCAGCCGCAGCGCGTAGGGCGTGATCACCACCACATGCGCCAGCACCAGCCAGAAGAAGCTGCCGGTGGCCCCGACCAGCGTGAACAGGCGCAGCAGCGCGACGCCGAGCACGAGGTGCGGCACGATCAGCGGCGACAGGAACAGGCCGTTCAGCGCGTCGCGGCCGGGGAATGTGTAGCGCGTGATCGCGAGGCCGGCCGGTATCGCGATTGCCGTCGCGATGGTCGCCGAGGCCAGCGCCAGCAGCAGGCTGTTGCGGAACGACTGGACGAAGTCCGCGTGCGCGAAGACCGCCTTGAACCAGCGCAGCGACAGCTGCGTGCGCGGCAGGCTCAGCGTGTTCTCGGGCGTGAATGCCACCGCGCAGACGATCAGCAGCGGCGCCAGCATGAAGGCGATGACGAGGGCGTTGAAGCCGAGCGCGATGGGGCCGTTTTTCGACATCGGGTTAGAGGCTGAAAGTTTTTCGAGCGTGGCCGAGCAGGCGTCTTCTGGCGTGATGAGCGGGCATGATCGAAAGGCTTTCAGCCTCTAGGGCCCCAGCGTCTTGCGGTAGGCGCCTTCGACGACGCGGTTGCAGCCCAGCATCAGGCCCAGGTTGGCCAGCAGCAGCACGAGCGAGATCGCCGCACCGAGCGGCCAGTTCAGCTCGTGCAGGTATTCGTCGTAGACGATCGTCGCCACCATCTTCAGCCGCCGCCCGCCCAGCAAGCCCGGGATCGCGAACGAGCTGGCGCTGAGCGCGAAGACGATCAGGCCGCCCGACAGAATGCCGGGCAGCACCTGCGGCAAGACCACCCGGCGCAGCGTCGTGAAGTGCGAAGCGCTCAGCGACAGCGCCGCGCTCTCGACCATCGGGTCGAGCTTTTGCAGCGAAGTCCAGACGGGGATCACCATGAACGGCAGCATCACGTGGACCAGGGCGATGACGACCGCCGTCTCGGTGTACAGCAGGCGCAAGGGCCCGATGCCGGCCAGCCCGAGCAACTGGTTGACGAGGCCTTCGCGGTTGAGCAGCATGCTCCAGCCGAACGCGCGCACCACGACCGAGACGAGCAGCGGCGCCAGCACCACCAGCAGCAGGATCGAACGCCAGGGCTGCGTCATGCGGCTCAGCACATAGGCCTCGGGCGCGCCGACGACGATGCAGATCAGCGTCGTCAACGCGGCGATGCGCAAGGTGCGCCAGAAGATGCCGAGGTAGTACTCGTCGCTGAACACGTGGGCGTAGTGGCTCAGCGTGTAGATGTCCTTGACGCCGGTGGCCGGGTCGAAGACCTTGAACGACAGCAGCGCGGTCAAGGCCAGCGGCAGCAACAGCAGGCCGCTGAGCAGCAGCAGTGCCGGTGTCGACAGCAGCCAAGGCGTGCGCCGCATTGCCAGGCTCACGCGGCTGCCTCGTCCAGCACACGCATCAGCGCCGGCTGCCATGCGATGCCGGCCGCATGGCCTTCGTCGAAGGGCTGCGTGCCGTCGTTCGGCCGCACGACGAGCAGCGCGCCGAGCGCGGTGTCGACGCGGTACAGCCACTCGCTGCCGAGGAAAAAACGTTCGCGAACGATGCCATCCAGCTGGCCGGTGCCGGGCGCCACCAGCATCAGCTTCTCGGGCCGGATGCCGAGCAGCACGTCACCGCCGACGGCGGCGGTGCAGCCGGCGACCTCGACCGCCAGCGGCCCCAGATCGACCTGCCGGCCGGCGCCGCTGCCGCCATCGACGACGCTGCCGCGCAGCACGTTCGCCTTGCCGACGAAGCTGGAGATGAAGCGGTTCTGCGGGTGCTCGTACAGGCGCTGCGGCGCGTCGATCTGGGTGATGCGGCCGGCCTCCATGACGACCACACGGTCGCTGATCGACAGTGCCTCGGTCTGGTCGTGGGTGACCATCACGGTGGTCGTGCCGACCTTGCGCTGGATCTGGCGCAGCTCGAACTGCATCTCTTCGCGCAGCTTGGCGTCGAGGTTGGACAGCGGCTCGTCGAGCAGCAGCACCGGCGGCGCTATGACCAGCGCCCGCGCCAGCGCAACCCGCTGGCGCTGGCCGCCCGACAGTTCACGCGGGTAGCGGCCGGCGTGCGCATCGAGATGAACCAGCGCCAGCACCGCGCCGACCCGCTCTTGCCGTTCGGCCTTCGGCAGACGGCGCATCTCGAGGCCGAAGGCGACGTTGTCGGCCACCGTCATGTGGGGAAAGAGCGCGTAGCTCTGGAACACGATGCCCAGGCCGCGGCTGTTCGGCGGCGCATGGGTGATGTCGCGGCCATCGAGCACGATGCTGCCGCTGCTGGGTTCGACGAAGCCCGCGATCATCTGCAAGGTGGTCGTCTTGCCGCATCCCGAGGGGCCGAGCAGGGAGACGAACTCACCCTTGTCGACGGCCAGATTCAGCTCGCGCACGGCGTGGGTGCTGCCGTAGGACTTGGCGAGATCCGTGAGCGTCAAGAACGGCATCGGCGACCTTCGTGCGAGTGATTTCACTATAGGGTGCACGACAGTCCATCGTCAACCATTGATTCCAATTGGCGATACTATTGATCGAATCATTCCGAGCACCGGAATCTCTACCGAAGCGTGAAGCCATGAGTTCCGTTGAACCGAATACCGATGGCGATGAGCTCGCGGGTGAGGCAGCCGGGCCGGCCCCTGGCAGCGTGCAGCGCGCCTTCGCGCTGCTGCGCGCATTGAGCGACGCGCCGCCGGCCGGCGCGCGGGTCACGGCGCTGGCCAGGTCGGTCGGCATGACGCAGGCGACAGCGCACCGGCTGCTGCAATCGCTGATCGCCGAAGGCATGGTCGAGCAGCACCCGCGTTCGCGGCTGTACCGCCTGGGGCTGGACTTCTTCGCGCTGGCCGCGCGCGCGGGCAACCCGATGGACCTGCGCAGCCTGTGCCGGCCGGCCCTGCTGCGGCTGTGCGCGAGCCTGGGCGACACCATCTTCCTGCTCGTGCGCAGCGGCTTCGACGCGCTGTGCCTGGACCGCAGCGAAGGCCCGTTCCCGATCCGTTCTTTCACCGGCGACATCGGCGGGCGCGTCGTGCTCGGCATCGGCCAGGGCAGCCTGGCGATCCTGGCCTTCCTGCCCGAGGCCGAGCGCGAGGAAGTCATCCGCTACAACCTGCCGCGTGTGCGCGAGTTCGGCGTGCTCGACGAGGTCTACCTGCGGACCGAGATCGAACGAACGCGCCAGCTCGGCTATGCAGACCACCACACGGGGCTGCTCGAAGGCATGGCCGGCGTGGCGGTGCCCATCCTCGACCGCGAAGGCCGCGGTGTGGCCGCGCTCAGCGTCGGCACGACCGTGGGCCGCTTGAATGCGGACCGGCTGCCGACGGTGGTCGAACTGCTGCGGCGTGAGGCCAGCGCGATCGGGCCGTTGCTGCATCCGTTCGACGTGACCTTGCGGCGGCCGTCGCTGGGCGTGGGCCGCTCGGGGGCGCCTCGAGCCTGAGTGGCACGCTGGAGTGAGGTTGAAGGCAAGCTGGCGTTGATGCGGGCTCGCTCACGCGGCCCGGGTAGGACGAGCACGTCGCAGTCAAGCGGCATGCCCAGCCTCCGCCAGCACCCGCTGGATCGCGCGCACGATGCCGCGATAGCCGGTGCAGCGGCACAGGTTGCCCGCCAGTTCGAACCGAATTCGCGCCTCGTCGGCCCACGGCAGCCGACGAACGATGTCGTGCGCGGTGATCAGCATGCCGGGCGTGCAGTAGCCGCACTGCAGCGCGTGCTCGGCGGAGAAGGCCTCGCGCAGGCGGGCCATCAGCGGGTCATCGTCGAAGCCTTCGATCGTGCGAATCGGCCGGCCTTCGCAGGCTGCCGCGAAGGTGATGCACGAACGCGCCGGCGCACCGTCGATCTGCACCGTGCAGGCACCGCAGACGCCGTGCTCGCAGCCGAGGTGGGTGCCGGTCAGGCCGAGTTGCTCGCGCAGATGGTCGGCCAGCGAGCATCGCCCTTCGGCTTCGGCGCGCCGGTCGCGGCCGTTGACGTGCAAGCTGATGAGCGTCATGTGCCGAAGGCGTCGAGGTCGGCCAGTGCGCGGCGCAGCATCGCGGTGTGCAACTCGCGCGCGTAGGCCTCGGTGATGCCGATCTCGTCGAGCACGCGGGCGACGCCGCGGCTGTGGCGCAAGGCGTCGACGGCGGGCTGTCCGTCCACTACATGCGGCATGCGGTCGGGTGCCCCCAGCACCGCGCGCATGACGCCGCGCGCCGGGTCGACCCAGCAGCCGGCGATGGCCTGCGCGAACTCACCCGGCTTGCGGCACAGCTTGCGATAAGCCCAGCGCGCGCCGGCCGAGAAACGCGGCACTTCGACGGCCGCGAGCAACTCGTCATGCCGGATCACCGTGCCGAGCGGGCCGACGAAGAACTGCGCAGCGCCGACGCGCCGCTCGCCCGCAGCGGCGAGCAACAGCAGGCGGGCATCGAGCAGCCGCATCGTGCTGACCCAGTCGGCCGCCGGGTCGGCATGGGCCAGGCTGCCGCCGATCGTGCCGCGGTTGCGCACCGCGCGGTAGGCGATGCCGCCGGCCACCGCGGGCAGCAGGCCGCGCGTCACGTCGGGCAGCTCGCCGTCTTCGATGCGCGCGTGCGTGACCGCGGCGCCGATGCGCAGCATGTCGTCGTTCAAGCTCACTTCGCGCAGCGCCTCGATCCGGCTCAGATCGATCAACTGCGAGGGCTGCGCCAGCCGCAGGTTCAGCATCGGCCCGAGCGACTGCGTGCCGCCGCACGGCCAGGCCCGGCCGTCGCCGGCGGCCAGCAGCGCCAGCGCCTGCGCGGTGTCGCGGCAGCCGATGAATTCGAACGGCGCCGGCTTCACGCCTGCACCTCCGCGCGGCGCAGCGCCTCCCGGATGCGCCGTGGCGATGCCGGGCATTCGGTGATCTCGACGCCCAATGCCGCCAGCGCATCGTTGATCGCGTTGACGATCGCCGCCGGCGGTGCTATCGCGCCGCCTTCGCCGATACCCTTCTGCCCGAACTCGGTATAGGGCGATGGGGTCTCGATGTGGTCCAGGCGCGCAGCGGGCACTTCGGTGGCGCCCGGCAGCAGGTAGTCGGCCAGGGTCGCCGCCATCGGCTGGCCGTCGCTGTCGTACGGCATCTCCTCAAACAGCGCCGTGCCTATGCCTTGCGCCAGCCCGCCGAGCACCTGCCCGTCGGCGACCATCGGGTTCAGCAGCACGCCGCCGTCTTCGCAGATCACGTAGTCGAGGATCTCGACGGTGCCCAGTTCGGTATCGACCGCCAGCGCGCAGGCGTGGGCCGCATAGCTGAAGGTGCCGGTGTCGCGCTGCGGTTTGTAGCCGACCGTCACTTCCAGGCCGGCCGGGTCGATGTTCGGCGGCAGACGCTGCGGTTGCCGGTACCAGGCGTGGGCGACTTCGGCCAAGCTCACCCGGCGGCCGCTGGCCGGACAGAGCACGCCGCCATCGCCCGCGATCAGCGACGCGGCCGGTGTTTCGAGCAACACCGCAGCGATCGCCAGCACACGCGCCCGCAATGCCTTGCAGGCGGTGGCGACGGCGCCGCCCGACATCACCGCGCAGCGCGAGCCCCAGGTGCCGGTGGAGTATGGCGACATCGCGGTGTCGCCATGCACCAGCCGCACGTTGGCCTCGTCGACGCCGAGAACGGTGCGCGCCACCTGGGCCAGCGTGGTCTCCAGGCTCTGGCCGTGCGAGTGGGCGCCGATGCGCATCTCCAGCACGCCGTCGGGCGTGAGCCGGGCGGCGCAGGCCTCGAAGCCGGGCACCATCGGAATGCCCCAGCCGTGGTAGACCGAAGTGCCGTGCGCCGCCTGTTCGCAATAGATCGAGTGGCCGACGCCGATGCGCCGCCCGTCGGCCTCGCCGCGGCGCTGGCGCTCGCGCCACTTCGGCAGGTCCAGGCCGGCGAGCGCGCGGCGCAGCGCCTGCGGGTAGTCGCCGGAGTCGAAGTGTTTGCCGGTGATGTTGTCGAACGGCATCTCGTGCGGCTGCACGAGGTTGGCCAGGCGCAACTCGTGCGGCTCGAGCCCGGCCGCCCGCGCCAGCGCATCGAGCGTCACTTCGAGTGCGAAGCAGACCCCCGTTCGGGCGACGCCGCGGTACGGCAGGATCGGCGGCTTGTTGGTCGCGACCGACCAGGTGCGGCAGTCGAAGGCGTCCATCTTGTACGGCCCGGGCAGGATCGAGCCGACCTGCGCTGCTTCCAGGCAGGCCGAGAACGGGTACGACGAATAGGCGCCGGAGTCGACCGTTGCGTCGCAATCGATGGCCAGCAGGCGGCCGCTGGTTTCGGCATACAGCGTGATGTCGTAGTCGTGCTCGCGGCAGTTGCTGTTGGCGGTGAGCTGCTCGTGGCGGTCTTCGAGCCAGCGCACCGGGCGCTTCAGCTTGATCGCCAGCCAGGCCAGGCAGATCTCTTCCGGCAGCAGGATGCCTTTGTAGCCGAAGCCGCCGCCGACGTCGGGCGAGATCACGCGGATCCGGCCCTGGTCCAGCCCCAGGCATTCGGAGAGGCCCGCACGGTTGATGTGCGGCATCTGCGCCGAGCTGTGCATCACCAGTTGTTCGAGCCGGCTGTCCCACTGGCAGACGACGCCGCGGCCTTCGAGCGGCGCCATGCTCTGGCGCGCGCTGCGGATGTGGCGGCGCACGACCAGCGGCGCGTTGGCCTTGATCGCTGCGAGCTCGCCCTTGACGTGGGTGTGCAGGAAGACGTTGTCGCCCCACTCGTCGTGGACCAGCGCCGGCGGCGTGGCGCTGCGCGCTTGCAGCATGTCGACGACCGCCGGCAGCTCATCGATCTCGACCACCACCGCCGCCGCCAGATCCTCGGCCAGCGCGCGGCTGGCCGCTACGCACAGGGCGATGTTCTCGCCGACCTGGCGCACCTTGCCGCGCGCCAGCGGCCACTGGTCGGATGGCTTGAAGCCGGGCAGGGCGGAGACGGCGCGGATCGGCTTCACGCCGTGCAGGTCGTCCATCGTGAAGACGCTGTCTTCGCCACCCGCGGGCTTGACGATCCGGCGCAGCACGCCATGCGCCACCGGCGAACGGACGAAGGCGACGTCGAGCAGACCCGGCACGCGGATGTCGCCGACGAACTGGCCGCGGCCGCTGAGAAAGCGTGCGTCTTCCTTGCGCCGCAATGACGCGCCGACGCCGCCTCCGTTCATGCCGCTTGCACCACCGGCAGGATGGCCGCATCAGCATCGAAACGCACGCCGTCGCGCAGGCAGAACGCCGGCCGCAGCAGCCGCTCGCCGGTGAGCTGCGTGCCTTCGTTGTCGCGCAACGCCCAGCGGCCGCGTTCGTCGTGCAGCACCGAGATGTCGGCCGGGTTGCCGACCGCCAGGCTGCCCAGTTCACGCGGCAGGCCGAACACGTCGACGACGTTGCAGGTCACCATGCGCACCACCTGTTCCAGCGGCAGCCCGAGTGCGAGCATCGCGGTCATCGCCGAAGCCAGCGAGAAGCGTTGCTGGCCGAAGAACATGTGGTCCTTGTCCGAATGCTCGGCGGGGGTGCCGGCGGGCGCCGGTACCGCGGTGTTGTAGCCGTGCATGTCGGCGCCCAGCGTGTGCGGCACGATGCCGGCATCGAGTGCGATGCGCGCCATCCGGTAGCTGAAGTGCGAGCCGTGGCCGACGTCGACCTTCAGGCCGCGCGCCAGCGCTTCGCGAACGATGGGGTGCACGCGGCCCTGCCGGTCGACGAAGCCGCCCGGGTGGCGCGTGAACGGGTGGGCCAGGATGTCGCCGGCCTTCAGCAGCGGCACCACGTCGGCCAGGATCGTGTCGGCGTCGACACTGTTGCTGCCTTCGTCCGGCAGCGGCCAGAGCTGGCCGAAGTGGATGTACAGCGGCAAACCGGCGGTCCCCGCGATGTCGGCCGCCTTGCGCATCACGGCTGTGCCCCAGCGCGCGAAGCCGCCCAGCTCGGCATGCGCCTTGAAGCCCTTGACGATGTCGAGGTTGGCGCGCGCCGCCTTCACCGTCGCTTCGACATCGACGCAGTCGGGCTTGTACAGCGACGGGTAGTAGTGCCCTTCCATGCCGCCGACGAGATACGCCGACAGGTAGGCGAAGACCCGCGTCTGCTTGCGTCTAACGACGTATTCGCGGAAGGCCGGCAAGGTCATGCAGGACGGCCCGCCCTGGTCGATCAGCGTGGTCACGCCGGACTGCACGCCGCAGAGGTCGGCGTCCATGCCGAAGCGGCCGGTCACGTGCTGGAAGACGTGCGCGTGGCTGTCGATCATGCCGGGGATGACGAGTTGGCCGGTGACATCGAAGCGCTCGCGAGCCGGCGCCGGCGTGCCACCCGGCACGCTGGGCAGGATGGCGGCGATGCGGCCGTCGCGCACCCCCACGTCGTAGGCGCCATCGAGTCCCTGCGCCGGGTCGACCAGGTGCCCGCCGGCGAGCAGGGTGTCGAAGGCTTCGTCGTGCGCCGTTTCGCCCACTGTCTCGTGCACCACGCGGTGCACTACTTCGACGCTTTGCGCCACACGCTTCGCCGCCCGGGTTGCCATCTTGGTTCGCCTCTGCACGCCAATCGGGATTCCACTCGAAACACCGGACATCCGGTGCACCGTGGTGCAAGGCGTGTGCCGCGCCGCGCCGGCGAAGGTGCTTCGCTGGCACAGCTATTGCGTACCCGACGGCTCGCGATGAGCACCTACGCCGAAGGCCTGCAAGCACGCTTTGCCGACACCGCCGCAGACGGCGAAGGCGCCGAAGAGTTGCCGTTCGTGCAGGCCGCTTTGGCGCGCAAGACCGTGCGCCGCTACACCGAGCGGATGCCGGCGCCGGCGCTGCTCGACGGGCTGATCGCCAGCGCGCTGAGCGCATCGAGCAAGTCCGACTTCCAGCAGGCTTCGATCCTGCGCGTCGTCGATTCGGCCGTGCGTTCGGCTATCGGCGCCTTGTTTCCGGCGATGCCGTGGATCGCCGCCGCGCCGGTGTTCTTCGTCTTCCTCGGCGATGCGCGCCGGCTCGAACGCATCGGCGCGATGCGCGGCAAGCCGGTCGCCAACGGCACGCTCGAAGGCTTCTTCAATGCCGCCGTCGATGCCGCGCTGGTGATGCAGACCTTCATCCTGGCCGCCGAATCGGCCGGCCTCGGCTGCTGCCCGATCAGCGTGATCCGCAACCGCATCGACGAGATCGCGCCGCTGCTCGGCCTGCCCGACCAGGTGTTCCCGGTCGCCGGCCTGTGCGTCGGCTACCCGGCCGATGCAGGCCATGTCAGCCTGCGCCTGCCACGTGCCGTCACCTTGCACACCGACCGCTACGACGACGCGAACCTGGCCGCCATGATCGACCGCTACGACCAGACCCGCCACGCCCGCCATGCGCTGGCCCGCGAGCAGCAGCGCTCGACCGCGAAGTTCGGCGTTGCCGACTTCTACGGCTGGTCGGAAGACAAGGCGCGCCAGGCGGCCGAGCCCGAAGGCGCGGCCTTCCCGGTCTACCTGCGCGCGCACGGCTTCAGTTTCTGAAAACCACCGAGGAGCCTCACGATGCCACGTATCACCACGACGACCCGCCGCGGCCTGCTTGCCGCACTGTTGCTGCCGCTGGCCCTGTGGACCGCCGGCGCCCACGGCGCAACCTTGGAAGAGATCAAGAAGCGCGGCTACATGATCGTCGCCACCGAAGACGACTTCAGGCCCTTCGAATTCGTCAAGGACGGCAAGCCGACCGGCTTCGACAACGAGATGGTCGAAGCGCTGAAGAAGTACGCGCCGTTCGAGGTTCGGCAGGAGATCCTGCCGTGGACCGGCATCCTGGCCGGTGTCGCCACCGGCAAATACGACATCGCGATCACGGCCGCCATCATCACCAAAGAACGCGCGCAGTCGCTCGACTTCACGAGCCCGATCGCCGATGCCACGCACTACTACGTCAAGCGCAAGGCCGATGCGTCGATCAAGACGATCAAGGACCTGAACGGCAAGACGGTTGGCGCACAAGCCGGCAGCGCGTTGCTCGCCCGCCTGCCCGAACTGAAGGGCATGATCGAAAAAGAGGGCGGCAAGATGGGCAAGATCGTCGAGTACACCTCGTACCCGGAGGCCTACCAGGACTTGGCGCTGGGCCGCACCGACTACGTCGTCAACACCATCATCAACCTGAAGACATTGGTCGCCGAGAAGCCCGCGGTGTTCGAGCTCGGCCTGCCGGTGTCGGGCAAGTCGTACCCGGCATGGGCGATCAAGAAGGGCAATGCCGACCTGCTGGCCTACATGAACGAGTTCCTCGCCAAGCAGAAGGCCAACGGCACGATGCCGGCACTGCAGAAGAAGTGGTTCGGCGAAGCCTTCAACCTGCCGGTGTCGTTCACGCCCGAGTTCTGATCCTCGAATGAGCACGGCCGACGTGCTGGCCATCTTCGGCGGCGCGCTGACCACGCTGCTGCTGTCGGCGGCCGGCATCGCCCTCGGCCTGCCGATCGGCCTGGGGCTGGCGCTGCTGCGCTGGGCGCGGGTGCCGCTGGCCGGGCGCGCGGCCGCCGTCTACGTGAGCCTGCTGCGCGCGACCCCGCTGGTCACCTTGGTGTTGCTGCTGTTCTTCGCGCTGCCGAACGTGGGCATCGCGGTCGGCCCGATAGCGGCCGGCGTGCTGGCGCTGACGATGAACACGTCGGCCTTCAACTGCGAGGTCTGGCGCGCGTCGCTGATGGACTTTCCGAAAGAGCAGATCGAAGCCGCCAAGTCGGTCGGCATGCGGCGCGCCTTGCGCTTTCGCCGCATCGTGATGCCGCAGATCGTGCGCACCAGCCTGCCGGGCTTGATCAACGAGATGTCGCTGTTGATCAAAGTGACGCCGGTGCTGGCGGTGGTCGGCGTGGTCGACATCACGCGCGCCGCGGTGCGCATCGGCGCCGAGACCTACGAGCCGCTGCCGCCGTTCTTCGTCGCGATCGCGATCTACGTGCCGATCGTCTTCGCCCTGGTCAGCCTGCAGCGCTGGATCGAGCGCCGGCAGGCGATCCCGACATGATCAACGGCTTCGGCATTGTCTGGGCCGAGCGCGGCCTGATGCTCGCGGGCCTGGCGAATACGCTGCTGCTGTCGGTGCTGGCCGGCATCTGCGCGCTGTTGCTCGGCGCCTTGCTGACGCCGCTGCTGATGCACCGCGCCAAGCCGGTGGCGCGCTCGGTGCGGGTCTTCGTCGACGCCGCGCGCTGCACGCCGTTCCTGCTCTTCGCCTACATGGTCTACTACGGCCTGCCGTCGCTGGGCCTGCGCTTCGACAACTGGAGCGCGGGGCTGTCGGCGCTGATCGTCTACCACACCGCCTACATGGCCGAGATCCTGCGCGGCGCCTGGGCGGCGCAGCCGCGGGCGCCGATCGAAGCCGGCCAGGCCTTCGGCTACCACGGCCTGGCGCTGTTTCGCCGCATCGTGCTGCCGCCGCTGGCGCTGGCGTCGGCGCCGGTGGTCGGCAACCAGCTGATCCAGATCATCAAGGACAGCGCCTTCCTGACCATCATCGCGCTGCCCGAGTTGACCCACGCCGCGAGCTCGATCCAGTCGCGCCACTTCGTGCCGTTCGCGGCCTTCATCACCGCCGTGCTGTTGTACTGGGCGCTGTGCCTGGTGGTCGAAGCCGGCGTCTCGACGGTCGGCCGGATGGCCGAGGCGCGCCGGTGAACATGAACGACATCAGCGACATGAGCGACATGAGCCAGTGTCGGCAGGTCCTGAGCGTCAGCGGCTTGAGCAAACGCTTCGGCAGCCTGCAGGTGCTGGACGGCATCGGCTTCAGCGTCGCGCGCGGCGAGACGGTGTGCCTGCTCGGCCCATCGGGATCGGGCAAGTCGACGCTGCTGCGTTGCATCAACTGGCTCGAGCGGCCCGACAGCGGCCACGTGCTGCTCGACGGCCGACAGATCGGCGTCTCCAGCGGCGGCGTCGTGATGAACGACCGCGAACTGGCCTTGATGCGCACCCGCATCGGCATGGTCTTCCAGCACTTCGCGCTGTGGCCGCACCTGAGCGTGCTGCAGAACGTGGTCGAAGCCCCGCTGCACGTGCAACGCCGGCCGAAGGGCGAAGTGATGGCCGAGGCCGAAGCGCTGCTGCGCCGGGTCGGCCTGTTCGACAAGCGCGACGTTTTTCCGGCGCGGCTGTCGGGCGGCCAGAAGCAGCGCGTCGGCATCGCCCGCGCGCTGGCGATGAAGCCGGCGCTGCTGCTGTTCGACGAGCCGACCAGCGCGCTCGACCCCGAACTCGTCGGCGAGGTGCTGGCCGTCATGCGCGACCTGGCGCGCGAAGGCATGACGATGGTCGTCGTCACCCACGAGATGGCCTTTGCCCGCGAAGCGGCCAGCCGGGTGATCTTCATCGACCGCGGCGTGATCGTCGAAACCGGCCACCCCGAGGCTTTTTTCTCGGCGCCGAGCACCGAGCGCGCGCGCCAGTTCCTGCTGCGCTACGCTGGCGCCGGCCTTCCCAACGCTGCCCCCGTGCCCACCCCACCATGACACCGATCTTCCACCTGCTCGCCGGCGCACCGAACCCGGTCGGCCCCTACAGCCACGCGGTCGAGGCCGGCGGCTTCGTCTTCGTGACCGGCCAGCTCGCCACCGACCCCGACGACGACAGCCTGCCGGTGCCCGACGGCATCGAAGCCCAGACCGTGAAGGTGATGGATAACCTGAAACGTGTGTTGACTGGCATCGGCCTCGGCTTCGAGCATGTGGTCTGCGTGCGCATCTTCCTGACCGCGTTCGAGCGCGACTACGCGGCGATGAACAAGCTCTACGTGAGCTACTTCGCCGGCGACAGGCGCCCGGCGCGAACGACCGTCGGCGTGACGCACCTGGCGCGCGGCGGCATCGTCGAGATCGACATGATTGCCGTCCGCACATGAGCCCGCCGGGCCGCCCCAAGGGCGAATACCGGAGTGCGCAGCACGAAGGTTCACCAGTGACAACGCACCATCTGCGCGCCAGCGTCGAAACCTGCCACTGGGGCTTGTTCGACGCCGCGCTGCCGCCGGTGCTGCACATAGCGAGCGGCGACCGCCTGACGGTCGACTGCGTCAGCGGCGGGCCCGACGTGCTGCCGCCGGCCGGCTTCCACGTGCCGCCCGAGCTGCACGAGATCCACGCGCGCAGTGTGCGCAGCCTGCCGGGCCACATCCTCACCGGGCCGGTCTTCGTCGAAGGCGCCGAGCCGGGCGACACGCTCGAAGTGCGCATCCTCGACGTGCGGCTGCGCCAGGACTGGGGCTACAACGTCATCCGGCCGCTGGCCGGCACCTTGCCGGCCGAGTTCGACGCGCACCGGCTCATCAACATCCCGCTCGACGCCGAGCGTTTGACCGGCCGCCTGCCGTGGGGGCTGGACCTGCCGCTGCACCCGTTCTTCGGCATCCTCGGCGTCGCGCCGCCGGCGCATTGGGGGCGCATCAGCACCATCATTCCGCGCGCCCACGGCGGCAACCTCGACAACAAGGAACTGCGCCCGGGGAGTTCACTGCTGCTGCCGGTGCACGTGCCCGGCGCGCTGTTCTCGTGCGGCGACGGGCATGCGGCGCAAGGCGATGGCGAGGTCTGCACGACCGCGATCGAAACCGCGCTGCAAGGCACGTTCGAGCTGGTGGTGCACAAGCGCACCGGGCTGCTCCAGCCGCGTGCCGAAACGCCGACCCACCTGATCACGATGGGCATGGACCCCGACCTGGACCAGTGCCTGGCGATCGCGTTGCGCGAGATGATCGCGCTGCTCGGCGAACACGGCCTGTCGCGCGAGGATGCCTACACGCTGTGCAGCCTGGCGGTCGACTTCCGCATCACGCAGACGGTGAACGTCAGCCGCGGTGTGCATGCGATGCTGCCGAAGGCGCTGTTGCGTTGACGGTATGGCCAGCGAATTCGAAACCCTGACCCCACTCGCCCGCGGCGCCGTGCCGGCAAGCTCGACGCCGTTCGCGCCCGCCCTCGTGCTGTGGGAAGAGCCGCTGCCCGGCGGCGCGCACTGGTCCGGCCTGCTGCGCCGGGGCAACAGCCTGCGGCTGATCGACATCGAAGGCCGGGCCAACGTGTCGGCGCTGTTCTTCAACTACGAAGACCGCAGCGAACGCTACAACATGCCCGATACGCTGAAGGCGCAGCGCACGGCCTTCCTCACGCGCGGCCACGTCTGCTACTCCGACATGGGCCGCGTGCTGTGCTCGATTCCCGAAGACACCTGCGGCTGGCACGACACGTTCTGCGGCGTGCTCGATGCCGAGCGCACCGCCGCCAAGTACGGCGTCGCGCGTTACCAGGAGCAGCGCAATGCGATGGTCCGCAACGGCATGGACGCCTTCCTCGTCGAACTCGGCAAATTCGGTTTGGGCAAGCGCGACGTGGTGGCCAACGTCAACTTCTTCAGCAAGGCCGCGCCCGATGCCGCCGGCGCGCTGCAATTCGATACCGCGCACCGCGCGCCAGGGCAGTTCGTCGACCTGCGTTTCGAGATGAACGTGCTGGTCGTGCTGTCGGCCACGCCGCACCCGTTCGACCCGGCGCCGCGCTACGACCCGCCGCCGGTGTCGCTGACCGCGTGGCGCTCGGGCACCGCCGGGGCCGTCGACCTGTGCCGAAACGCCTGCCCCGAGAACGAGCGCGGCTTCATCAACACCGAACGCTGGTTCCTGTGATGGCCTCGAGCATCGTCGAAAGCACCCTCGACCCGGCCCACGCCGTCATCGACGAAACCGTGCCGGCCGGCGAGCCGTGGATGAAGCGCCTGCGCCGCGGCCAGGTCCTGCGCATCGTCGACCTCGAAGGCAACCAGGCCGTCGACACGCTGTTCTACAACGCCGACGATCCGCTCGAACGCTACAGCCTCACGCAGACCATCCAGGCCCAGGGCGCGCTGTACCTCGGCGCCGGCTCGCGAGTCATGTCCAGCGAAGGCCGGCCGCTGCTGACGATCGTGGCCGACACCTGCGGCCGCCACGACACGCTGGGCGGTGCCTGCGCCTGCGAAAGCAACATGGTTCGCTACGCGCTCGAGAAGCGCTACATGCACTGCTGCCGCGACAGCTTCGTGCTCGCCGTCGCGCGCGACGATCAGGGCTTGGGCAAACGCGACATCGTCTCCAACATCAACTTCTTCATGAACGTGCCGGTCTCGCCGGACGGCCGGCTGAGCTTCGAAGACGGCATCTCGGCGCCCGGCAAGTACGTCGAGATGCGCGCCGAGATGGACGTGACGGTGCTCGTCTCGAACTGCCCGCAGCTCAACAACCCCTGCAACGGCTACAACCCGACGCCGGTGCGCATGCTGGTGTGGAACCCGAGCTGAGGCTCAGCGCGTCAGCATGCGCCCCGCGCGCGCCAGCACCACCGGCTCGCCTCCGCCCGCATAAGCCAGGCTGCCATTGACGTAGACCGCCGTGATGCCGCGGCTGGCGCTGATCGGCTGGTCATAGGTGGCGGTGTCGGCGATGCGCTCTGGGTCGAAGACCACCACGTCAGCCATCGCGCCGACCTTCAGCACGCCGCGTTCGGCGATGCGGAAATTGCGCGCCGTCAGGCCGGTCATCTTGTGCACCGCCTGTTCCAGCGTGAACAGCCGCCGCTCGCGCCAGTAGCGCGCGAAGACACGCGGGAACGCGCCCCACAGCCGCGGGTGCGGGTGGCGGTCGTGCGGCAAGCCGTCGGAGCCGATCATCGTCAGCGGATGGGCGATCACGCGCTCGACGTCTTCCTCGCTCATCTGGAAGTAGCAGGCGCCGCCCGGCTGCAGGCGGCGGCAGGCGGTCTTCTGGTCGACGCCCCATTCTTCGGCGATGGCAGCCAGCATGCGGCCGCCGTATTCGGGGTGGCTGTCGCTCCAGGTCAGCATGACGTCGATGACGCCGTCGACCAGGTCTTCGCGCAGCACGGTCGAGCCGGCCACGTACGGATAGACGTCGAGCGCGATCGGCTGCCGCGCGGCCAACGCTTCGACCAGCGGCAGCGTCTCCCGCGTGCGCCCCCAGTTGGCCGGGCCGGCGCATTTGTGGTGCGAGATCACCAGCGGCAACCCGGCCTCGAAAGCCGTGTCGCCGGCTTCGTGGATCGCCTCGATGATCTGCGCCATCTCGCTGCGCAGATGGGTCGCGTAGATGCCGCCGTGGCGCGCGGCGATTCGGGCCAGGTCGGTCACTTCGCCGGCCGGGGCGGCGAAGGCCTCGGCGTAGAACAGGCCCGACGAGAGACCGTGCGCGCCGTCGTCCATGCAGGCTTCGAGCAGCGCGGCCATCTGCGAGCGTTCGTCGGCGCTGGCCGGCTGCGTGATGTCCTTCAGCGCGGCGAAACGCAAGCTCGTGTGCCCCACCAGCGCGGCGACGTTGAGCGCCGGCTGCGCGGCCATCACGGCTTCCTGGTAGAGCCGCATCGTCGGGTAGCGGAACGACGCCGCGCCGAGCAGGTTCAGCGGCGGCAAGGCCTGGTCGGTGACGAAGGGCGCCAGCGAAATGCCGCAGTTGCCGGTGATCACCGTCGTGATGCCCTGCGAGATCTTCGGCAGGCAGGCCGGGTCGCGCAACACGATCGCATCGTCGTGGGTGTGGGCGTCGATGAAGCCGGGCGCGATGACCTGGCCACGGCAGTCGAGCACGTCGATGTCGACCACGCTCAGATCGTCGGGCAGGCGCCGGCGCAGGCCTTCGCCGAGGCGGGCGATGCGCTCATCAATCAGCAGCACGTCGCCCGGCCACGAAGGCCCGCCCGAGCCGTCGACGACCAGGCCGCCTTCGAGCAGCGTGGCCTTCATTCGGCGCCCGCCTCGGCCCTGGGTGCGCCGACGCCGCCGCCGTCCCAGCTTTGCAGCGGATGCGTGCGCACGTCGATGCCGTGCCGCTGCAGCGCCGCGCGCACGCTGCGCAGGCGCTGCACGGCCGGGTCGCCGCGCCGCTGGGCGACCAATACGGTGAGGATCTCGATGACGGTCAGGTGCGTCAGGTAGGCGTCGATGCCGACGTGCATCACCGCATCGTCGGGCACGCTCAAGGCCAGCAGCATGTCGGCGCGCGCCGCCAGCGGGGTGCCGGGGCGCGTCAGCGCAACCGCGCGCGCGCCCTGCGCGCGGGCGATGTCGACCGCATCCAGCAGCGAAGGCATGCCGCCGACATGCGAGATCGCGATCACCACGCCTTGCGGGCTCTGGGCGCCGGCGGCGACCTGCTGCAGGTGGTAGTCGGACCACGCGTTCGCCGACAGCCCGAGGCGGAACAAGCGCGCCTGCAGGTCGACGGCCATGAACCAGGAGGTCGCGCCGGCGCCGTAGACGTCGACATGCCGCGCCGCGGCGATGGCGCTGGCCGCGGCGTCGAGCGCGGCCATGTCGAGCTGCGTGCGCACGCCCGCCACCGACGCCGCGGCGCTGCGCGAGATCTTGGCGACGACCTCGTCGGCGCTGTCTTCGATGTTGACCCGGCGGTGCAGCGGCGAGCCGCCGAGCGCCAGCGCATGGGCCAGCGCGAGCTTGAACTCGCGCAGCCCCGGGAAGCCGAGGTCGCGACAGGTGCGCATGATCGTCGGGACCGAACTGCCGGCGCGGGCGGCCAGCGACTCGAAGCTTTCGGCGAGCACGCGGTCGGGGTCTTCGAGGATCAGGTCGAGGATCGCACGCCGCGCCGCCGGCGCCTCGGCGCGGATCCGTGCGACCCTTTCCAGCAGGCCATTGCTCATCGAATCAATCTCAAAAGTGCATGACCACCGCATCGCTGACGCGGTAGTCGTTTTCGACCAGCGGCATCCAGTGCCATTTGTCGAACGTGGTGCAGGGGTGCGAAATGCCGAGGCCGATGCGGTCGCCGACCGCGGGTGCGGCGGCTTCATCGTCGGCGTGCCAGCGCAGGTAGGCGTGCTGGTCGTTGAGGCCGCTGATCTGCCAGCCCGGCGGCACCGCGCTGGTGATGAGCGCACCGCGCACCGCGTGGGCGATCGGCACCGGCAGCGCGAGGTCGAACGAGAGGTCGCGCTTGCCGACCGCCAGGATCGCCAGCCCCGGCTCCGGCCGCGACTGGACCAGCGCCCAGACCTCCATCGCCGGGCGCAGGCTGTCGCCGCAGGCGCAGCCGATGCGCGACTCGACGACATCGAGCATTCGTTTGTAGAAGCCATGGTCGTGGGTCACGTAGCAGCCGGATCGCAACAGGCCGCGCACCGGGCGGCCCAGGCTCGGCTTCAGGCGGCCGGCGACGAGGTCGAAGATGGCCGATCCGCCGGCCGAGACCAGCACCTCGTCGGTGTCGAAGAGGTCGTGGCCGTCGCAATGGCGGGCGATGGCTTCGACGCGGTCCATCAGCGCCTGCGCGTAGGGTGCATCGGCTTCGGTCGTGCCGGTCGCGCCGAGGCCTTCATAACACTCGATGCCGACCAGTTTGACCGCCACGCTGGCGTGCAGCCGCGCCGCCAACGCCACCGCTTGTTCGTGCGTGCGGCAGCCGCTGCGGCCGCCCGGCACGCCGATTTCGAGCATCACCTCGAACGGCAGGCTGCCGCCGTGCCGCAGCGCCCAGGCTTCGATCAGCGCCAGTTGCGCCGGCGAATCGACGAGGAACACGATCCGCAGATCGGCGTGCACGGCCAGCAGCGCCTGGATGCCGGCCAGGTCTGCATCGCCGAGCACCTGGTTGGCGATCAGCGTGCGGCGCGCGCCGGCCGCCACGCCGACGGCGAGCTGGGTCACGGTGGCGAAGGTCAGGCCCCAGGCGCCGGC
>Ga0307513_10002975_pt1 | contig 23106 bp, 25 predicted proteins | sample 15_EM_MG_FD_202174 | JGI IMG/M metagenome (GOLD analysis project Ga0307513, IMG submission 202174) | Populus trichocarpa ectomycorrhiza microbial communities from riparian zone in the Pacific Northwest, United States - 15_EM | ecosystem: Host-associated > Plants > Roots > Unclassified | place...
GCCGGAAGCAGGTCCGTGGCCGAGATCGCCGCCAGGGCGGACCCGGCTGCCACGGACGAGAGGAAGGTTCGGCGCGAGACCACCATGTCTGCCACCTAAGCGTCAGTGCGGAAGAGCGTGCTCAATAGACTGCCAGGACGCGACATCATTTCGCAACAAATCGGCAACTTCTTGTAAATTTCGATTTGCCCTCTCACGGGACTCTCCCGGCCGGATGAATCCGGGTCCCGCCAGATCGTTCTTGCCCAATAGTCTGTGCACAGATAGTCTGGATTCCGATCAACTCAGAGAGGGAATCTGACATGTGGACCACCGAATACCGCACCGAGACCGACGTCGACCCGCAGGCGCTCTGGACGTCGCTGCGCGACCTGCACTCCGGCATCCAGCTCAGCGAGAACAGCGACCGCTTCGAACTCCACGGTCCGTTCGAGGTGGGCACGGCCATCTCGGTGACCCCGCAGGGCCAGGACACGTTCCGGTCCACGATCGTCGAACTCGAACAGCCGCACCGCTACGCCGACCGCACCGAGTTCGGCGATCTCACCCTGCTGTTCCGGCACACCCTGACCCCGCTGGCCGACGGCGGAACGGCCATCACCCACCGGCTCGAGATCGACGGCCCGGGAGCGGAAACCGTTGCCCCGGAACTGGGTCCGCAGATCAGCGAGGACTTCCCGGCAGCGATGGCCGAGCTGATCGCCGCCGCCCGGCCGGCTCGCCGGGAGCAGAGCGACGCGCTGCGGTGACCCGGTTCACCGGTGGGCCCGGGGACAGCCCGGGTTTCCTGCTGTGGCGGATCACGCTGCGCTGGCAACGGGCCGTGGCCGAGGCACTGCGTCCGCTGGACCTCACCCACGTGCAGTTCGTCCTGCTGGCCAGCACCTGGTGGCTGAATCGGCAGGACCAGAAACCCAATCAGCTCGCGATCGCGACCCAGGCCGACACCGATGTCAAGATGACCTCCGAGATCCTGCGCAAGCTGGAGGACAAGGGCCTGCTCGTGCAGAGCACAGACCTGGCCGACCGACGGGCGAAGGCGGTCGTGGTCACCGCTGAGGGCTCGGCCCTGGCCGAGCGCGCGATCCGGGTGGTCGAACAGGTGGACGCCGACTTCTTCAGCGGTACCCCGGCCTCCCTGATCCCGTCCTTGCAACGTCTCGCCGGGATGCCCCTTCCTCCTGCAGATCCTGCAGAACGGGACAAATGAACGTAGCCTCGACCGGTCGAGGTAATCGAGGCGACTGCCGGGAGGAACGTGAGCACGTTCAGCGAGACAGCGCCGTCCTTACTGGCGAGTCGCTACCTGGTGGGCGGCGAACTCGGCCGGGGCGGGATGGCCATCGTCTATCGGGCCTGGGACAGCGTGCTGAATCGCGACGTCGCGGTGAAGATGCTCGCCAACCTGGTGATGGACGCCACCGCCCGGGCTCGGTTCGAGCTCGAAGGCGAAACCCTGGCCAAGCTCAACCACCCCGGGCTGACGATGCTCTTCGACGCCGGAACGCACGACGATCGGCCGTATCTGGTGATGGAACTCGTCCAGGGTGACACCCTGGCCGAGCTCTGCCGTCAGCGGCGGCTGACTCCGGGCGAGGTGGCGGCCATCGGCGCCCCGCTCGCCGACACGCTGCACTACGTGCACGGCTGCGGGATCGTGCACCGCGACATCAAGCCCAGCAATGTGCTGATCGGCACGGACCAGCGGGTCCGGCTGGCCGACTTCGGGATCGCCCGACTGCTCGACAGCGCCGTACGGCACACCGTCACCGGGGTCACCGTCGGTACCGCGGCCTATCTCGCACCGGAGCAGCTTCGCAGCGAGCCGGACACCAATGCCAGCGACATCTACGCCCTCGGCCTGGTCTTGCTGGAGGCGGCCAGCGGCACACCCGCCTTCCCCGGCGCGCCGCACGTCGCCGCCGTGGCGCGGCTGACCGATTCACCGGCGATCGACAACTCCTTGCCGGTGCCGCTGCGGACCCTGCTCAGCGCGATGACCACAGACCCACCGGCGAGTCGGCCGACAGCCGCCGAGGTCGGCATTCGGCTGCGAGAGATAGCCGTTGCGCTGGAGTCGGTCTCGGCGGCTGCGGGGGCAGGCAGGGCGGCGCCCGCAGAAACCGCCGGCACCACGGCCGAGCGCCTCACCGCGACCGGCAATACCGCACCGCAGCCCCCCGCACGGCACAGCCACCGTGACCGACTCCTCGTTGCGGCATGCGCCGTCGCGGCCATCACCGGGGCGCTGCTGCTCGCCTCGCCATGGGGTGACCAGCGCGAGTCGGCAGAGCCCCGGCTCACCACCCCCGCCAGCCAGGGACCGGCCTCGGACCGGCCGACGGGCGCGCCGTCCCACGCCCCGGCTGATGCCCGGACCGGCGCTGCTGCCGCACCGGCCCAGGAGACGAGCGCGGTCGCCGGCCCGATCGTCACGACCTCGGTGGCCGGGTCCTCGGCCGCCGGCACCCCCAGCCCGACGGCCACAGCCACGGCCACAGCCAAAGGGAAAGGGAAAGCCAACGCCCCCGGCCAGCTCAAGAAGAAGGACAAGACCTGAGCCCGGGTCACGGAGGGCCATCGGCACCGACTTCCGCTACCCAGTCCACAACCCAGGAGCCCGATGGCCACCGACTGGACCGTGACCTTCGACTGCGCGCACCCGGCCGCCCAGGCCGCGTTCTGGCAGCTGGCGCTCGGATACGTGCCCGCCTCGCCGCCGAAAGGCTTTGCCAGCTGGGAAGAATGGAACCAGCACTTCGGGATTCCGGAGGAGGAATGGGACGACGGCGCCTTCCTGGAAGACCCTGACGGGATCCGGCCGCGGATCTCCTTCCTCCGGGTGCCCGAGTCCAAGATCGCGAAGAACCGCGTCCACCTGGACATCCAGGCCGGCGGCGGGCGCAGCCAGCCTTTTGAGGTGCGCTGGCCGCGGGTGATGGCGCTCGTCGAGCAGCTGATCGCCGCCGGTGCCACGGTGGTACAGCAGGTCCCCGAGGACGGCACTCCCGACCATATGTTCATGCGCGACCCGGAGGGCAATGAGTTTTGCGTCCTGTGACAGTCGTATGACAAACAGGTCGTGACGAAGTGAGGGACACCATGGACCAGGAATTCACTGCGGTTTTGCAGAAGAGCCCGAGCAAGGGTGGCTGGACCTACCTGATCTGGTCAAAATCCGTGGAGTACTTCGGAACCCGGGGGCTGGTGAAGGTGCGCGGCACGATCGACGGCCAGCCGTTCACCAGCTCATTCATGGCCCTGGGGGACGGTACCCACAAGCTGCCGGTGAAGGCCGACCTGCGCCGGCGGATCGGTAAACAAGCCGGCGACACGGTCAGCGTTCACCTGCATGAACGGCTCACCGGCAGCTGACCGTCGTCCCGCTGGAGGCGGCGGGTTCCTGGCCTCCCGCCACGCGACTATCCTGATCGGGTGGCGCTGCACCGGTTGACCGACGTAGGCGTCCTGACCCAGCGCGCGCAAGTCTTTCTGGCCGAACACGGCCGCCAGGGGTCACATGCCCATCACGAGGTCGCGCGCGAATGGTACGAGTGCACGGATCTGGACGGCAGCGCGGTGCCGGGCCCGCCGGACGGCTTCGATCGGCTACAGCTGTTCATCGCGCAGTACGGCGGGATCTCGTTCTGCCAGGAACGTCCAGGCTGCAACGGAAAACACACGCAGCTCTACCGTTTTGACGAGGTCGTCCAATCGGGCTGGGCGCAGACCGAATCCGGTGGCTGGGTGGCCGAAGTCGGCGTTCTGGAGGGCTGGCCGTTGATGCTGGACTGGTCGACCGGGCGGATCGGGATCGACATCCACCAACCGGAAACCTGGATCGCGCACTCGCTGGTGAATCTGGTCGAATCGGCAGCGCTGGGGCAAAGCCTTTATCTCAGCGGCACTTGGCGAAAGGCCGCCCTGCGCGGGCGGGGACCGGGCTGGGGTGTCGGACCCGAGGCGCTGGAACAGCTGCAGGGCCAGGTGCCTGAGGTCGCCGAGGCATCCAGCCCGTGGAACCAATGGCTGATGGACGATGATGTCGCCGTGCACGGCTGGCAGGCCACCTACGAGCCGTCCCGGCGGGTAGCGGCCATGGCCTGGTACCGCACCCCGGCCGGACGCCGCCGAATCGAAGACGCGGCCGGCCCCCTGGCCCCGCAGTAGCGCACTCTCGCACCCGACGCAGTACGCACCCGACCCGACGCAGTAGCGCACCCCGCAACGGGCCGCCATTCAGGCACGCGCAACCCCGCGATGCGCCCCTTGGGAGGCCTCCCAATCCACTTACGCGTGCCTGAGTGGCGGCCCGAACGTCAAATATCTGCGGTTCGGCTTTTCCAAGGCATAGGTTCTGTGCATAGGGTGCCGTATCAACCCAAAGCGGAAGACAGTATCGATCACGAGGTCGACGTGAAAGCTTCCGAAAGGCCGATCGTGCTCGGCGGGTCCGCACCCGAAGGTCGAGAGCGGTTGGCGTCCTCGCCGGTGAGCCTCGCTCTGCTCGACCGGGAGTGCGTGATCGTTTCGGTGAACCGGGTCTGGGCAGACTTCGCCCGGGACAACGGCGGCGATCCGGCCCTCACCGGCGTCGGGATGTCCTACCTGGACGTTTGCGCCGCTGCCGGTGACGATCCGGTGGCCGGGCAGGTCGTCGATGCCCTGCAGTCGGCGGTCCGGGGAGGACTTCCTGCCCCGATGGCGTTCCGGATTCCCTGTCACGGCCCCGACCAGCAACGATGGTTCAACGAGTTGATCTCTTCACGATTCACCGATGACGGCGAGTGCGTCGGGGCGATGGTCACCCTGGAGCCGAGCGTCTGGGTCCACGAGGAGCCCAACGCGGCCATCGACGAGATGCTGGATCATGCCGTCGGTCGGCTCGTGGATGCCGAGAACCTGCTGGACGGCCTCTCTCAGCGGCTCGACGGGGAGGTCGACAAGCTCACGCTGACCGCCACCTTCGAGAACCTGGATGCGGTGATCCGCGACCTGCGTCCACGACATCAGTGGCGGCATCGGTAACCGAAGCGCCCTGCGCCTCCAGGCGAGCTGACCAGGATGCGCATGGCCACAATCTTCGCAAACCGCCCGCGCCGACTCGATCGACAGATCCGAAGTAGGTTGGAGGTCCGTGCTACAGGAACTGAGGTCCCGTGTCCGCCCTAACCGGCTCACCCGTTCGGCAGGAGGATTCCGGCCCTGAAGTGCTCTCCCAGGCACGTCGGCGACGCTCCTTCGCCGTGATCAGCCACCCCGACGCCGGGAAGACGACGCTGACCGAGGCACTCGCCCTGCACGGTGGGGCGATCAACGAGGCCGGTCACGTCAAGGGCAAGGCCGGCCGCCGCGGGGTGGTCTCGGACTGGCAGGAGATGGAGCGCGCCAGAGGGATCTCGATCTCCTCGGCGGCCCTGCAGTTCGAGCACCAGGGTCACGTCATCAACCTGGTCGACACCCCTGGTCACTCGGACTTCTCCGAGGACACCTACCGGGTGATGACCGCCGTCGACTGCGCAGTCATGCTGATCGACGCGGCGAAGGGGATGGAACGCCAGACCCGCAAGCTCTTCGAGGTCTGCAAGGCCCGAGGCCTGCCGGTGATCACGGTGATCAACAAGTGGGACCGGCCCGGACTCGCGGCGCTGGAACTGATGGACGAGATCGAGACCCGTACCGGCATGGTGCCGACCCCGCTCACCTGGCCGGTCGGCGACGCCGGGGACTTTCGCGGAGTGCTGGATCGGCGCACGGGCGGGTACATCACGTTCGCCCGGACCGCCGGTGGCGCGACCCGGGCAGCCCAGGAGTACGTGCCCGCCCCCGAGGCGCGTGAGCGCGAGGGTCTGGCCTGGGACACGGCGGTGGAGGAGGCCGACCTGCTCACCGCGACCGGTGCGGTCCATGACGACGAGACCTTCCTGGCCGGCGCGAGCACCCCGGTGCTGTTCACCTCCGCGGTGCTGAACTTCGGCATCGATCAGCTGCTGACCGTGCTGCTGGAGCACGCGCCGAGCCCCTCCCCCCGGCCGGACAGCTCGGGCGGGCTGCGTCCACTCCAGGCACCGTTCAGCGGGCAGGTCTTCAAGATCCAGGCCGGGATGGACCGTTCGCACCGCGACCGGGTGGCGTTCGTCCGGATCTGCTCCGGCGAGTTCGAGCGCGGAATGAGCGTGACCAATGCCCGGACCGGACGGTCCCTGGCCACCCGGTACGCGCAGCAGGTCTTCGGCTCCTCCCGGTCCGGGCTGGACGAGGGCTACCCCGGCGATGTGGTCGGCCTGATCAACGCGGCCGCGATCCGGGTCGGGGACACCCTCTACGCCGAGACACCGGTGATCTTCCCGCCGATCCCGAGCTTCGCCCCCGAACTGTTCGTTGTCGCCCGGTCCAAGGACATCAGCCGGTACAAGCAGTTTCAGCGGGGCATCGCCGAACTGGACGGCGAGGGCGTCGTCCAGGTGCTGCGCTCGGACCTGCGCGGTGACCAGGCGCCGGTGCTGGCGGCGGTGGGCCCGATGCAGTTCGAGGTGGTGCAGCACCGGATGAGCGCCGACTTCAATGCCGACGTCTCATTGGAACCGTTGCCCTACACCCTCGCGCACCGCACGGACGCCGCCTCGGCGGTCTTCCTCCAGCGCCAGCGCGATGTCGAGGTGCTCGCCCGCCCGGACGGCACCTTGCTCGCTCTCTTCACCGACCTGTGGCGGGTGCGCGGTGTGCAGCGCGAGCACCCGGAGATCACCCTCGAGCCGCTGGCCGCCGGCTCCGACGCGCTCTGAGGAACTTCGCAGCGGGTTGCCTGTCACGATCGGGTGATGGCCGGACATGAACCGGGTGTGGGGACTTCTACGAGCGACCCGAGCGAGCTCGATGATCGGTTCCGCGACCTGTACGCGGCGCAGCTGCGGGCGATCCTCGGCTACGCGCTGCGGCGGGTCCCGGCGCCCGAGGATGCGGCCGATGTGGTCGCCGAGACCTTCCTGATCGCCTGGCGGCGGCGCGCGGACGTACCGATGGGCGGCGAGGCGCGGCTCTGGCTCTACGGGGTGGCGCGCCGGGTGCTGGCCAATCACCTGCGCGGGGAGAGACGTCGCAGCCGACTCGGGGACCGGCTGCGCACCGAGCTCACGCACCAGGTGAGCGTTCCCGATCCGGCGGACGAGGTGGTGCAGGTCCGCGCGCTGCGGACGGCGATGGCCCGGCTCGAGCCGGCCGACCGCGAGGTGCTCGAGCTGACCGCCTGGGAAGAACTCGCGCCCCGGGAGATCGCGATGGCGCTGGACCTGTCGCCGGAGGTGGTCCGCACCCGGCTGTCCCGGGCCCGGACCCGGCTGCGCGAGCAGCTCGAGCACACCGGTCACGATCCCGATCGGGCAGGACATAAGCAGGGTGTCCGACCCGTACTCGTCCCGAAGGAGGACTCGTGAACGACCGTGAGCTCGACCGGCTCCTGCGTCAGGCCCAACCGCATACCGACGCCATGGTCGGCGCACTCGACCTCCGCCGGGGCGGGCAGGAACTCCTGGAGGAGATCGTGTCCACGCCCAGCACACCGCAATTCGACGTGACGAACCACGAGCCGGTGGAACTTCCCACTGCGGCGGCACCGGCCCCTCCTGGCCGAGGCCGGCGCGCGCTGGTCGCCGTGGCCGCCGCCGCGGCGTTCGCTGCTGCCATCGCCGGGCCGACGATCGCCTTCCGCGGCGGCAACGACGCGCTGACCCCCGGCGCGTATTCCGGTCAGGCTCGTGCCGTCGCGAGCAGCAACCCCCGGCTGCTGCTCGACGACCCGGACTGGAAGATCACACATGTCGACGAGTTCAGCGCCGACGTCGGCGAGATCGTGTTCTCCAACGGGGACCGCCGGCTCGAGGTGAACTGGTACGCGGCCGACACCTACCAGGATTACTACGACGACCGGCTGATGGTGAGCAAGCCGAAGCCGTTCGTCCTGCTCGGCCGCGAGGGTGCCCAGTTCACCTACAGCGCCAATGATTTCGCGGTGATGTTGCCAGTGAAGGGAAAGAATTTCCTGGAGATCCGCGGCGGCGTCGGCGACAGTGCCGCCTTCGCCGCGGTGCTGGCGCAGCTGAAGCAGGTGAGCGTCGAGCAGTGGCTCGCGGCGATGCCCGCGTCGGTGGTCACACCGAGCGAGACGGGCAAGGTCGCCCAGCAGATGCTGGCCGACGTCCCGTTGCCGGCCGGCTTCAACACGTCAAAGCTGCCCAACGACGGCACAAACGACTTCTACCAGTTCGGCGCGGCCGTGATCGGCAACGTCACCTGCGCCTGGCTGAAGGACTACCAGGGCGCCCGCACCGCCGGCAACGAGCCCGGGATGGCCAAGGTTGACCAGGCTCTCGGCACCAGCCGGACATGGAAGACGCTGCAGCAGATGAACAAGGACGGCGACTACCCCGAGGCGGTCTGGGATCTCGCCGACCGGGTGCACAAGCGCGAGGCGGTTGATGACTACCAGCAGGCACTCGGCTGCGACTGATCTTGACCATCGAGCGACTTCGCTCCCTGTGAGCCGGTGATCAGGAGATCGAACACAGGAGATCGAACACGCCAAATCACCGGCCGAAAGGGAGCGAAGTCGCGGGTGCCTCAGCCGGTGACGGCGGTCAGGGCCGGCAGGTACCCGTTGCGATACCCGGCGGCGTTGGGGTGGAACGCATTCACGCTCAGGCTGAACGCGTTGATCCACGGCGATGAGGCGCAGATGCCGTGCCCGGCGAACGTCGATCGCACGTCCACGTAGGTGAATCCGGCGGCCCGGGCCCGCCCGCCGATGATCCCGGAGAGCTCGTCCGCAGCCTGGTTGATCGCCCGGCGCTTGGTCAGCGAGGGGCCGCCGGAGCAGCTGGCGGTCTCCTCGAACAGGCGCGGGTAGCCGAGCACGTAGACGGTCGCGCCGGGAGCGTGCTGGCGGATGGCCGCATAGGTGGCGTCCAGGTCGCCCGGCAAGGTCGTCTCGGCGTAGTCGCGGCCGTCGTTGACCGCGTTGAGACAGCTGGCGGTGGAGGCGAGTGTGCAGGTGATCATCGCGGTGGCGAACCCGACGTCATTGCCGCCGATGGTGATCGTCACCGCATCGGTCCCCGAGCTCAGGGCCCAGATCTGGAAATTGCGGACGTCGTCCGTCACCGCGCCACCGCAGGCGGCGGTATGGAACGACGACACCTGATGGGTGTTGGCCCACAGCTGGGGATAGCCCTGCGCGCTGCGCAGGCAGAGCCCGCTCAGGCCGGGAGCCCCGACCCCGGAGGAGTACGAATCACCGAGAGCGACATAGTCGGCGGAGGCGGCCTGGGCCGGGGCAGCGAGAACACCGGCGAGCAGCGTGGTCATGGTCAGGGTAAGAACGAGCCGGGCAAGACGTCGTTGTCTCATGATCAACTCCATGTTTGGAAAGGAGCGTGAAACACCTATGTAACGTGTCTCACGACCAAAAAGACAGATAGTGACTAACCGTTGCAAACGGTGTAAGTTACTGGCCCGTAAATTGACGCCGCGAGCCGCCGACGGGCGGGATCAGACCTGGGCGGCCGGCGTGGATCAGGCGGCGTGGATCAGGCAGTGCGGATCAGGCAGTGCGGATCAGGCAGTGCGGATCAGGGTTGAGCGGCGGGGCTCAGGTCCTGACGGGATTCCCGACGCGCTTCCTGGCGGGATCTGAGGTACGTGCGGATCGGGCTGGGCAACTCCCCCAGGAACGCGAGCACCACGAGGGTGATGAGCACGGCCGCGACGCCGTCCAGCCACCAGTGGTTGGCGGTGAGGACCACCGCGAACACCGTCGTCACCAGATGCACGCAGCCGATCCAGCGGCCCGGGCCCCGGGCGAGCCGGAAGACGTACCAGGCGATGATGAAGGACCAGCCGACGTGCACCGAGGGCATCGCGGTCAGTTGCGCGGCCAACCCGGTGGTGTACGTGCCGTACACGGACTGGCCGTAGAGCAGGGCGGTGTCGACGAAGCCCGCACCCTCCAACAACCTCGGCGGCGCCACCGGCACCGACTGCACCACCAGGCACAAAAGCGTGCTGCCGGCCACGGTATTGCGGACCAGCGCGAACGACTCGCGGTGCCGCCACCAGACCCAGAGCAGGAAGAGTGTCATCCCGGTCAGGTGCGCCGAGGCGTAGTAGGCGTTGAGCACCTGGACCAGCCACGGGTGCGGCAGGACCGCCTGCTGCATGGTCAGCTCGTTCGGCAGGTGTAGCCAGGCCTGCAGGTCCTGCACCTCCCGAGCCCGCTCCATCGCCCCGGCGGAGTGCGTTCGGACATAGTGGCCGACGTACTGCCACAGCCCGAAAAGCGCCAGCACAACAGCGAACTCCCGGGCAAAGGAGTACACCATCTCGGCCCGCGGCACCCGTCGAAGGACAATCGCCGTCACCGTCAGCAGGGCGCACAGCGCCGCCGACTGCTGCCAGCCCAGATGCAGAAGGTGCACGGGTCAGCGCACCGGCGGATGCATTGTCAGGTCGGGCACGAGATGCACCTTAGTTGCTCGCGGCAGCTGTTCACCCGGCGGACACCCATTGACGGTGTCAGGTAGCGCCACCGACCGGATTCGGGCTACCTGACGTCACCGCGGGCGGCGCGGACGTCGCCCTGACTGTCGGCGTAGATGTCGCAGGCCAGGCGCACAAGGGCGGCGTGCAGCGCGGGCGGATCGGCGCGCCACCAGGCCAACCAGACCGGCATCGGCCGCGCGTCCCGCACCGGACGGTAGACCACGCCAGGCCTCGGGTACTGCGCGACCGTCGCCTCGGAGGTCAGGCCGACCGCTTGGCCGGCGGCGATCAGCGTCAGCCACTCATCGACCGAGCCGGTCTCGCGGGCGGCGACCGGACCGGTGCCGGGCTCCCACAGGTCCATCGTCGTCGTCCCGGTCCGGCTGTCGATCCCGACCGTTCGGCCGGCGAAATCCGCCATCCGCAAGGAACGACGCCGGGCCCAGGGATCGTCGGCGGCGACCGCAGCATAGGGCGACTCGGTGGCGATCAGTACCGTCTCGAACCGGGCGTCCAGCTCGCGTCGCACCACCGAGATCTCGGCCATCCCCTCGACCAACCCCGCCGTGAGGGTGTTGCATTGGACGAGAACCATGGACGTATTTGGGTTTTCGACAGCCCAGGTGCGCTGCACCGCGGTGGTGTGCCGGCCGAACGCCGCCCAGGCATAACCGACGCGCAGCTCGCCCTGGCCGTCACCGACGAGGTGATGCAGCTCGGCGACCTCGGTCAGGATCCGGCGAGCCCGGGCGATGACCCGCCCGCCAACCACCGTCGGCGAGACGTTCCGGGTGGTGCGGCGCAGCAACCGGACGCCGAGGTCCGCCTCCAGCGCTGCGATCGTCCGCGAGACCGAGGCCTGGGAGACCCCGAGCTCGATGGCGGCATCGGTGAACGTCCCGTGGTCCGCGATCGCCACCAGAGCGCGCAGCTGACGCAGTTCGGTATTCATAACCACATCGTATAGATCTCCTGGGTCATGCATTTCTCGAATGGCTGACGGCCGCCGAGAGTGAGGTTCATGGACTCCACGGACCTGCTCCCAGCCATCGGCGACCCGGCCGCTCCCCCAGCCGGGCCGCTGCCGAGCGCGGAGGTCCCACCGGCTCGCCGCACGCTGCCGATCGCCGTGCTGACCATGTTGGGCACCGGCACCAGCAGCCAGGTCGGCGCCGCGCTCGGCGCGCAGGCCTTCCCGGCCATCGGTCCGGCCGGCGTGGTCGCGATCCGCCAGCTCGTCGCCGCCGTCGTGCTGGTACCGATGGCACGCCCGCCCCTGCACCGGTTCACCTGGCGGCAATGGTGGCCGACGCTGCTGCTCGGCCTGGTATTCGCCGTGATGAACCTCAGCCTGTACCTGGCGGTGGACCGGATCGGGCTCGGCCTGGCCGTCACCCTTGAGGTCCTCGGCCCGCTGGCGGTCGCGCTCGGCGGGTCCCGTACCCGCCTGGATGCACTCTGCGCGATAGCAGCCGGGGTCGGCGTCGTCGTTCTGGTGCTGCCCGGCCCGACCAGCGACTACCTCGGCGTCGGATTCGGGCTGCTGGCCGGTGCCTGCTGGGCGGCCTACATCCTGCTGAACCGACTGGTCGGCACCCGCCTGCCGGGCCTGCAGGCACCCGCGACCGCGGCCTTCATCTCGGCCCTGGGCTACCTGCCGGTGATCGTGGTGCTCGCGGTCCAGGGCAGGATCACCGCCGCCGCCCTGATGTATGCCTGCTGCGCGGGTCTGCTCTCCTCCGTCGTGCCCTATGCCCTGGATGTCAGCCTGCTGCGCCGGGTCCCGGCCCAGTTCTTCGGCGTCTTCATGAGCGTGAATCCGGTCCTGGCTGCCCTGGCCGGGATCGTCATCCTCGGCCAGGTGCTCAACCTGCGGGAATGGGCCGGGATCGGGATCGTGATCGGGGCGAACGCGCTGGCTACCACCGCCGCGGCCCGGCGCCACCGGCCACGATCAACGGACTAGGCCCTGGCCAGGGAGAGCTCTCGGGCGCGGGCCATGACCACCGGGCCGGCCTTCTCCGGGCTGCCTGCGTCGAAGGGCGGCTGCGGGTCGTACTCCAGCATCAGCTGCATAGCCTTGGCCGTGACCTCGTCGGTCAGTAGTTCGGCCAGCCGCAGGGCCATGTCGAGGCCGGCGGAGACCCCGGCCGAGGTGACGATCCGCCGGTCGAGGTGCTCGACGACCCTGACCGGCGTCGGGATGGCGCCCAGTTCGGCGAGCGTCTCCATCGCTCCCCAGTGCGTGGTCGCGGTGAGCCCGTCCAGCAGGCCGGCCGCGGCCAGCAGCAGCGATCCGGTGCAGACCGAGGTGGTGAACCGGCTGCCGGCGTGCGCCGTTCGCAGCCAGTCCAGCAGCACGTCGTCCGTCAGCAGGGCCCGGGTGCCGATCCCACCGGGGACCACCACGACGTCCGGATCGGTGATCTCGTCGAAGGCCCGGTCGACGCTCAGGCCGAGGAAGCCGTTCTCGCTGCGCACCTCGCCGCGCCGATGCCCGACAAAGGTGACGGTGGTGTCGGGTAGGCGCTGCAGCACCTCGTAGGGCCCAATCGCGTCCAGGGCGGTAAGTCGAGGGAACAGGACAACGGCAATTCTCATCGGGAGTCCTCCATCAGGATCGAGCCGGGTCGGGCACTGCGGTGAAACGGTCTCGGTAGGCGTCGGGAGAGATGCCGAGATGTCGGTGGAACGCCCGGCGCATCGCCTCCGAGGTGCCGAAACCGCAGCGCCGGGCCGTTTCGGTGACGGTGACCGGCTCCAGTTCGAGCACTCGGCGAGCAGCGTCGACCCGCACCCGGCTGACGTATCCGGCCGGGGATTCACCGAGCTCCCGGATGAACGTCCGCTGCAGGTGCCGCACGCTCATCGTCGCCCGCTCGGCCAGCACCGGCAGCCGCAGGTCGGCCGCGGGTTCCGCATGGATGTGCCGGATCACGTCACGCAGCGCCTCGCGTTCGGGTGGATCTCTCCAGACCTCGCCGGCGAACTGGGACTGACCGCCCGTGCGGCGCAGGAACAGCACCAGCCAACGTGCCACCGTCTGCGCGGCGGTTGTTCCCAGATCGGCCTCCACCAGCGCCAATGCCAGATCGACGCCCGCAGTCACCCCGGCCGACGTCCAAATCGGCCCGTCGTTGATGAACAGCGGATCGGCGTCGATGTTGACGGCCGGATGGTCGCGGGCGAATTCCCGGACGCTGGCCCAGTGCGTGGTGACCCGACGGCCGTCGAGCAGGCCGGCGGCGGCCAGGACGAAGGCACCCGTACACACCGAGCAGGTTCGCCGGGCCTGTGGGGAAGCCAGGCGCAGCCAGCTGACCAGCGTCTCGTCGTGGCGCGCGGCCCGGCTGCCGGTGCCGCCGACGACCACGATCGTGTCCACCGGGGCCGAGGGCAGCGGGTGCTCGGCGACAATCGACAGGCCGCTGTTCGAGCGCATCACTCCCGGCCTGGCGGCCACCACCGAGATCTCGTACGCCGCGGGCCGGCCCTGGGACTCCTCGTACGAGTTCGCCCCCGCGAAAACCTCGTGCGGACCGACCAGGTCAAGAGGTTGCAGGCGGTCGAAGACAACCATGGCGACCTGACGCGGCGGGGGCATGGCCCCATGCTGGCCAGCCGGTCAGTCTGTCGTCAACGACGGGTACCCCACGAAATGCGACAACAGTGGACGAGGTCAGGCTCGCTTTGCGTGTCCGGTCGCCAGGTAGCCGGCTCCGGCCGCGACCTCGCGAACGTTCAGATCCGGGACGAAATCCGTCAGCAGTCGCCAGGGCATATCGAATCCGTGGAAATCGCGGACAAACGGCGAATGCAGCGCGGTGACCCAGGCCCGGAACTGCCACAACCAGGGGGACGGCCATTTCCCACCGACGGCGGCAACCGACGCGCCGTCCCGCAAATGGTCAAAAATGTTCCCCAGGGCCTCTGACGATTGCATGACATCGTGCACGGCACAGAAGATAACGGCGTCCGCGGCATGCTCCAACGGCGCCTCGGTCACGTCGGCAGAGACCAGTTGAACGTTGTCCCAGCCCTGTTCAGCCACCCGCCGGCCGGCCAGGGAAACCATCTCCTCCGACTCGTCGATGCCGACGACAGTTCCTGTAGAGCCGACCTTTTCGCGAAGCCTGGACAGGCACAGACCGGTTCCGCACCCAACGTCGAGAACGGTGTCGCCGGGCCCGGCGGCGAGTTCGTCGACCACCAGTTCACGCCAATGCTGAAAGGGTCTGGTCCGCTCGTCGTAATAGACCGCCTGACTACGGTATGCCTCGAGTTCGGGAGTCATGGGAACTCTTTTCGATCGTGACGCGCGAAAGCGGGCGCCCTCATTGCCGCCACGGCCTCATCGGCCATCATCACATTTGTCCGGCCAGAGCCACCGATCACTCCCGCACAATGAAAAACCAACTCCCTGTGCACACCCCACGTTGACGTTGATTCCCCGCCCTGACAGGCGGGAGGCGCCCCGCCACGGTTGTTGGCGCTCAACGGTGGGCGGCGGCGATCAACGACCGTAACGACGGATCAATGGCCACCCAGTGCCTGAGAAAGCGCTTCTCTGAGGCATTGTTCCGCCGTTCCGGTCGTTGCCGTCCACCCGTCCGCGCTCAGGTGTACTTGACTGGCTACCTGGAGGCTGAGTGCATGGTCTAGACTCAGCACTGTGACCGATTGTGTGGCGGGTGTGCTGGACGTGGTGGGCGAGCGATGGGCCCTGCTCGTGGTCCGTGAAGTGGCCCTCGGCCTGCGTCGCTTTGACGAAGTACTGGCGGCGACGGGCATGCCGCGAGGGGTGCTCTCGGACCGGCTCCAGCGCCTGACGGCGGCGGGGATCCTGACCACCCGGCCCTACCGGATTCCGGGAGCTCGGGCCCGGGTGGAGTACACCCTGACCGAGGCCGGATTCGACCTGCTGCCGGTGCTTTCGGCGCTTTCGGACTGGGGCGAGCGGCATCTCACCCCGAATCTGGTTCCCGAGATCGTCTATCGCCACAGCGGCTGCGGCGGCCGGGTCACGGTGAAAATGCTCTGCGAATGCGGCGAACAAGCCGATCCGCATGGCCGGCTGATTGCCGAGGTCAACCGGTAGCCGAACGGCTCCGCTGAAGAACCCGCTGAAAATGTTTCATGATTCCCGTCCCGAACTGGAGAAGCCATGTCCCTCACCATGACCACCGATTCCGCGTTCGCCACCGACGTCCTGGCCAGTTCAACACCGGTGCTCGTGGATTTCACCGCCGACTGGTGCCCGCCGTGCAAGATGGTGGAACCGGTGCTGGAGCAGATCGCCACCGAGGAGGCCGGCCGGCTGACGGTGGTGTCCATCGACGTGGATGCCAACCCCGTCACGACTTTGAACTACGGGATCCTCTCGATGCCGACCCTGGCCCTCTTCATCCGCGGTGAGATCGTCGCCCAGTTGATCGGTGCGCGGCCGCGAGCCGCGATCATGCGTGAACTGGAGCCACACCTGCAGCCGGTCGGCTGAGCCGCCGGCGCGCGGCCGGGCCGGATCCAGCGACGGACCGGTCGTGCGCTGAAGCATCAGGACGCCGGTCACGGACCGGTCGCAACCATGACAACCTCTCCCCGGACAGGATCTCTGGTCGGGAGGACACCCATGGGGACGGCCCTGACATGCCGAAAGATCGGCGTCCTGATGCTTTCCGTCGCCCTGTTCGCGGGCTGCACGATGGACCCCGCGCGGGACCGGGTCAGCGTCGTCCAACCGGCGACGACCGTCATTCCCAGCGGCACCGGCGATCCTCGGGCGGCGGCAGCGGTCAGCACCTATCGGGCCTTCCTCAAGACCGCCAACAACGCCTTTCGGCGCCCGGCGATGGCGGTCCGGAGCCGCTATCCGGAGGGCTCGAATTTCGCCAAGTACAGCGTCGATCCGATCCAGGCGCAGTACGAGGCGTTCATCAGCGCCCTGGTCCAGGCGCACCATTCTTTCCGCGGAACCCCACCGAGATCCACCGTCACCGTGACGGCGATCGATCTGGCCGCCGAGCCCTATCCGTTGGTCACGCTGTCGGATTGCCAGACCGAAACGGATACCTGGCGGGCCTACAGCACCCGGACGAACGCGGTGAATCCGCAGCTGACGCCGGGCGTCGCGGCACCCTACGGGATCACCGTGAACGTGGCCTACGTGCAGAAACGCTGGCGGGTGCAGACGATCAAGCCGGACCCGGCCGGAACCTGCGCCGGATAGCCCTCGATCAGCCCGTGTCCTGAGGAACTCGGCGGCCCGCCGATCTCGGCGGTCGGGCCTTCTGACCTGGAAGCGGGAACATCAACGCGATACACATAGGGCATGACGGATGCGAGATCGGCCTGGAACGACACCGGTGAACAGCTGACGGCGCTCGGTTCGAAACTCGGAGCCCACTTCGAGCAGCAACGCGGACCCGAGCGGGAGAACGCCCGCGAGCAGACCCAGGAAGCCTTCCGCCTGCTCGGCGACGCGATCAAGGACGCGTTTGACGCCCTCGGCGCGGCAGCCCGGGACGAAGCAGTCCGGCAGGACGCGAAGCAGGTAGGACGTTCGCTGGTCGGGGCGCTCGACGTCACCTTCCGGGAGGTCTCGGACGAGGTGCGCAAGGCCTTCGACCGGAGCTCGGCCGACTCCCCGGCCGAGAGCGGCAAGGACGGCAAGGAACCCGGGGCGCCCCGAGAGCCCGGAGCCCCGACCGAACCCTGAGCTGGCCGGGTCGCACCCGAGTACTGCGCGGAACGCTCCTACTTGCGGGCGGCGAAGGGCATTTCGGACCGGGAACGGGCCGGATGCAGCTGGCAGCCGAGCAGCGGGCGGACCTCATCGGCCTCCACCGGGGGACAGAACAGGTAACCCTGCCCGACGTGGCACCCGGCCGCTCGGACGAGCTCGGCCTGGGACGGGAACTCGATGCCCTCGGCGACCACGGTGAGGTCCAGGATCTGGGCCAGCGCGGCGACTGCGGCGAGGATCCGCCGGTCCTCGGCGCTCTTGTCGATGTTCGCGATCAGGCTCTTGTCGATCTTCAGCACGCCGATCGGCAGCCGGCGCAAATGGGTCAGCGACGTATGTCCGGCGCCGAAGTCGTCCAGCGCAAGCCGGACCCCGAGCCGGCGCACCCGCTGGAGTTCTTCGGCCGCGCTGTCCGCGTCCTCAATGATCGTCTGCTCGTTGATCTCCATGATCAGCAGGTGCGGCGCTAGACCGGTCTGATCCAGCGCGTCCACCACCTCGGAGCCGAGCGATCCGCGCCCGGGACGGATCATCTCGGCCGAGACGTTGACGTTCACCGGCACCGCCCGCCCGGCCATCGCCCACTGCTGCGTCTGCCGGCAGGCCTGCAGCAGCACCCAGCGGTCGACGTCGATCATCAGCCCGGCCTCCTCGGCGATCGGCAGGAACGCCGAAGGCGGCAGCACGCCGTGTCGGGGGTGCCGCCAGCGGACCAGTGCCTCTACCCCGGTGACGTACCGGGTCTGCAGATCCACCAGCGGCTGGTACTCCAGAAACAGCTCGTCCCGGCGCAACGCATGCCAGAGGTCCACGCCGAGTTCTCGGCGCCGGGCCGCTCCGGCATCGATCACCGGGTCGCTGTACTCGGTCCGGTTGCGACCGCGTTCCTTCGCCCGGTACATAGCGGCGTCGGCCCGGCTGAACAACTGATCACCATCGGCGCCGTCGTCGGGCCACACCGCCACCCCGGCGCTGCCGGTGACGATCACCTCGTGCCCGTCCAGCCGCATCGGTTCCGCGAGCGTGGCCAGCACACCGCGGCCGACCAGGGCGGCGCCCTTCGCACCGAGACCCGGCAGGACAAGGGCGAACTCGTCACCGCTGAGCCGCGCCGCGGTCTCGCCGGGGTGGCGGCCCAGCTGCAGGCGCCGTCCGACACAGGCCAGGACCTGGTCGCCGATCGGGTGCCCCAGACTGTCGTTGATCACCTTGAATCGGTCCAGGTCGAGGACGAGCAGCGCGACCCGGCCGCCCTCGCGGCGGGCCCGGACGATCGCCCGGTCCAGCTGTTCCACCAGATAGCGGCGATTCGGCAGGTCGGTGAGCTGGTCGAAGTCCGCCAGCCAGCGCAGTCGCCGCTCGGCCTGTTTTCGGGCGGTGATGTCCCGCAGCTGCACGAGCTGCCCGGCCGGTCGGCCGCGATGGTCATCCAGTGGCGACATCACCATCTCGAACTCGAGCACGCCGATCGGCCCGTCCAGCTTCAGCTCGGCACCGGCCGCAGTCGCGTCCAGGACCGCGGTGCGCTCCTGCAACAGGTTCTGCAGCAGGGTGCCGACGTAGGCGCCGCTGCCGAGGACGCGGATGGCGGCGGGGTTGCGGTCCACCACCCGGCCATAGGCGTCGACCACGAGGATCGGATCGAGGATCCAGTCGAAAGCGGCTCCCCGGGCCACCGGGATCAGGTCGAGCAGCCGGTACCGGAAGGCACCCCAGACCAGTACCAGGCCGCCGAGGGAAACCCCGACCGGCGTCGGGTCGTACTTGTCGGCGAGTGGCAACTGCAGGCTGGACGCGAGGTTGCCGATCATCGGGAAGACCACGGCGGCAAGCAGGATGACGCTCTGCCGGCGGTAGAGCGAGGAGACCCGCAGCAACCGGACGATCAGCAGTCCGGTGCCGACGGCGATCATCAGGTTGGCGTAGGCGAAGTGCACCCAGTACAGGGCCTCGACCTCGACCACCGGCACCCGGGCGACCGGTCCGGGCCCGAAATGCCGGATCAGGTCGTGGGTATCGGGATTCAGCAAGACCGCGAACACCAGCAGCGGCTCGATGGCGAGCAGCGCCACCAGCCGGCGGGTCAGCCGATCCCGGCGACCGGTGTACTCCAGCACGAACATCAGCCAGGCCGGTGCCAGCAAGGTCGTCCCGACGAACTCGAGCGAGCCCCAGAACTCGCGGCTCGATCGCCCGACCGTGACCAGTTCCAGGGCATAGGTAATCGACCAGGCGGCCGCGGCGAACAGCAGCAGCGCGAGACTGACCCGACCGACCGCCAGCCGACGGCGCCACACTCCGACCGCGGCAACCACGTCGATCAGTGCGCTGAGTGCCAGCACCCCGGCGACCAAGGAGAACCGGAACGTCACTGCGACCACCAAACCGGCAGCCTGGACACCGACACCACCCGAGCCCTCTCCGTTTCACACGAGCCACGGACGCGGACCAATCTGCCACCTTCGTCCAGCCGGTGGGGGAAAATGGACGGGGAAGCGAAAGTTGTTCCACAGCAGGTGTTACGGGTGGTGCTGAAGTGAATTATCGGGACGGATGTGGCTACTGGGATTGACGGGCCGGTGCCGGATCACCGGCTGCGACGTGCCTTCAGCGCCCCTGCCACAACGAACACCACGAAGCCGATGATCGCCAGCCAGATCAGGCCCTTGATCACGAACCAGAGGACGGAAATGACCAGCAAGATGACCAACAAGAGCACGATGATCTGCATGAACGCATCGTAGGTGCGGTTTCCCAGGCTCGCTGAACCTGATAAGACCGAGGCATGGAATATCGCACCCTAGGACGCAGCGGCTGTGCCGTCTCCCATCTCTGCCTGGGCACCATGACGTTCGGGGCGGAAACCGACGAAAAGGGCTCGTTTGCCCAACTCGACCGATTTCTCGAGGCCGGTGGCACGCTGGTGGACACCGCCGACGTCTACTCGGCCGGGGTCTCGGAGCAGATCGTCGGGGCCTGGTTCGCCGACCGACCACAGGACCTGACCGAGCGCGTGGTGCTGGCCACCAAGGGCCGGTTCCCGATGACCCAGTCCCCGAACGGCGACGGGCTCTCCACCCGGCACCTCACCCGCGCCCTGGACGCGTCGCTGGCCCGGCTCGGCGTCGACGCGGTCGATCTCTACCAGGTGCACGCCTTCGACCCGTGGACGCCGCTCGACGAAACCCTCCGCACGCTGGACGGTTTCATTCGGGCCGGCAAGATCCGTTACTACGGGCTGTCGAACTTCACCGGCTGGCAGCTGACCAAGGCCGTGCATCTGGCCCGCGCGTTGAACCTCGCGGAGCCGATCACCCTGCAGCCGCAGTACAGCCTGCTGGTGCGGGAGATCGAGTGGGAGATCGTGCCCGCCGCGCAGGACGCCGGGCTCGGCCTGCTGCCGTGGAGTCCGCTCGGCGGTGGCTGGCTCTCGGGCAAGTACCGGCGCGACGAGCGCCCGAGCGGTGCCACCCGGCTCGGCGACAACCCGGCCCGCGGCATGGAGGCCTACGACCGCCGCAGCACCGAGCGCACCTGGGACGTCATCGAGGCGGTGCAGCAGATCGCCGAGCAGCGGGAGGTGCCGATGGCGCAGGTGGCGCTCGCCTGGCTGGCCGCTAGGCCGGCGGTGACCTCGGTCATCCTCGGCGCCCGCACCCTGGAGCAGCTCGAGACCAACCTCGGCTCGGCAGCCCTGACCCTCACCGCCGAAGAGACCACTGCGCTGGATACCGCCAGCGACCTGCACGCCACCGACTATCCCTACGGCGAGATGGGGGTGCAGCAGCGCGGTCGGCGGCTGGCCGGCGGCTGACGCTCGACGTTTACTCGACGGGTCGCCCGGCCGGGCCGGGGCGGGCGACCAGGTTGTGAGCGGGTTGTGAGCGGATCCGAGGAACAGACAATCGAGACCCTGGTCGCTGGACGCTGGACGACGGCTGCAAGTTCTTGCAGCAATGAGCGTCCCATTTGTGCGGTCGGTTTGCCGTGATGATCCTTTGCGCCCGGCTCGCTTGTGCCATATGTGCCGCTCGGCGCATGGTTGTCGCCATCTCTTGACTCTGATTTCTCAGTGGCTAATCTGCAAGAACTTGCAACCAGCCCGGGCAATCGCGTCCAGGCTCCTTGATCGCGCTGCAACGAAGCAATCGCTGACATCAGGAGGACCGCATGCCCTCGACCATCCACCAAGCGCTGCCGCGGACCGCAGCCCTCGCCCGCCGGACCCTCGGTCGACGGCGAGTAGCCGTGCTGGCCGGCATCGCGCTCGTCGCCACCGGGATCGTCCCGCTCACCGCCGCCGGCTCCGCGGAGGCCGGCCCGGCAACCGCTGGCTCGGCCACTGGTCTCGCCGCCGCGGCGAAGCCACCGACCGGGGACGTGCTGGCGAACCTGTTCGAGTGGAACTGGCCGTCGGTGGCCAAGGAGTGCACCTCGGTGCTCGGCCCGGCCGGCTACGCCGGGGTGCAGGTTTCTCCCCCGCAGGACTCGGTCAAGCGGATCAAACTCGGCGACGGCAGCGACACGATCCTGCATCCGTGGTGGGAGGTCTACCAGCCGGTCGACTACGGCCTGACCAGCCGGATGGGCAACGAGGCCGAGTTCAAGGCGATGGTGAAGACCTGTCGCGGCGCCGGGGTCAAGGTCTACGTCGACGCGGTGATCAACCACATGACCGGTCAGGGCAGCGTCTCCTACGGCGGGCGCAGCTTCGAGCACTTCAATTACCCGGGCCTGTACACAGCGGCCGACTTCCACCAGAAGGGCCCCGACTGCACCTCGGCGAGCGGCGGCATCGAGGACTTCAACAACCTGATCCAGGTGCGCAAGTGCGAGCTGGTCGGGCTGTCCGACCTGAAGACCGAATCCGCTGACGTGCAGGCCAGCCTGGCCGGCTACCTGAACAAGCTGATCGGCTACGGCGTCTCCGGGTTCCGGGTGGACGCGGCCAAGCACATCGGCCAGCCGGACCTGGCCGCGATCGCCGCCCGGCTGCACCGCACCGTCGACGGGACCAAGCCGTACCTCGCGCTCGAGGTGTTCGGCGGCGGGCCGGGCCTGCTCTCCCCGTTCGCGTTCACCGGCGTCGGTAGCGTGGTTGGGCTGGATGCCGACATCCAGCTGAAGAACGCCTTCAAGAGCTACCCGGACGCCCACATCGGCAGTCTCGCGACGCTCAAGGTCTTCGGCGAAGAGTCCGGGCTGCCGCCGAGCGATCGCACCCTCACCTTCGTCCAGAACCATGACACCGAGCGCAACGGCGACGCCCTGAACTACAAGGACGGCGCCAGGAACATCCTGGCCAACCAGTTCCTGCTGGCCTACGGCTACGGCACGCCGCAGGTGTACTCGGGCTTCGCCTGGAACACGACCGATGACTCACCGCCGTCCGACGCCGCCGGCATGATCACCAACACCGTCTGCGACGGCACCACCTGGGTCTGCGTCAACCGTGATCCGGCGGTGGTGGCGATGGTCGGCTGGCACAACACGGTCGGCAAGGCGCCGGTCGCCAACTGGTGGGACGACGGACAGAACCTGATCGCCTTCAGCCGTGGCAACCGGGGCTGGGTCAGCCTGAACAACGACCCGGTCGCGCACACCCAGACCTTCAGCACCGGCTTGGCGAAGGGCACCTACTGCAACCTGATCAGCGGAAAGCTCACCGCCGGGTCATGCTCGGGCCCGACGGTGACCGTTGACCGACAGGGCCGGGCGAGCGTCACGGTGCCGGCGAAGGGCTCGGTGGCCATCGCGGTCAGCTCCCGAACCCACAGCTGACCAACGCCCTCCCCCACCTCGTGGTGGTGGTGGGCGGGGGGGGGGGCCCC